>ERZ1066138.14-NODE-14-length-53992-cov-10.130875_pt1 | contig 53992 bp, 54 predicted proteins | sample MGYA00382785_ERZ1066138 | MGnify/ENA primary metagenome ERZ1066138 (study PRJEB33369, sample SAMEA5778368) | biofilm metagenome | biome: Industrial cooling water; feature: Water cooling tower basin; material: Biofilm | place: United Arab Emirates | collected... | reverse complement strand
GGTGGGCGCGATCCAGCGCGGGCTGATGCAGATCGAGGAACAGGGCGGCGACAGGTTCTTCGGCGAGCCGATGCTCGACATCGGCGACTTCATGCAGACCGAGCGCGGCCGCGGCGTCATCAACATCCTGGCCGCCGACAAGCTGATGAACGCACCGAGGCTCTACGCGACCTTTCTGCTGTGGATGCTGAGCGAGCTGTTCGAGACCCTGCCCGAGGTCGGCGATCTCGACAAGCCCAAGCTGGTCTTCTTCTTCGACGAGGCCCACCTGCTGTTCGCCGACGCGCCGAAGGCGCTGGTCGAGCGGATCGAGCTGGTGGTGCGGCTGGTGCGCTCCAAGGGCGTCGGCGTCTACTTCGTGACGCAGAACCCGCTGGACGTGCCCGACACGGTGCTCGGCCAGCTCGGCAACCGGGTCCAGCATGCCCTGCGGGCGTTCACGCCGCGCGACCAGAAGGCCGTCAAGTCGGCCGCCGAGACGATGCGCCCGAACCCGGGTCTCGACATCGGCGCGGCCATCACCGAGCTGGCGGTCGGCGAGGCGCTCGTCAGCCTGCTCGACGAGAAGGGCCGTCCCGGCGTGACCCAGCGCGTCTACGTGCTGCCGCCGGGCAGCCAGATCGGGCCGATCACGCCGGAGCAGCGCAAGACGCTGATCGCCGGCTCGCTGGTCGCCGGCGTCTACGAGAAGATGGTCGACCGCGAGTCGGCCTACGAGAAGATCAAGGGCCGGGCCGAGACGACGGTGGAGGCGGCGCAAGCCGCGAAGACCGCCGCCACGGACCCGCCGTCAGGACAGGACGGCGGCGGTGGGCTGCTCGGCGGCCTGGGCGGCATCCTGTTCGGCAGCACCGGCCCGCGCGGCGGCAAGCGCGAGGGGCTGGCCGAGGCGATGGCCAAGTCGGCCGTGCGGACGATGGGAACGACCGTCGGCCGCGAGATCATCCGCGGCGTGCTCGGCGGCCTGCTCGGCGGCGGCAAGCGGCGCTGAGCCGCGAGCCGCGCCGAGGGCCTGCCTCGGCGGCGGTCGCCGCGGTGGTCGATTCAGCGGCGGTCGCCGCGGTGGCCGTCCCAGCGGCGGTCGCCGCCACGGTCCCAGCGCCGGTCGTCGCCGCGGTCCCAGCGCCGGTCGTGATCGCGATGCTTCCAGTGCTTGTGGCCGTGCCCGTGCGCCTGGATGTAGGGCTTGTGCACCACGACCGGACCCGGGCGGTAGATCACCCGCGGCGGCGGCGCATACACCACCGGGGGCGGCGCGTAGACCACCGCCGGCGCCGGGTAGTGGTAGGCGGGCGCGTTGGAGATCACGGTCCCGATCGGCGGCAGGTTGATGCCGATCGACCAGTACACGTCGCGCGCCTGGGCCGCGCCGGTGGCGGCCAGCCCGGCCAGGCCGACGGCGGCCACGGCGAGCGTCTTGCGGATCGTTGCATTCATGTCGGCTCCTCATCGAAGGGTCCGTCCGGGCGGACGGCTCGGTCTTCGCATCTCGACAACGGCTCCATGCTGAGGCGGGTTCACAAGCGGGGCGTCTCGCCACGGTGAAGTTTTGTGAAGCCCCGCTCCCTAGAATGCGGCTTCCCTCCGCGCCCGCGACGATGAACGACGCCCCCAAGCCCAGCAACTTCCTGCGCGCCCAGATCGAGCGCGACCTCGAACAGGGCCGCTACGCCGGCCGGCGCTTCGCCGGCAGCCCGGGCGATGCCTCCCACCACGCCGCGGCGCCGCTCGATGCGGCGGCGATCCGCACCCGCTTCCCGCCCGAGCCCAACGGCTACCTGCACGTCGGCCATGCCAAGAGCATCTGCCTGAACTTCGGGCTGGCGCGCGACTACGGTGGCGTCTGCCACCTGCGCTTCGACGACACCAACCCCGAGAAGGAGGAGCAGGAGTACGTCGACGCGATCGTCGAGGCGGTGCGGTGGCTGGGCTTCTCCTGGCACGAGGGCGACCGCAGCCACCTCTACTACGCCAGCGACTACTTCGACTTCATGTACCGCGCCGCCGAGGCGCTGATCACGGCGGGCCTCGCCTATGTCGACGAGCAGACGCCCGAGCAGATGCGCGCGACCCGCGGCGACTTCACGACGCCTGGCACCGACAGCCCCTTCCGCGGCCGCACGCCCGACGAGAACCTGGCGCGTTTCCGCGCCATGCGCGCCGGCGAGCTGCCCGACGGCGCGGCGGTGCTGCGCGCCCGGATCGACATGGCCTCGCCCAACATCAACCTGCGCGACCCGGCGCTGTACCGCATCAAGCGCGCGACCCACCACAACACCGGCGACGCCTGGTGCATCTACCCGATGTACACCTACGCGCACCCGATCGAGGACGCGCTCGAAGGCATCACCCACAGCATCTGCACGCTCGAGTTCGAGGACCAGCGTCCCTTCTACGACTGGCTGCTCGACCACCTCTGCGAGCTCGGCCTGCTGGCCCGGCCGCGGCCGCACCAGCACGAGTTCGCGCGGCTCAACCTCACCTACGTCATCACCAGCAAGCGCAAGCTCAAGCAGCTGGTCGACGAAGGCCATGTCGAAGGCTGGGACGACCCGCGCATGCCGACCATCGCCGGCCTGCGCCGCCGCGGCTACACGCCGGAGTCGATCCAGCTCTTCTGCGAGCGCATCGGCGTCACCAAGGACCACAGCTGGATCGACTACGCCGGCCTCGACGCCGCGCTGCGCGACGACCTCGAAGGCAAGGCACCGCGCGCGATGGCGGTGCTCGACCCGCTGAAGCTTCGGCTCACGAACTGGGCCGAGGTCTTCGGCGGCGCCGGCCACCTGGAGCCCTGCCAGGCGCCGGCGCATCCGCAGCGTCCCGAGCTCGGCACGCGGCAGTTCAGCCTCGGCCCCGAGGTCTGGATCGAGCGCGAGGACTTCGCCGAGGCCCCGCCCAAGGGCTTCTTCCGCCTCTTCCCGGGCAACAAGGTGAGGCTCAAGTACGGCGTCGTCGTCGAATGCACCGGCTGCGAGAAGGACGCCGACGGTCACGTCACCGCGGTGCTCGCGAATGTCGTGCCCGACACCAAGAGCGGCACGCCCGGCGCCGATGCGGTGAAGGTCAAGGGCACGATCACCTGGGTAGGCGCGCACGAGGCCGTGGCGGCCGAGCTGAGGCTGTACGAGCGCCTCTTCACCGAGGCCCAGCCCGACGCCGGCGGGCGCGACTTCCTCGCGGCGCTCGACCCGCACAGCAAGCGCGTCGCCACCGGCTGGCTCGAGCCGTCGGCGATGGGCGTGGCCGCCGAGGCCAGGCTGCAGTTCGAGCGCCACGGCTACTTCGTCGCCGACGCGCGCGACCACGCGACGGGGCGGCCGGTGTTCAACCGCATCGCCGGGCTGAAGGACGGCCGGGCCCGCTAGCGTCCGGGCGCCGCCGCAGTCACACTGCCGTCGCCATGTGCGCGACCACCGACCACGCGTCCGCCTTCGAGACCCTGCTCGAGGCCGAGGGCCCGCGTGCCGCGCTCGGCTACCTGAACGGGCTGACCGAGTTCCGCTACACCGGCGTCTTCCGCTTCGAACGGGAGGTGCTGTGCGTCTACTACTTCGACCGCGAGCAGCCGGCGCAGTCCTCGATCGCCGCGATCCCGATGGCGGCGACCTACTGCTCGTACGTGCGGCGCGGCAACGGCGTGTTCACGACCGCCGACGCCCTGCTCGACCCGCGCCTGCAGGACCACGCGGCACGGCGGGACGTGCGGGCCTACTGCGGCGTGCCGGTGTTCGACCCGGCAGGCGCGTTCCTCGGCACGCTGTGCCATTTCGACAACCTGCCGCGCGACCCCCGGCAGATCGATCTGGGGCTGATGCAGGAGGTCGCCCGGTGCCTGGGGCGCGGCGGCCGCCTGCCGCTGTGAAGCGGCCCATCGACACCGGGCGGGCGACCCCGCCGCGCCGCACGATCGCCGGCGGTCACCCGATCGCGATCTGACGCGTGCGCGCCCCGGCGCGCTTGGGCATCACCAGGGTCAGCACGCCGTCCTCCAGCCTGGCGGTGGTGCCGGATTCGTCGACGTCGCTGGTCAGCCGCACGCTGCGCGAGGCGTGGCCCTGGTAGGTCTCGCGCAGCAGCGAGCGACCCTTGGCGTCGCGCTCTTCGCGGTCGCGGCGCACGTTCGCGGTGATCGCGACGCGGTTGCCGTCGACCTCGACGCGGATGTCGTCCTTCTTCGCGCCGGGAATCTCGGCGCGCAGGGTGTAGGCCTTCTCGGTCTCGTCGATGTCGAGCTTGATCTCGCCGAGCGGCTCGCCGGCAAGCGGCGTCTGCAGCATGAAGCGGCGGAACACCTCGGGGAACATGTCGTCGATGCGGGTCAGTGCGTTCATGGGCGGCCTCCTTGCCGTGGACGTGATGGAGCCAGTCTAGGAAGCCCGCCGCCGAAGTCCTTGCGCTGCATCAAGCCTGCGGCCGATGCCGCCCGGCCGTGCACCCGATGCGCATGATGCGCAGCATGTGAAACGCCCCCGGGGCTGGCAGGCCCGCACCGTCGCGGCCGACGAGCAGCCTGACGAGCGGCTCGACGCGCTGATGACACCGCGCCGGCCGGCCACGACCCAGCGGCTCAGCGCACGACCTTGACCGACTGCCCGACCCGCGGCTCGCCGCCACCGTAGTGGCCGTTGATCAGCCGCAGCTGCGCCTCGGCCTGCGGCAGCGGCGAGCGGCGCGCCAGTTCGGCGTAGCCGCCGCGCGGGTAGGTGGACAGGTCCAGCACCCAGGGGCGGGCGTCGTCGCGGTCGGCCGGAACCAGCCCACGGAACGACGCCTCGGCCTCGCGCAGACCGGCGCGTGCGCGCTGCAGCGCCGCGGCGTCCTTGCCGGCGTGCAGCAGCAGGTAGTGGCGCCGCTGCGGGCCGGTGACGACGGTGGCGGTCACGTCGCGCGTCTGACCCTGGGCGTTGCGCGCGGTGCCGACGAAGTGCGTGGCGTCGAAGCCGTTGAGCGTGCGCCGGTCGACCCGGGATTGGGTCGGGTTGAAGAGCTTGCGCAGGATCTCGTCGTGGTTGCGTCCGGCCGACTCGGGCACGGTCTGCAGGATCAGTCCGGCATCGCCGGAGGCGTTGACCAGCGCCACCGCCTCGCGGCGGTTCTGCACCCGCCAGCCTTCCGGCGCCGTCAGCACGAAGCCGAGCGGCTCGTGGAAGAAGCTGCGGCCGCGCGTCACGCCCTGCTCGCGGCTCTCGCCGAAGGGCAGGCCCTCGATCATGCGCAGGTAGCGCGCACGGCCGTCGTCGGCGTAGCCGCTGCCGTCGTAGCCTTCGGCGATGCGGCGGATCTCCTGCAGACGCTGGTCGTTGCTGGGGTGCGAGGCCAGCCAGTCGCCACCCTGGCGCGGCGTGCGGCCCTCGGCGCGGGCACGGTCGGCCACGTAGCGCTCCTGGCTCTTCAGCACCTGGATCACGTCGACCATGTTGCGCGGGCTGTAGCGGTTGCGCGCCAGGTACTCGGCGCCGAGCCGGTCGGCCTGCAGCTCCTGCTCGCGGCTGTAGCTCGCCACGTAGCCGGCCGCGACGCCCTGCGAGAGCTGGTTGGCGAGGTCGCCCGCGCCGACCACGGCGCCGAGCACCGTGGCCGCCAGCACGCCGAGGCCGGCGGTCTGCTGGCGGGTCGCGCGCTGCGCGCCGTGGCGCGCCGTGACATGGCCGATCTCGTGGCCGATCACGCCGGCGAGGTCGGCCTCGCTCTCCATGTAGGCCATGATCCCGCGGGTGACGTAGACGTAGCCGCCGGGCAGCGCGAAGGCGTTGATCTCCGGGCTGTCGAGCACCGTGAAGGTCCAGCTCAGGTGGGCACGGTGCGACTGCTTCGCAAGCCGCTGGCCGAGCTCGTCGACGTAGGCCTGCAGCCGCGCGTCGCCGTAGGCGCCGTACTCCTGCAGCACCTGCTGGTGGGCCTTGCGGCCCTCGGCGATCTCGGCCTCCTCGGTCATCACCGTGCGCTCCTCGCGGCCGGTGACCGGGTTGACCACGGTGGCGCAGCCGCCCAGCGCGGCGCACAGCAGCAGCGCCGCGGGGCGGCGCCAGTTCGAGCTCGGGGATGGCAGCGGCATCGACGTCTCCCGGCCGGGCACGAAGGCGCCCGGTGCGGGACTCACTATGCCGCAGGACGGCGGCCCGGCGCGAGCCGGGCCGCCCGCCCGCTCAGACGAGTTCGAGGAACTCGGAGTTGACGCGCTGACGCGGCATCGTGCGGGCGCCGGCGGCGCTGCCCGGCGCGTCGACGCCGAGGCAGTAGTCGAGCGTCAGCCGCATGTACTCGTAGCTCTTCAGCACGTGCGAGCGGATCAGCGCGGCACCGCGCGGCGACGGGTTGGTGCCCATGATCGCGCAGATGATCTCGAGCGCCTCCCAGGGGTGGGTGTCGTCGTACTTGGCGTGCAGCTTGAGCCACTTCATCGCCTTGGCGCGCACGCTCGGGTCGAACAGGTTCTCGTAGATGTCCTTCTCGCAGACCAGCGCCGACCAGTCGCCGGTCACGCCCTCGATCGCGTAGTTGGTCGCGGCCATGCCGGCGGCCAGCGCGTCGCGCTCGCAGGTGTGCCAGCACCAGTGGCTCAGCGCGTGGGTCTCGAGCGGCACGTTGCCGTCGAGCAGATCCTCGCGGCTCACGCCGCTGGCCAGCGCCCACTCGACCCAGTGGTCGGCGTGGTTCTGCTCGACGCGGATGTTGCGGATCAGGTAGCGGCGCGCGAGGTCGTGGCCGCGAGTGCGGCCGTACTGCACCTTGCACAGGTTCTGCGCCATGTACTGCGGGAACTGCTCGATCACCGGCCAGACGCCGACCAGGAAGGCGTAGGTCTGGGCCTCGCTCAGCGCCGCATCGCGCATGCGATGGAAGAGCTCGTGATGCGCGACCTTGGCGCGGGATTCGGCGCAGGCATCCACCATGTCCTGCGCCCAGGCGGGGTAGCTGAGGATGTCGGTCAGCTCACCCGTACGGATGAATTCATCGGCCACGAGAGCACTCCTTGTTGTCGGTCACCGGGTTCACGGGCCGCTCGGTGGCGACCGTCCCAACATGACCCGGACCCCCAAGATAAGGGAGCATTGCTCATGCGGCAATTGAAGTGTGGCGTGCAGGCCCCTGTCAGCGCTGACGTATTGACCTGGACATAGTTCTCAGGCATGTAAGCAGCGGTGACGAAACCAAGGGTTACCACTGAGGCCGGCACGCCGGAGCTGGCTTAAAGCGGATTGAGCGACTTCTCGCGCCGGTAATGCATCCAGCCGACGCTCGCGCCGGCCCGCAGGCCCACGCCCAGGCGGATCGGCGCCAGCGTCACGCCGTCCAGGCGCTGGTAGTTCAGGCCGACGCCGCCGACGTAGTACAGGCTGCCGTCGACGCCGGGGTAGCGCTTGTAGATCGCGTCGGTGTTCGGCAGCTTGTAGGTCAGCACGAAGACCTTGGAGGCGTTGGCCCCGGCGTCCAGGCCGATCGACGGGCCGGCCCAGTAGACCTTGGACGCGCCGCCGCTCTTGAGCAGCAGGTCGCCTTCACCGTAGCGCACGCCGACGGTCAGCGCCGCCGAGACTTCTTCGCCACGGATGAAGCCGTTCGGCCGACCCTGCTCCTTGAAGGCTTTTTCGATGACCTTGGCAAGGCCCTCGGTGGTTTCGCCGAAGAACTCGGTCGCGGCCTTCAGGACCGAATCCTGGTCGTAGGTGCTGTCCTCGGTGGCCGCCCGGCCGACCAGCGGCAGTGCAGCGACGAGGCCGAAGGCCCCGGCTTGCATCAGCACGGTGCGGCGGGAGGTCGAGACGAGCGAGTGCGGGTTGCGCTTCATGGGCGTTCTCCTTGTGGCGCCTGCCGGACTGCAGGCCAACCCACCTTAACGACCGCGGCTCGACCGCATGTAACAGCAGGTTCGGGGGCCGCCGGGTGCACGCGCGCTGCATCGGGCCGCCCGGCCAACGCCGCGCACGGTCTCAGGCGGCCAGGGGCAAGGGCTCGAAGGCACCGCCGAACAGACGCGCGGCCAGTTCGCGCGAGTCGTTGACCGTTCGCAGCGCCATGTAGGCGGCCTCGGCCTCGGGGTGGGTGCGGCGCAGGTAGTGCAGCCACTGCTTGAGCCGCCCGGCGCGGGCGCGCGGCTCGATCCTGGCCTCCAGCAGCGCCCAGAAGTCGCGCAGCAGCGGCTGCAGCGCCGCCCAACCCAGGCCGCCCTGCCCGGGCCGCGCGATCGCCCGCGCCAGGCCGGGGTCGGCCACCGCGCCGCGGCCCAGCATCAACGCCTCGCAGCCCGACACCGCGCGGCAGCGCGTCGCATCGGCCACGGTCCAGATCTCACCGTTGGCGACCACCGGCACGGCGACGGCGGCGCGGATGTCGGCGATGCGCTCCCAGTAGGCCGGCGGCCGGTAGCCGTCGGCCCGGGTGCGGGCGTGCACCACCAGCTCGGCCGCGCCGCCGGCGGCCAGCGCCTGGGCGCATTCGACCGCGCGGCGGTCGTCGGCGAAGCCCAGCCTCATCTTGGCCGACACCGGCCGGTCGGCCGGCACCGAGCGCCGCACCGCCGCGACGATGCGCGCCAGGGCCTCGGGCTCCTGCAGAAGCGCCGCGCCGCCGCCGTGGCGGTTGACCACCCTGGCCGGGCAGCCGAAGTTCAGGTCCACACCCTCGGCGCCCAGCTCGGCCAGCCGCGCCGCGTTCTCGGCCAGGCAGACCGGGTCGGAGCCGAGCAGCTGCGGCCGCACCGGCACGCCGGCGCGCGTGCGGCCGCCGTGGCGCAGCTCGGGCACGACGCGCAGCAGCGCGCGCTCGGGCAGCAGGGTGCCGGTGACGCGGATGAACTCCGACACGCAGCGGTCGATGCCGCCGGCGCGCGTCAGCACGTCGCGCAGCGTGTGGTCGAGCAGCCCTTCCATGGGCGCGAGCAGCAGGGTCATCGGGTGCGGGGCCGGTGGCGGGTGCGGATGGTGGGTGCGGATGGCGGGGCCGGCCGGCTGCGGCATCATCGCGGCCTCGCATTCTCCCCGGAGCCGACCTTGAGCCTTCGCCCCCTGCTGCCCGCTGCGCTGCTCGCCGCCCTCGCCCTCGCCGCCCCCGGCGCACGCGCCCAGGCCGCGGCCGACCCCGTCGCGGCGGCCGCCTCCGAGCCCGGCGCCGTGCTGACGCCCAGCGGACTGGTCTACCGCTCGCTGAAGGACGGCGACGGCCCGAGCCCGGCCGCGACCGACCGCGTCGGCGTGCACTACCGCGGCACGCTGGCCGACGGCACCGAGTTCGACAGCTCCTACAGCCGCGGCCAGCCGGCCGCCTTCCCGCTGATGGGCGTGATCCGCTGCTGGACCGAGGGCGTGCAGCGCATGAAGGTCGGCGGCAAGGCCAAGCTGACCTGCCCGCCGCAGCTGGCCTATGGCACGCGCGGCGCCGGCGGCGTGATCCCGCCGAACGCGACGCTGACCTTCGAGATCGAGCTGCTCGGCATCGCCGGGCGCTGAGCCGCCGATGGAGCGCGAGGCCGCACGCGCGATCGCGGAGACCCGCGCCTGGGTCGAGCGCGCGGTGATCGGCCTGAACCTCTGCCCGTTCGCGCGCGCGGTGCAGTCCAAGGGGCTGGTGCGCTACGCCGTCAGCGACGCGCGCGACGCCGACGGCGTGCTCGCGGCCCTGCGCGTCGAGATGGCCGCGCTGGCGGTGGCCGACCCGGCCGAGCTCGACACCACGATCCTGATCCTGACCGGCGCGTTCGCCGACTTCGCCGACTACAACGACTTCCTCGACCCGGCCGAAGCGGCGCTGGCCGACGCCGGCCTCGACGGCGTGCTGCAGATCGCGAGCTTCCATCCGCACTACCGCTTCGCCGGCACGGCCGAGGGCGACCTCGCCAACGCCACCAACCGCTCCCCCTGGCCGCTGCTGCACCTGCTGCGCGAGGCCAGCGTCGACCGCGCGGTCGCGGCCTTCCCGGGCGCCGAGGCGATCTATGAGCGCAACATCGCCACGCTGCAGGCGCTCGGCGCCGACGGCTGGGCGACGCTGCAGGCTCGCTGCCGCGCGGACGCCGACCGCGCCGAGGCCGGGTTCAGGCCGTCGCCGGACGCGCGCCGCGCAGGCGCTTGAAGAGGCTGACGCCGGCCAGCACCAGCGCGCCGACCGCGATGCCGACCAGCGCGTCGGCCAGGATCGGCCAGACCGCCGCCATCGCGCCGCCCGCCGCACCCAGGCCGCCGAGTGCCGTGCCACCGGCCGCGATCGCATGGTGCAGCGCCGGCACGCCGTGCGTCAGGATGCCGCCACCGACCAGGAACATCGCCGCGGTGCCGGCGACCGACAGCCCCTTCATCAGCCACGGTGCGCCGCGCAGGATCGCCGCGCCGAGCGCCCGCTGCAGCCGTGCGGCGCCGCCTTCGCCCGGGCGGCGGCTGAGGTAGAGGCCGCCGTCGTCGAGCTTGACGATCGCGGCCACCAGGCCGTACACGCCCACCGTCATGATCGCGGCGATGCCGAGCAGCACCGACAGCTGGGTCACGAAGGGCGCGGCGGCCACGGTGCCGAGCGTGATCGCGATGATCTCGGCCGAGAGGATGAAGTCGGTGCGCACGGCGCCCTTGATCTTGTCGCGCTCCAGCGCCACGAAGTCGGCCGCCGGGTCGACCAGCGCCCGCGCCAGCTCACGCTCGTGCGCCGCGTCCTCGGCCGCGCTGTGCAGCAGCTTGTGGGCGAGCTTCTCGCAGCCCTCGTAGCACAGGAAGGCGCCGCCGAGCATCAGCAGCGGCGTCACCGCCCACGGCGCGAAGGCGCCGATCGCCAGTGCCGCGGGCACCAGGATCGCCTTGTTGACGACCGAGCCCTTGGTCACCGCCCAGACCACCGGCAGCTCGCGGTCGGCGCGCACGCCGGCGACCTGCTGGGCATTGAGCGCGAGGTCGTCGCCGAGCACGCCGGCGGTCTTCTTGGTCGCGACCTTGGTCAGCACCGCCACGTCGTCCAGGACGGTGGCGATGTCGTCGATCAGCGCGAGCAGGCTCGAGGCCATGAGGCTCCTTCGGGGGTGGGCGGCGCCGCGTCCACGGCGACGACGAGCGCGACTGTAGCGGGCTTCATGCCGACCCCGAGGCGCCGCCGGCGGGCCCGGCTTACCATGCGCTCGCCATCACCCGACCCGGACGACCCGATGACCGAGCGCCCCCGCCGCACCGCCCCGCTCGCCCTTGCGCTGGCCCTGGCGGGCGCGCCCGCCGCGGCCAACACGCCGGCCGATACGCCCTGGCAGTTCGCCGGCCGGCTCGGCCTGGTGCAGTATTTCGTCGTGCCGGTGGCGCAGGCGGGCGACCCTCAGCTCTACGAGCGCGCGATCGCCGCAGCCTGCCCGCCGGCGGGCAGCTGCTTCCTGCGCTTCTTCACCAACTCGACCGGCGCGCCGGTCGCGGTGCCGCTGCCCGACGCGATCGCGAGCGAGCCGACCGCGATCTACCAGCGCTCCGACAAGCAGCAGGCCGCCGCGCTGCGCTTCGCCTGCCGCCTGAAGCTGCCGGGCAACTGCTTCTGACGCCACGCCGCCCGGCGCGGCGCGCTCAGTTCCTAGCGGCGACTTCGATCGTGCCCTTCATCGACGGGTGCAGGCCGCAGATGTAGGCGATGTTGCCGGCGGCGTCGAACTGCAGCGTCGCCTTCTGGCCCTTGAGCATCACGCCGCTGCGCTGGCCCTGCTTGCCGTCGGCGCCGACGATGGTGATCTGGTGCGGCGAGTCGTCGTGGTTGACCCAGGTCACCGGCTGACCGGCGGTGACCTTGACCGCGCCCGGGCCGAACACCCAGTTGGTGATCGTCACGTCGTTCGGGCCTGCGGCCACCGGCTTGGCATCGCTGGGGAAGCGGCCGGCCAGCTTGGCCATGTTGGTCAGGTAGTCGTCCTGCGCGAACGGCAGGTGGCACTGGTAGCAGGCGGCCAGGTTGGCCTTGTCGTTGACCTTGCCGTCGGCGCTGAAGGTCTGGTAGATCCAGTCGCCGTTGCGGATGTCGGCCGGGATCGCGGCGGCGGCGGCTTTGTCCTTCTTCATCGGGTTGACGGCCACCAGCTTGTCCTTGATGAAGCGGCCGTTGGCGTCGAGCAGCGGCTTGCCGTCGGCGTCGAGCTTGGCGGCGTAGGCGGCGAGTGTCAGCACCGCGCCCTCCGGGATCGGCTTGCCGGCCTTGGCCGCGGCCACCACCTCGGCGCTGGCCCAGAAGTCGCGCACCTGCTTGTTGTCCCAGCGGTCCAGCGTCGCGTACTTGACGCCCTGGTCGTAGTCGGCCGGAAAGGCCAGTGCGTTCGGGCCGGCCGGCACCGCCGACTGCGCCACCACCGTCGCCACACCGCCCGTGACGACCAGACCGGCGGCCACGGCCGCGATGCGTTGCTTGCTGAGCTTCATTGGTTTGCCTCCTTATGATTGGTGCACAAAGATTACCACCGCGTCGACACCGACAGAAGCTCTACGGAACGCCCGGTGACGCGGATGCAGCTCAGTCGATGAATTCGGCGCGCACGATGCGCCACTCCTGCGGCGCGTCGTTGTTCTTCGAGCAGCCCAGCGGCTCGGGCTCGCCGCCGGGCCTGAGCTCGGAGCGCGAGCGGTCGCCGGTGCCGTTGCCGCCGTGGTAGCGGTCGAGCCAGACCTTGACGGTGCGCGTCGGGTGGCGACTCTTCACCAGGATCTGCACGCCGCCGCGCGTGACGCAGTGGCCGGCGAAGTCCTGCACGAACTCGACGTAGCTGCGCGGGTCCTCGGCACCCGGGGGCGGCGTGGCGGCCTGCGCGCCGGCCGCCAGCGGCCACAGCGCGGCGAGCAGCGTGAGTCTCGGGATCGTGGTGCGTCGTCGGGTCACGCGTCGTCCTTCATGGTGGATGCGGCTCCCGCACGACTTTCGCACAACGCGCCGACGGCGTGCCGTACCCGGTCACTCGCCGCAATTGCCGGGTCGGCCGGCCCCTGTTCGACCGACCACGCGCCGGCGCGCCGGCGCACACTGACTGCACCAAGGCGACAAACCGGCCGCACCATTGGGCGGAGCCCGGAACCCGTACCCGGCGCCAGGTCCCGTCACGACGCACCGCGCCGCGCCCGGGAAGCGATGAGGGCCACCGCGAGGTGGCCCTTTGCTTTGGCGCCTGCGCGCCGGCGGCACAATCCGCCGCGCCGACCGCCGACCTGCCACGACATGCCCGCCTGGGGTTCCCGCCTGCCCGCCTGCCCGGCGCTCCGCGCCTGGCTCACCCTGCCCGGCTCGCTGAGCGCCGAGTTGGCGCGCGTGTTCGGGCCGCTGGTGGTGCAGCGGCGCCATCAAGGGCAAGGGCGGCTGCGGCGCGACGAGGCGGCGGCGCTGGGCCTGCCGGCCGGTCGCCGCGTGCATGTGCGCGAGGTCGCGCTGGTCTGCGGCGGCGCGACGCTGGTGCGGGCCCGCACGGTGGTCGCGCGCGATGCCGTCAAGGGCGCTTGGCGGGCGCTCAAGGGCCTGGGCAGCCGGCCGCTGGCCGAGCTGCTGTTCCACGACCACCGCGTGCAGCGAGGTGTGCCGGCCTACGCGCCGATCGCACTCGAGCGCCCGGGCCGCCGGCTCGCCGACCCCTGGCAGCGCGATGCCGCGCCGGGCTGGCACGGCCCGCGCGTCTGGGCGCGCCGTGCGCTCTACCGGCGCCGCGGCAGCCGGCTGCTGCTGACGGAGGTGTTCGCCCCCGAGGTGGCGCAGCGGCGGCCGGCCGCGCGCTGAGCCGGTCAGCGCAGCACCGCGATCGGGTCCGGCGCCTCGTCGTCCTCGGCCTCCTCGCCGAGAAAGCCGCCGCTCTGGTGCGCCCACAGCCGCGCGTAGAGGCCGCCGCGCGCCAGCAGCGCCGCGTGCGTGCCCTCCTCGACGATGCGGCCCTTGTCGAGCACCACCAGCCGGTCCATCGCGGCGATGGTGCTGAGCCGATGCGCGATCGCGACCACCGTCTTGCCCTCCATCAGCCGGTAGAGGCTGGCCTGGATGGCGGCCTCGACCTCGGAGTCGAGCGCGCTGGTGGCTTCGTCGAGCAGCAGGATCGGCGCGTCCTTCAGCATCACCCGCGCGATCGCGATGCGCTGGCGCTGGCCGCCGCTGAGCTTGACGCCGCGCTCGCCGACATGGGCGTCGTAGCCGCGCCGGCCCTTCGGGTCGGCCAGGCCCTCGATGAACTCGTGCGCCTCGGCGCGGCGCGCGGCCGCGACCATCTGCGCCTCGGTCGCGTCGGGGCGGCCGTAGACGATGTTCTCGCGCACCGAGCGGTGCAGCAGCGAGGTGTCCTGCGTGACCATGCCGACCTGGGCGCGCAGCGAGTCCTGCTGCACGCCGGCGATGTCCTGGCCGTCGATCAGAACCCGCCCGCTTTCGAGCTCGTAGAAGCGGAGCAGCAGGTTCACCAGCGTCGACTTGCCCGAGCCCGAGCGGCCGACCAGGCCGATCTTCTCGCCCGGCCGGATCTGCAGCGAGAAGCGCTCGATCACCGGCTGCGCGCCGCCGTAGGCGAAGCTCACGTCCTCGAAGCGCAGCTCGCCGCGGCGCACCACCAGCGGCGTCGCACCGGGCCGGTCGGTCACGGTGTGCGGCCGGGCAAGCGTGGCGATGCCGTCCTCGACGGTGCCGATGTGCTCGAACAGCGCCGCCATCTCCCACATCACCCAGTGCGAGATGCCGTTCAGCCGCAGCGCCATCGCGGTGGCCGCGGCGACCGCACCGACGCCGACCTGGCCCTCGGCCCACAGCGCCAGCGTCGCGCCCGCGGTGGCCAGGATCAGCCCCATGCTCAGCGCGTGGTTGACGATCTCGAAGCCGGTCACGAGCCGCATCTGCGCCTTCACCGTGACCAGGAACTCCTCCATCGCGCCGCGCGCATGCCCGGCCTCGCGGCCGGCGTGCGAGAACAGCTTGACGGTGGCGATGTTGGTGTAGGCGTCGGTGATGCGCCCGGTCATCAGCGAGCGCGCGTCGGCCTGCGCCTTGGCCACGCGCGCCAGCCGCGGCACGAACCAGCGCAGCGCCGCCACGTAGAGCAGCACCCAGCCGACGAAGGGCACCAGCAGCCGCAGGTCGAAACCGCCCAGCACCGCCAGCAGCGTGACGAAGTAGATCGTCACGAACACCAGCAGCTCGCCGAGGATCATCCAGGTGTCGCGCACCGCCAGCGCGGTCTGCATCACCTTGGTGGCGATGCGGCCGGCGAACTCGTCCTGGTAGAAGCCCAGGCTCTGGCCGAGCATGCGGCGGTGGAAGTTCCAGCGCAGCAGCATCGGGAAGTTGCCGGCCAGCGCCTGCTGCTTGATCAGCGCCTGCAGCGCCACCAGCGCGAGGCTGCCGACCAGCAGCGCCGCCAGCAGCGCCAGCGTGGCGCCGTGGTCGGGCCACAGCCGCGCCGGCTCGACCTCGGCCAGCCAGTCGACGATGCGGCCCAGCATCGCGAACAGCAGCGCCTCGAAGGCGCCGATCAGCGCCGTCAGCAGCGTCATCCCCGCCAGCCAAGGCCGCAGGCCGCGCGTGGCCTCCCACAGGAAGGGCATCAGGCGCGCGGGCGGCGCCACCGGCGCCTCGGGCGGGTAGGGATCGACGAGACCTTCGAAAAGACGGAACACGCGGCGGACTCCGGGTCGCGCAGGCCGCCGGCGGGGTGGCGGCGCGCGCGGGGCCGCAGCCGGCATGCCGCCCGCGAGGCCCGAAAGCCGGCGAGGGTAGCCGATGCCGGTGTCGCGCGCGGCGGGCGCACCGGCGGTGGGGGCTTGGCCCCGGCGCGCTCAGTGCATGCCGCTCGGGCGTACCGCCGGCGTGGCGTACTCGCGGCCGACCAGGGCGCGGGCGTAGAGGTAGTTGTGGCGGGCGCGGTCGCTCAGGGCGTCGAGCGGCACATGGCCTTCGGCGTCGCAGGGGAAGGCCAGACCCCGGCCCTCGTGGAAGAGCGACTGGAAGCGAATCTCGAACCGGCAGCCGTTGGCGGCAAGGACATGGGCGCTCATGGTGGCCTCCTGGGGGCGACGGGTACCGACGGCCTCACTGTGAGCCGCCGGGCCCGAGGGCCATGCCCTGAGAGACGGCCGAATCGGCGCGCAATTCAGCCCTTCGCGATCACCCCGGGCGCCGCGCCGTGACGGCGTGCACGCAGGGGCCGGATCACCGCCTCACTGCTCCAGGCGCAGGATCTCGAGCTGCTCGGCCACCGTCTGGAAGGTGCCGGCGCCGCTGGGCATCTGAATCAGCGGCTCGAGCCGCGTGTCGAGCAGCCAGACGGTCGGGTAGATCAGCTGGCGGGTGCGCTCGTCGCCGATCGCGGCCTGGAACTCGGCGTAGGGCAGGCTCCTGCCGCCGGCCTTGAGGTGGACCAGCCGCGCCGGCACCGACAGCGTGCTGCGCAGGTCGACGACGACGTAGCGCGACGCGAACTCCGGCACCAGCTCGGCGGCGTGGCGCGCCAGGAAGGCCTCGTAGCGGCGGCAGAAGCCGCAGTCGTGGGCGCCGAGGTAGACGTACAGCGACTTCTTCTGGCGCTGGGCCTGCTCGATGGCCGGGCCGAGGTCGAACTCGAGCCGCTCCGGCTGGCCCGCCGGCTGCACGACGATCGCGCCGTAGGCCGCCGGCAGGCCGACCGCCCAGGCCGGCGCCGCGAGCGCGACGAGCAGCGCGAACGCGGCGACGGCGCGGCGGCGCATCGTGCCTACTGCGCCGCGCCCGGCGCCTGCGCCACCGACTCCGGCGTGCGCACCGCCAGCGTGCCGACGTAGCGGCCCTCCTTCGAATCCTCGACCTCGGCGCGCAGCTCGCCCTCGCCGCGCGGCACGAAGTGGAAGCGCCAGGCCGGGTTCTCGGCGATCGAGAAGTCGAGCTCGGCATCGAACAGCCGGCGGCCGGCGTAGCTGACGTCGAGCGTGCGCACGAAGTGCGGCGGGATGAACATCACCGTGACGTTGTTCAGCTCGAAGCCGGTGTCGTTGGGGTGGGTGACCTGCACGTCGACGGCGTTCACCTCGTTCATCTTCACGCCGTGCGGCAGCTTGAAGACCGTCTTGCCGATGTTGTGCAGCTGGTCGCGGTTGGGCGGCGCCGAGCAGCCGCCCGAGACCTTGACGTAGCGCGAGTCCATGTGCAGTTCGCCATTGGACCACTCGGTGATCACGCGGATGTGGCTGTACTCGTCGACGCGCAGCCGCGTCTCGAAGTCGGCCTGGCCGAGCTCGGGCGACAGGTTCATCACCGCGGCGAGCTTGGAGGGGTTCTTGTCGACCAGCAGGTAGAGCTTCTTCGCGTAGAGCTCGGGCTTTTGCGGCAGCTTGGAGGTCACCTTCACCGGCACCGAGGCGCCGTAGGCGGCGCGCAGCGGCACGGTGAGCTGGACGTTGCCGGCGGTCTGGATCGGCCGCTGCTTGAAGAGCTGGGCGCGCAGCTGCTCCCATTCGGGCGAGGAGTCGCTGTGCTGGACGTTGGTCGGCAAGCCGCCCGGGGCGCCGTGGGCGGCCACGCCGGCCAAGCCCAACAGGCTGCCGGCGACGAGGCGGCGGCGCGCCGGTGAATGGGTCTTGCGCATCGTCTGGTCTCCTGCTCGCGTCGGCGGGGTCGTGCGGACCGAGGTAGGCCAAGCGGCCGGGCGGCTCGTCGAACGCGACGCGGTAACGATCGAGACACTCTAGCAGGATGGGGCGAAGACTGCCTGGGTCGGGAACTTCCGTCACCATGCGGCCTCGCACCCTGCCCCTCCCATCCCCATCGCCCATGGACCTGCCGCAACAACGCGCCCTCCTCGCCCTGGCCCTGCACGCCGCCTTCGCCGACGGCGACAAGGACGACCGCGAGCGCGACGCGATCCGCCGCATCGCCGACTCGCTCGGCCAGGCCTCGGGCGCGCCCGAGCTGGCCTCGATCTACCAGGACGTGCTGCTCGGCCGCCTGCCGATGGCCGAGGCCGCCGCCGCGCTGACCGAGCCCGGGCCGCGCCGTCTGGCCTACGAGATGGCGGTCGGCGTCTGCGATGCCGACGGCGTGCAGACGCCGGCCGAGCAGGCCTTCCTGCGCGCCCTCAAGGCCGCGCTGCAGCTCGGCGGCGCCGACACCGCCGAGGTCGAGCGCGAGGCCGAGGCGCTGGCCGCGCTGCCGCTGGCGCCGGCGGCTCCCACCTCCGCCCCGGCCGTGGCGCCCCAGGGCCTGCCGAAGCGGCCCGAGGCCGAGATCGACGCCACCATCCTGCGGTACGCCATCCTCAACGGCGCGCTCGAGCTGCTGCCGCAGTCCTGGGCGTCGGTGACGATCATCCCGCTGCAGATGAAGCTGGTCTACCGCATCGGCCAGGACTGGGGCCACGAGCTCGACCGCGGCCACGTCAAGGAGTTTCTCGCCGCCGCCGGCGTCGGCCTGAGCTCGCAGTACCTCGAGCAGTTCGGCCGCAAGCTGATCGGCGGGCTGCTCGGCAAGGTCGGCGGCGGGCTCGGCCGCTCGCTCGGCGGCGCGGCCACCGGCGTGGCCTTCTCGTTCGCGAGCACCTACGCGCTCGGCCAGCTCGCCAAACGCTACTACGCCGGCGGCCGGCAAATGAACACGGCCGTGCTGCAGCAGACCTTCCAGTCGCTGCTCGGCCCGGCGCGGCAGCTGCAGTCGCAGTACCTGCCGCAGATCGAGCAGCAGGCCCGCACGATCGACGCCGGCAAGATCATGGACATGGTCCGCGGCGCCTGACCCCGTCGCAGCGGCGGCGGCCTCGCGCCGCCACAATCGCTCGCCATGGATTCGCTCTCGCAACTCGCGCTCGGCGCCGCGGTCGGCGTGGCCGTGATGGGCCGGCGCACCGCGTTGTGGAAGGCCGCACTGTGGGGCGGCGTCTGCGGCACGCTGCCGGACCTGGACACCTTCCTGAGCCACGGCGACGCGATCCGCGACATGACCTTCCACCGCGCCGAGAGCCATGCGCTGTTCTGGCTCTCGCTGGCGGCGCCGCTGCTGGCCTGGCTGGTGGCGCGCCTGCACGGCGAGCAGGGCCAGTGGAAGCGCTGGTGGCTCGCGGTCTGGCTCGCGCTGGTGACGCACCCGCTGCTCGATGCGATGACGGTCTACGGCACCCAGCTCGCGCTGCCGTTCAGCGACCATCCCTACGGCGTCGGCAGCATCTTCATCATCGACCCGCTGTACACCGTGCCGCTGCTGGTCGGCCTGACGGTCGCGCTGACGCGGCGCCATGCCGGCGCCCTGCGCTGGAACGCCGCCGGCCTGCTGCTGAGCACCGCCTACCTCGGCTGGAGCTTCGCGGCGCAGCAGCATGTGGCGGCCTTCGCACGGGCCTCGCTGGCCGCCGAGGGCGTGGCGGTCGAGCGCCTGCTGGTCACGCCGACGCCCTTCAACACCGTGCTGTGGCGCGTCGTCGCCGTCACGCCCGAGGGCTACCGCGAGGGCTTCCGCTCGCTGTTCGACCGCGGCCCGCGCATCGCCTTCGACCACCATCCACGCGGCGAGGCGCTGTACGAGCAGCTGCGCGGCCAGTGGCATGTGGAGCGCATGGCCTGGTTCACGAAGGGCCTGTTCAAAGTCGAGCGCCAGGGCGAGCACCTGCGGCTGACCGACCTGCGCATGGGCCAGGAGCCCTTCTACATCTTCGCCTTCGACGTCGCCGAGGCGGCGCCCGGCGGGCCGCGGCCGATCGTGCCGCGCCCCGCGGGCCGGCGCGCGCCGACCGAGCCGGCGCTGGCGTGGCTGTTCGGCCGCATGCTCGACGAAACCCTGAGTCCACCCCGATGAGGCTGCGTCCGCTCTTCGCCACCCTGCTCGCCTGCGCGCTCGCCGGTTGCGGCAGCACCGCGAACTCGCCCGAAGCCGGCAGCCTGCTGCCGAACGAGAACCTGGTCGTCCAAGGCATTCCGCCGATCCCGATGGCGCTGGTGCGCCAGGTCGAGCGCTACACCGACGTCCGCGGCCATGCCTTCGTCGACTGGCATCCGCTGAAAGAGGAGATGCTGGTCGCGCACCGCCGCGCCGGCGCCAGCACCGCCCAGCTGTTCCGCGTCGCCGGCCCGCTGGCGGCGCCCGAGCCGCTGACCGACTTCGCCGACCCGGTCACCGAGGCGAGCTACGAGCCGCGCGAGGGCCGCTACCTGGTGCTGTCGCGCGCCACCGGCGGCGACGAGGCCGACCAGCTCTACCGCTTCGACCTCGACACCCGCAAGGCCACGCTGCTGACCGACCCGAACGAGCGCCACGACCCGATCGGCTGGCTGCACGGCCGCTCGGAGCTGCTGTTCACCTCGGTGCCGCTGGACCGCACCGCCGACGGCGGCCGCCGCGCCGCGCCGACCACGACGCTGTGGCTGATCGACCCGCTGCGCCCCGAGGGCCGCCGCAAGCTCGCCGAGCTGCCCGGCACCGGCTGGTTCGGCGGCGACGTGTCGCGCGACGACCGCCGGCTCGCGATCACGCTCTACCGCTCGGCCAACGAGTCGCAGGTCTGGACCATCGACCTCACGACCGGCGCGCGCAGCCAGCTGCTGCCGGCGCCGGGCGAGACGCTGCGCGCCACCCACTTCCCGGCGGGCTGGTCGCGCGACGGCCGTCACCTCCATGTGCTGAGCGACCGCGCCGGCGAGTTCCGCGAGCTGATGCGCCTGGACCTCGCCAGCGGCGAGCTGCGGCGCGTGACGGCGCACATCCCCTGGGACGTCAAGAGCATCGCCGCCAGCGAGGACGGCGCGACGCTGGCACTGCGCGTCAACGTCGACGGCCGCGACGAGCTGCGCCTGATCGACGCCGCGACGCTGCAGGAACGCGCCGCGCCCAGCCTGCCGGGCAGCCTCAACAGCGTCGCCTTCCACCGCCGCAGCGGCCGCCTCGCGGTGGCCGCCGACAGCGCGCAGGGGCCGAACCAGATCGCCGTGCTGGACCCGGCGCGCGTCGGCGCGGCGCAGCCGTGGACGCGGGCCGTCGTGCCGCCGGGCCTCGACACCGCCGGCTTCGCCGAGCAGAAGCTCGTGCGCTGGACCAGCTTCGACGGGCTGCGGCTGTCGGCCGTCGTCAGCGAGCCGCCGGCGCGCTTCGCCGGCAAGCGGCCGGTGGTCGTGCTGGTGCACGGCGGGCCGGAGGCGCAGGCGAGCTTCGGCTTCCTCGGCCGCTGGCAGTACCTGATCCAGGAGCTGGGCCTCGTGGTGATCGAGCCCAACGTGCGCGGCTCGTCCGGCTACGGCAAGAGCTTTCTCGCGCTCGACAACGGCTTCAAGCGCGAGAACGCCGTCAAGGACCTCGGCAGCCTGCTCGACTGGATCGCGACCCAGCCGCGGCTCGACGCCGCGCGCGTGCTGGTGGCGGGCGGAAGCTACGGCGGCTACATGAGCCTGGCGGCGAGCGTGCATTACGCCGACCGCATCGCCGGCGCGATCGACATCGTCGGCATCTCCAACTTCGTGACCTTCCTCAACAACACCGAGAGCTACCGCCGCGACCTGCGGCGCGCCGAATACGGCGACGAGCGCGACCCGGCGATGCGCGACTTCCTCGAACGCATCTCGCCGCTGAACAGCGCGCACCGCATCCGCAAGCCGCTGTTCGTCGTCCAGGGCAGGAACGACCCGCGCGTGCCCTACACCGAGGCCGAGCAGATCGTCGCGCGGCTGCGCGAGCGCGGCGTGCCGGTCTGGTACCTGCTGGCCGAGAACGAAGGCCACGGCTTCGCGCGCAAGGAGAACGCCGACTACCAGTTCTACGCGACGGTGAGGTTCGTGCAGGAGACCTTGCTGAAGCCTTGAGGCCGATCGCGGCCGGAAAGGGAAACGACCATGCGCCCCACCCCCCTGCCCCGCCGCCGGCTGCTGCGCCGGGCCGCCGTAGGCGCTGCCGCGGTCGCCTTCCCGGCGCTATGGCTCGGCGCCCGCGCCGCGGCGCCCGCGGCGCGCATCGCCACGCCTGCGCAGACCGAAGGCCCGTTCTACCCGCTGCAGTTGCCCGCCGACAGCGACGCCGACCTGCTGGCCAACGGCGCACGGCGCTACACGCGCGGCCAGGCCGTCGAGCTGAGCGGCCGCGTGATCGACCTCGAAGGCCGGCCGCTGAAGGGCGGCCGCATCGAGATCTGGCAGTGCGACCAGGACGGCCGCTACCACCACCCCGGCGACGGAGGCCGCGCCGACCCCGCCTTCCAGGGCTACGGCCAGGCCGCGCTCGGCGCCGACGGCGGCTACCGCTTCCGCACGCTGCGCCCCGCCGCCTACAGCGGCCGCACGCCGCATATCCATGTCAAGGTCCGGCTCGGCCGGCGCGAGCTGCTGACGACCCAGCTCTACGTCGACGGTGACCCCGGCAACGCGCGCGACTTCCTGTGGCGCCGTCTGAACGACGCCGAGCGCGCCGCGCTGACCGTGCCGTTTCGCCCCGCCGCCGGCGGGCTGCAGGCCGCCTTCGAGATCGTGGTCGCTGCGTGAGCGCCGACGGCGACGGCTGGCGACTCGTGCACGAGGACGCCGCGCTGCTGGTCGTCGACAAACCCGCCGGCCTGCTGGCCGTGCCGGGCCGCGGCGACGACAAGCAGGACTGCCTGGCCGCGCGCGTGCAGGCGCGCTTCGCCGACGCGCGGGTCGTGCACCGGCTCGACCAGGCGACCTCCGGGCTGATGCTGTTCGCGCGCGGCGCCGAGGTGCAGCGCCGCCTGAGCGCCGCCTTCGAGCGGCGCGAGGTCGGCAAACGCTACGTCGCCGTCGTCGCCGGCCGGCTGGCCGGGACGCAGGGGCGCATCGACGCGCCGCTGGCGGCCGACTGGCCGAATCGGCCGCGCCGGCAGGTCGATCACCAGGGCGGCAAGCCGGCGCTGACGCTGTGGTGGCGGTCGGGCGTCGACGACGGCGACGATGGCCTCGAGCGCAGCCGTGTCGAACTCGAACCCCACACCGGCCGCACCCACCAGCTGCGCGTCCACCTCGCCGCCATCGGCCACCCGATCCTCGGCGACACGCTCTACGCGCCGCCGGCGGTGCAGGCGCTGGCGCCGCGCCTGCTGCTTCATGCCCGCCGCCTGGCACTGGCGCATCCGACGCAGCGCCTCGCCCTGTGCTTCGAAAGCGCCGTGCCGTTCTGAAGGCGGGCGGGCACCGCGCGGATCAGCGCCCGAACACGATCCATCCGAGCCACGCCATCACGCCCAGCCACCACAGCACGAGCGTCGGCGCCAGCGCGCGTCGCGGCAGCCACACCGCCAGCGGCAGCGCGGCCAGCAGCAGCAACATCAGCCCGGCCTCGACGGCGCGCTCGCCGCTCAAGCTCACCATGCCGACGCGACGCGCCATGCCGGTGTGCGACTCGAACACGATCGCCGCGATGCCGACCGCCGCGAACACCACGGCGACCGCGCTCAGCAGCAGCTTCACCGTCCTCGTGCGCATCGCAACCCGCCCTGCCGGTGTGCTCAGCCGAAGCGCCGCGCCGCGGCCATGCGGCCGCGGGCGCACCCCAGCCGCGAACTCAGGCCTTCTTCGCGTAGGCGCTGCACCAGCCGGCGGCGGCCACCTGCTTGCCGGTGAACAGCGGGCAGTTGCCCCAGGCGGCGTCCTTGCCCTGGTAGAGGGCGCAGTTGCCGCAGTTCTGGCCGGCGGCGTAGTTCTTGAACTTGGCCTTGTCGGCCTTGCTCGCGTCGTGCACATAGCCGAGCGCCGCGGCCGTGGGGTCCTTCTCGTCGACCTTGGCCTGGGCCTGCGCGCCGCGCACACCGAGTGCGGCGAGACCGGCGACGGGGATGATGCGGATGAACTGGCGACGGGCTGTCATCGGGTACTCCTGGGTGAGACGACGCCTGCAGCGTAACCCGCGCGCCGAGCCGCCGCCCGTGGGTCTGCCCCTAGCTTCAGTTCCCCGTCAACCTTCGGCCGGGTCGGCGGCGACCGGCGCGGCGCGCAGCCGCACGCGCGCGCCGTGCACCGCGACGACCTGGCCGGCGCGCAGCTTGGCGGTCTTGCGCAGCTCCTCGCGGCCGTCGACCTGGACCCGGCCCGACGCCACCATCGCCTTGGCGCTGCCGCCGCTGTCGGCCAGGCCGGTGGCCTTCAGCACAGCGTCGAGGGTGACGAACTCGCCGCGCAGCACGAAGTCGATCTCGCGCATGTCAGCGGCCGCCCTCGCCGACAATCGGCGCCGCCCTCCCCACCCATCGACGCTTCATGAAGGACACCGTGCAGGACGAAGAAGCCGCGATGCTACGCGGGCGGGCCGCCGCGGGCGGCCCGCGGCCGACCACGGTGGCCGACCTCGACCGCTTCGACGCGCTGATCGACGTGCGCTCGCCGTCGGAGTACGCGCTCGACCATCTGCCCGGCGCCGTCAACTGGCCGGTGCTGAGCGACGACGAACGGCGCATCGTCGGCACGCTGTACAAGCAGGTCTCGACCTTCGACGCCCGGCGCGTCGGCGGCGCGATGGTCGCGCGCAACATCGCCGCCCACGCCGAGGCGCGGCTGCACGACAAGCCGCGCGGCTGGAAGCCGCTGGTCTACTGCTGGCGCGGCGGCCTGCGCAGCGGCAGCTTCGTCACCTGGATGCGTCTGGTCGGCTGGGACGCGCAGCAGCTGCACGGCGGCTACAAGGCCTGGCGCACGCACGTCATCGAGCGTATCGCCACGCTCGCGCCGGTGCTGCCGCTGCGCGTGCTGTGCGGCCCGACCGGCAGCGCCAAGACGCGGCTGCTGAAGGCGCTCGCCGCGCGCGGCGAGCAGGTGCTCGACCTCGAAGGGCTCGCCGCCCACCGCGGCTCGGTGCTGGGTGCGCTGCCGGGCGTCGAGCAGCCGTCGCAGAAGGGCTTCGAAACGCGGCTGGCCGTGGCGCTGCAGGCGCTCGACCCGGCGCGGCGGGTCTGGGTCGAGGCCGAGAGCCGGCGCATCGGCCGCGTCACGCTGCCGGCACCGCTGCTCGAGCGGCTGCGCGCCAGCCCGGCGGTCGAGGTCGCGGCGTCGCGCCCGGCACGGCTCGCTCACCTGCTGCGCGACTACGCCGAACTCGCCGACGACCCCGCGGTCCTGGCCGCCCGGCTCGGCCAGCTGCAGGGCCTCGTCGCCAACGACACCCTGGCGCGCTGGCAGGCCTGGGCATGCGAGCGCCGGCTGGCGCCGCTGGTCGAGGCCCTGCTCGCGCAGCACTACGACCCGCTGTACGCGCGCTCGCAGCGGCAGAACTTCGCCGGCCTGCCGGGCGCCGCGCGCCTGGAGACCGACGACCTGAGCGACGCCGGCATCGACGCGCTGGCCGCGCGGCTCGCCGCGGAGACTGCTTCGTCGGCGCCCCGGTGACGCCGCGCTGCGCGCCGGGCTCAGGCGCCGTCGCGGTGGATCGGGTCGACCCAGCGCACCGTCTCGGGCTTCTCGACCGGCTCGATGTCGAGGTTCACGACCACCGCCTCGCCGTCGCTGCGCACCAGCACGCACTCGAGCACCTCGTCGCGGCTGGCGTTGATCTCCTGGTGCGGCACGAAGGGCGGCACGTAGATGAAGGCGCCCGGGCCGGCCTCGGCGGTGAACTCGAGCCGCTCGCCCCAGCGCATGCGCGCGCGGCCCTTGACGATGAAGATCACGCTCTCCAGCGGCCCGTGGTGGTGGGCGCCGGTCTTGGCGTCGGGGTGGATGTGCACGGTGCCGGCCCAGAGCTTGCGCGCGCCGACGCGGGCGAAGTCGATCGCCGCCTTGCGGTCCATGCCGGGGGTCTGCGCGGTGTTCGGGTCGAGCTGGTCGGCGGCGATGACTCGCACGCCGTCGTGCTGCCAGCGTGCCGCGGGGTCGGGGTCGTGGGCAGGGCTCATCGCGCGCTCCAGGCGGGTTGACGCGGGGATTGTGCCGGGGCCCGACGCCCCGATCGGCTACACTGCGCGCCGTAGGCATACGCAAGACCGTGTTCTTCGAGGTTCGTTCGATCCGGTCGACGGTTCCGTCGATCGTCTGGTTCACACCCCCCAGTCAACGTTTCTTGAGTGGCTCTGCACGAGCTCGCGGCATGTCGCCGTGCGCCGAACATTTCGATCGATAGGAACGTTACATGAGCATGCAAACCGGCACCGTCAAGTGGTTCAACGAAGCCAAGGGCTATGGCTTCATCGCCCAGGACGGCGGCGGCGCGGACGTCTTCGCGCACTTCCGCGACATCCAGGGCAACGGCTTCAAGACGCTGCAGGAGAACCAGCGCGTCGAGTTCGAGGTCAAGCAAGGCCAGAAGGGCCCGCAGGCCGCGAACATCCGCCCGCTGTAAACGCGGCGCGTTTCGCCCCACGCAGCAACGCGGCCTCCGGGCCGCGTTGTGCTTTGTGGGCCGCCGGCACGGCCCGTCGGGCGACCGGCCGCAGCCGGTCTGTCGGGTAGCCGACACAACCGCGAACTCGGGAGCCTGCGGCCGCCGCGGCGCTTCCGCCTCCCGTCGATTTCGCTTACGGTGCGTCTGTTACATGCGCCCACCGGCTGTCGCGTCGTGGGCCAGGGGACCACAAGAAGATCACCAGGGAGGCGCCGACATGGCGGCCAAGCGCGACAACCCGGTTCCGGGCGACGGTTACCGTCTGCTCGCACTGGCGCAACTCCAGAGCCTCGTCGGCCTCGAAGGCTGCGACCCCGGCTTCGTGCGCCATCTCGCCGACGCCGGCCTGCTGCTGCACGCGCCGCGCCAGACGATGATCCACCGCCGCGGCGACGCCTACGAAGGCCTGCTGCTGATCGTCGAGGGCGCGGTGGCCACGGGGCGCCATCTCGGCCAGGCGCACGCGATCCTCTACGCCTACTTCGGCCCCGGCGACGTGCACGGCCTGGTGCCGTTGTGCGACGGCGGCCCGCACACCCACGACGTGATGGCGCACGAGCCCTCGGTGCTGCTGCGCATCCCGACCGCGACGCTGCACGCCGCGCTGGAGCAATGCCCGCCGCTGGCCGCGGCGCTGCGCCGCCAGCTCGCGCACCGCACCCGCGTCACGCTCGAGCGGCTGCACGACGCCATCGCCCAGCCGCTGTCCTACCGCCTCGCGATGCACCTGGGTTACCTCGGCCGGCGCTTCGGCAACTCAGGGCCGCAGGGCGTGCAGATCTCGATCCGCGTTTCGCAGGCCGACCTGGCCGGCGCGGTCGGCGCGAGCCGCCAGCAGGTCAACGCCGAGCTGAAGAAGTTCGAGCAGCGCGGCCTGATCGCCGTCTCGCGCGCGACCGTGGTGATCCGCGACGCCGAGGCGCTCGAGGCCGCCGGCTCGGGTGCGCCGCCGATGACGCTGCGGCGCGACTCGCTGGCCGCCCCGGCGCGCCGCAGCCGCGCGCGGCGCGCCGCCAACGGCGCCGTGCCGGGGCCGCTGCACGGCCTGCGCGTGCTGGTCGTCGAGGACGACGAGCTCACCCGCACCATCGTCACGGCTCAGTTGCAGCAGGCCGGCGCGCTGGTCGACGAGGCCGACGACGGCGAGGCGGCGGTGCTGCGCCTCGGCGCGGCCGCGGCGCACTACGACCTGATCGTGATGGACGAGCACATGCCGCGGCTGTCGGGCAGCGCGGCCACGCGGCGGATCCGCAAGCAGCAGGCCGCGGCCGGCCAACGGCCCACGCCGGTGCTGTGCGTCTCGTCGGCGGCGAGCCGCAACGACTCGCGCCGCTACGCCGCCGCCGGCATGAACGGTCACCTCGCCAAGCCCTTCCTGCAGGACGAGCTGATCGCCGCGCTGCTGCGCCTCGTCCGCTGAGCCGGGCGGGGCCCGGGCCTCGCTACCATCGCCCGATGACCGAATCCGACGCGGACGACGCGCTGCGGCGCCCCGCCTCCTGCACCGAGCTCTTTCTCGCGTTCACCGCGCTGGCGCTGCAGGGCTTCGGCGGCGTGCTGGCGATCGCGCAGCGGGTGCTGTGCGAGCAGCGCCGCTGGCTCGGCAAGGCCGAGTTCGTCGAGATGCTCGCGCTGGCGCAGGTGCTGCCGGGGCCGAACGTCTGCAACCTCTCGCTGATGGTCGGCGACCGCTTCTTCGGCACCCGCGGCGCCTTCGCGGCGCTGGCCGGCATGCTGGCGGCGCCGCTCGCGATCGTGCTGGCCGCGACCGCGCTGTACGCGCAGTTCGCGACGCAGCCGCTGGTGGCCGGCGCGCTGCGCGGCATGGGCGCGGTGGCCGCCGGGCTGCTGGTCGGCACCGCGCTCAAGCTCGCCGCACCGCTGCGCGCCAGCCGGCTCGGCCTGCCGGCCGTGCTGGGCTTCGCCACCGCCGCCTTCGTCGCGGTCGGCCTGCTGCGCTGGCCGCTCGCTTGGGTGCTGCTGGGCCCGGGCCTGCCGGCCTGCGCGCTGGCGTGGTGGCGGCTCGGCCGGACCGCGGCGGAGCCCGCCGCATGACGCTGGAGATGCTGCCCAGCCTGATGGGCCACTTCCTGCTGCTGTCGCTGATGTCGATCGGCGGCGCGATCACGGTGGCCCCCGAGATGCACCGCTGGATGGTGGTCGAGGAGCATTGGCTCAGCGACGCGCAGTTCAGCAGCTCGATCGCGATCGCCCAGGCCGCGCCGGGGCCCAACCTGCTGTTCGTCGCGGTGCTCGGCTACCAGGCCGCCGGCCTGGCCGGCGCGGCGGCGACGCTGTTCGGCATCCTGCTGCCGTCGACCACGCTGGCGCTGCTGGCGGCGCGCTGGGGCCGCGCGCGCGAGGACTGGCGCGCGGTGCAGGCCTTCAAGCTCGGCATGGCGCCGATCACGCTGGCGCTGATCGCCGCGACCGGCTGGCTGCTGACCGCGCCGCTGGCCGAGTGGCGCTCGGTGCTGCTCACGGTCGCGGCCGCGCTGCTGGTCTGGCGCACGCGGCTGCACCTGCTGTGGCTGATCGCCGCCGGCGCGGCGCTGGGGATGCTGGGCTGGGTCTGAGGCCGCATCGCGCCGAAGCGGCCGCTTCAGGCCGCGGGCCAACGCGTCACCAGCACCTGATCGATCTTGTGGTTGTCGACGTCGAGCACCTCGAAGCGCCAGCCTTCGTGCACCAGGCAGTCGGTGCGCTTCGGGATGCGCCGCAGCATCACCATCAGGAAACCGGCCAGCGTGTCGTACTGGCCCTGGCGCGGCAGCGCGTCGAGGTCGAGCGCGCGCAGCACGTCGGGGATCGGCGTCAGGCCGTCGATCAGCCAGCTGCCGTCCTCGCGCTGCACGATCTGCTCCTCGGCCCAGGGCGAGACCAGGTCGCCCATCACCGTGCTCATCACGTCGTTGAGCGTGATCACGCCGACCACCAGGCTGTACTCGTTCATGATGACCGCGAAGTCGTCGTGCGCGGCGCGGAACTGCTCGATCACCTCGCTGAGCGTCAGCCGGTCGGGGATCACCAGCACCTTCTGCAGCAGGCCCGGCGCGTCGAGCGCGATCGACTGCTCGTTCAACACGCGGATCAGCAGGTCTTTGGCGTCGACGTAGCCGAGCACATGGTCGATGTCACCGTCGCAGACCAGGTAGGTCGAGTGCGGGTTGGCGGTGATGCGGGCACGGATCAGCTCCGGCGGGTCGTCGCGCAGGAAGTGCACGATGCGGTCGCGCGCCGTCATCGCGCTCTCGACGGTGCGGGTGTCGAGCTCGAAGACGTTGGCGATCAGCTGCTGCTCCCCCTGCGCCAGCACGCCGCCGGCGGCGCCGGCCTCGGCCATCGCGAGGATGTCGTCGTGGGTCACGCGGTCGTCGCGGGTGCGCTGCAGGCCGAACAGCGTGAACAGCGCGTCGGCGGCCTTGTCGAAGCCCCAGGCCAGCGGCTTGAGCAGCGTGGTCAGCGTGTCCATCGGGCCGACCAGCGGCATCGCCACCGCCTCCGGGTTGGTCAGGCTGACGCGCTTGGGGAAGAGGTCGGCGAACAGCACGAAGGCCGCGGTGACGAGCGCGAAGGCCGCGACGAAGCCGACCGTGGCCGCCGTCTCAGGCGCCAGGAAGCCGGCCGCCAACGCGGTCAGCGACGGCGAGATCGCGCCCTCGCCGACGATACCGCCGAGGATCGCCACCGCATTGAGCCCGATCTGCACCACGGTGACGAAGTGGCCCGGACGCTCCTGCACGTCGAGCACGCGCTGGGCGCGCGCGTCGCCCTCGTCGGCGATCTGGCGCAGCTTGATGCGCCGCGCCGCCGCCAGCGACAGCTCGGCCATCGAGAAGAACGCGCAGGCCGCGATCAGCGCGACGATCACGAGCAGGCTGGTGCCGAGGTCCATGGTCGCGGGCAGTGTAGCGACGCGGCGGTGCGCGGGCGGCTATGCTGCGCGCCTTCCCGTCTCCACCGAAGGCACACCATGATCACCTCCCCCTCCGGCCTGCAGTACGAAGACACCACCGCCGGCAGCGGCGCCACCGCGACCGCCGGCCAGGAAGTGCGGGTGCACTACACCGGCTGGCTCTACGACGACGGCGCCGCCGGCCGCAAGTTCGATTCGAGCAAGGACCGCGGCCAGCCCTTCGAGTTCTCGCTCGGCGCCGGCATGGTGATCCGCGGCTGGGACGAAGGCGTGGCCGGCATGCAGGTCGGCGGCACGCGCCGCCTGGTCATCCCGCCGCAGCTCGGCTACGGCGCGCGCGGCGCCGGCGGCGTGATCCCGCCGAACGCGACGCTGCTGTTCGAGGTCGAGCTGCTCGGCGTCGGGGGCTGACGCGAGGCGCGGCCGTGGCCTCGCCACTGCGCCGCGGCATCGCCCAGGCCAGCCTGGCCTACGCCTGCTGGGGCGTCTTCCCGCTGTACTTCAAGGCGCTCCAGGCGGTGCCGCCGCTGGAGCTGCTGGCGCACCGCGTGGCCTGGTCGCTGGTCTTCGTCGGCGCGCTGCTGGCCTGGCAGCGGCGCTGGGCCTGGCTCGGCCCGGCGCTGCGCGACGGCGCGGTGCTGCGCAGCTTCGGCGCCAGCGCGCTGCTGATCGCGGCGAACTGGTTCCTCTACATCTGGGCGGTCGTCAACGACCGCATCGTCGAGTCCAGCCTCGGCTACTTCATCAACCCGCTGGTCAACGTGCTGCTGGCGGCGCTGGTGCTGCACGAGCGGCTGCGGCGCGGCCAGTGGGCCGCGGTGGCGCTGGCCGCCGCCGGCGTGGCCTGGCTCACCTGGCAGGCCGGCGCGCTGCCGTGGATCGCGCTGGCGCTGGCCTGCAGCTTCGCCGGCTACGGCCTGCTGCGCAAGACCGCGCCGCTCGGCGCGCTCGAAGGCCTGGCGATGGAGACGCTGATGCTCGGCCCGCTGGCGGTCGGCGTGCTGGCCCTGCTGGCCTGGCAGGGCAGCGCGCGCTTCGTCGACGCCGGCCTGGGCACCCAGGCGCTGCTGCTGGCGGCCGGGCCGGTCACCGCGATCCCGCTGCTGCTGTTCGCCGCCGGCGCACGCCGCATCCCGTTCGCGCTGCTCGGGCTGCTGCAGTACATCGGCCCGACGCTGCAGCTGCTGGTCGGCGTGTGGGTGTTCGGCGAGCCCTTCGGCGCGTCGCAGGCGGTCGGCTTCGCGCTGATCTGGGCCGCGCTGGCGCTCTACAGCGCCGAGGGCTGGTGGCTGCAGCGCAGCACGGCCTGAGCCGGCTTCGTCCTCGATCGCGACAGGGTTCGGTGATGGCGGCGGCGTCCGCCGGCCACGCGCCGGGCCGCTCCCGAGCCAGCCGGCGCCCCCTCGGGGGCGGCCGCGGTAACCCGCGGCCGGGGGCTCACATGGTCCAGTGCAGGTCGCCGCACACCACCTGCAGCTCGCCACCGGCCGAGGCCGGCGCGCGGAAGGCGGTCGAGACGGTGACGCACAGGTGCGAGCCGTGCAGCGTGCGGTAGGGCCGCGTCACCTGGACCTTGCCGACCGCGGCGATGGCGCGGCGGAAATAGGGCCGCCGCGACCAGCGCGCACCGCTGGCGTCGTGGAAGGGCGCGAAGGCCTCGGCGGTGGCGCCGCGCGGCGCGCGGGCCCATTGGTTGGCGCCGATCTGGCGGCCGTCGGCGCCGAGCAGGTAGCAGACCTCGGCGCCCGGCAGCCGCAGGAAGGACTGCGCCGCCTCCTCGAAGGCCCGGCCGCCGGCCAGCAGCGCCGAGGCGTAGCCGACCGCGTTGACGTAGGGGCCGATGCGCTCGCGGTAGCGCGTCTGCTCGTCGCGCCAGCGTTCACCGAAGCCGGCCCACAGCGCGTCGAGCTGGCCGCCCGCATGCTCGGGCGACACCAGCCGCGGCTGCGGCCGGGCGAAGAACCAGCCCTGCACCATGTCGGCGTCGGACTCGAGCGCGACGTAGGCCTCGGCCTCGTTCTCGACGCCCTCCATCAGCACCAGCGCACCGCACTCGTGCAGCAGCGAGACCATCTGCACGACCACGCGCCGCGCCTGCGCGTCGACCGCCGCGCGGGCGACCAGGCTGCGGTCGAGCTTGACGATCTCGGGCCGCAGCCGCCAGACGCGGTCGAAGTTGGAATGCCCGGCGCCGAAGTCGTCGAGCGCGATCAGGCAGCCGCGCGCCCGCGTGCGCTCGACGGCGGCGGCGAAATCGGCGTCGTCGCGGACCGCGTCTTCCAGCACCTCGATCACCAGCTGCGGGCCGCGCAGGCCGAAGTGCGCGAGGAACTCGTCCTGGAAGCCCGGTGGGTCGGCCTGCGGCCCGCGCAGGAAGACCTGCGGGTGCATGTTCAGGAACAGCCACTGCGCCGGCTGCGCGTCGCGGGCGTAGTTGGCGCCGTGCACGGTGCGCACCAGGCGGTCGCGCCACAGCAGCTCGTCGAAGCCGTCGACGTCGAAGAACTGCGGCGGCGGCACCGCCGCGCCGGCCTCGTCGCTGGCGCGCAGCAGCGCCTCGTGGCCGACCACGCGGCCGTGCGACAGGCTGAAGATCGGCTGGAAGTGGCTCGCCAGGCGGTGCCCGGCGTAGTGGCCGATGGCCGCGCCATCGTCGGCCGCCGCGAGGCGATCACGCGCCGCGGCGAAGCTGGGTGCCGGCGGGTGGGCGGTGGTGATCGAATCCATGGACGAAGCGAAAGTTACTGCACAAACCACCCCACCTTATCGGCCGCCGTCGGCCGGGCTGGAGCGCGGCGTGAAGGCCTTCGCGGCCGGTGCCGGCGCATCAGCCCGGCGTCAGCCGCCGACCCGGCCGGTCTCGGCTGAACGAGAATGGCCGCGCCGCACGCCGCCCAGCCCCCGATGCCCCGCCTGCCGAACTTCCGCCACGCGCTCGTCAACACGCGCGACCTGTTGGCGACCGCCGGGCCCTTCATCGTGCTGGCGGTCGCCGCGGTGCTGCTGGCCTACTGGGCGCTCGACCCGACGCCGCCGAAGAAGCTGACGCTGGCGACCGGCCCCGAGCAGGGCGCCTACGCCGAGTTCGGGCTGCGCTACAAGGCCCAGCTGGCCAAGTTCGGCGTCGAGGTCGAGCTGCGCGGCACCCAGGGCTCGGCCGAGAACCTGAAGCTGCTGCAGGACCCGGATTCGGGCGTCGATTTCGCCTTCGTGCAGGGCGGCGCCGACCGCATGCGACAGCCCGACGAGCCGCCGCCGCCGGGGCTGCTGTCGCTCGGCAGCCTGTTCTACGAGCCGATCTGGCTGTTCTACCGCGAGGAGGCGGCGCGGCAGCGGCTCGGCCGCGCCGAGCTCGACAAGCTCGCCCAGCTCGCCGGCTGGCGCGTCAACATCGGCGCGCCCGGCAGCGGCATCACCAACATCATGCTGCGGCTGCTCGACGCCAACGGCCTGGCGGCCGAGGACCTGCAGGCGCAGCGGCTCGCCCAGACGCCGGCGGTGGTGGCGCTGCTGGCCGGCGAACTGGACGCGGTGGCCTTCGCCTCGGCGCCCGAGGCGCCGCTGGTGCAGATGCTGCTGCGCCAGCCGGGCGTCGGGCTGATGCAGTTCGCGCAGTCGGAGGCCTACGCGCGGCGGCTGCCGATCCTCTCGCCGGTGCTGCTGCCGCGCGGCGTGGTGCAGCTCGCCGAAGACCTGCCGCCAGCCGACGTGCGGCTGGTCGCGCCGACCGCCATGCTGGTGGCGCGCGAGGACGCCCATCCGGCCCTGCAGCAGCTGCTGGTGCAGGCCGCGCGCGTGATCCACGGCGAGGCCGGCTGGTTCCAGAAGCGCGGCGACTTCCCCAACCCGCGCAACACCGAGCTGCCGCTGGCCAAGGAGGCCGAGCGCTTCTACCAGAGCGGCCCGCCCTTCCTGCAGCGCTACCTGCCGTTCTGGGTCGCCAACCTGATCGACCGCATGTGGGTGGCACTGGCCGGCGTGATCGTCATCGCGATCCCGCTGTCGCGCATCCTGCCGCCGCTGTACGAGCTGCGGGTGCGCTCGCGGGTGTTCCGCTGGTACGCCAAGCTGCGCCAGATCGAGGAGGACCTCGGCGAGGCCGCCGAGGACGCCCAGGCGCTGATGGACCGGCTCGACGCGCTCGATGTCCGGGTGCGGCAGCTGCAGGTGCCGCTGTCGCATGCCGACGAGCTCTACGCGCTGCGCAGCCACATCGAGTTGGTGCGCGGCAAGCTGCAGGCGCTCGGCGCCCGCCCCGCCGCGGCGGTCCAGGCCGCCTGAGCGGCGCTTGCCGGCGCGGCTTGCCGTTGTCCCCCGACGCCCGACCTAGAATGCGGGTTTTCCCTTAGATCACGATAAGACAGTGCCATGAACCAAGCTGCCCTCCCCGTCGTCGTCGCGCCCGCTGGCCGCCCCCGTGTCGTCATCATCGGCTGCGGCTTCGGCGGCATCGAGGCGGTGCGCATGCTCGCCAAGGCCGAGGTCGAGATCACGCTGGTCGACCGCACCAACCACCACCTGTTCCAGCCGCTGCTCTACCAGGTGGCGACCGCCAACCTGTCGGCGCCGGCGATCTCGGGACCGATCCGCCACATCCTGCGCAAGGAGATGCAGCGCGGCAACCTCACCGTGCTGATGGGCGAGGTGACCGGCATCGACACCGCCGCGCGCAGCGTCGAGCTCGACGGCGGCAAGGACCGCATCGCCTACGACCACCTGATCGTCGCCGCGGGGGCCACCCACAGCTACTTCGGCAACGACCAGTGGGCCGAGCACGCGCCGGGCCTCAAGACGCTGGCCGACGCCTTCACGATCCGCCGCCGCGTGCTGCTGGCCTTCGAGCGGGCCGAGCGCAAGCACGACGACGACGCCCGCATGAAGTGCCTGACCTTCGCGGTCGTCGGCGCCGGCCCGACCGGCGTCGAGATGGCCGGCCAGCTCGCCGAGATCGCCCACCACACGCTGCCCGACGAGTACCGCCGCATCGACTCGCGCAAGGCCCGCGTGCTGCTGATCGAGGGCGGGCCGCGGGTGCTGTCGGCCTTCACCGAGGAGATGTCGGCGCGCGCCAAGGCGCAGCTCGACATGCTCGGCGTCGAGGTGCTGACGAACGCCAAGGTCTCGAGCATCGACGCCGAAGGGCTGGACTACGAAGGCCCGGACGGACAGCGCCACCGCGTCGACAGCAAGACCATCGTCTGGGCCGCCGGCGTGGCCGCATCCAAGCTCGGCCGCGTGCTGGCCGACAGCAGCGGCTGCGAGATCGACCGCGCCGGCCGCGTCGTCGTGCAGCCCGACCTGACGATCCCCGGCCACCCGGAGATCTCGGTCGTCGGCGACCTGGCGGCGGCCGTCAGCACCCCGAAGCAGGGCGCGCCGGTGCCGGTGCCCGGCGTCAGCCCGGCCGCCAAGCAGATGGGCCGCACCGCGGCGCAGAACCTGCTGCGCCGCCTGCGCGGCGAACCGACCCAGGCCTTCCGCTACCTTGACTACGGCGCGCTCGCGACGATCGGCCGGCGCGCGGCGATCGCCTCGGTCGACGTGCCGGTGCTCGGCACGGTCAAGTTCAGCGGCGCCTTCGCCTGGCTGTTCTGGCTGTTCGTGCACATCTACTTCCTGATCGGCTTCCGCAACCGGCTGGTGGTGCTGACCGACTGGGCCTGGGCCTATTTCAGCTTCGAGCGTCAGGCGCGCGTGGTCGCCGACCCGGAGAAGACCGCATCGGGGCTGGTCTGAGGGCGGCTTCCTAGAATCGATCACCTTTTCGAGCCGCCCGATGGACACCCGCACCGCCCCCGCCCGACTGCGCCTCGAACGCCTGCGCGAGGCGATGCACGCGGCCGGCGTCGACGCGCTGCTGCTGCCGTCGAGCGACCCGCACCTGTCGGAGTACCTGCCGGGTCACTGGCAGGGCCGGCAGTGGTTCTCGGGCTTCAGCGGCTCGACCGCGACGCTGGCGGTGACCGCCGAGCGCGCCGCGCTGTTCGCCGACAGCCGCTACTGGGTGCAGGCCGAGCGCGAGCTGCAGGGCTCGGGCATCGAGCTGGTCAGGCTCGGCAGCCCGGGCGCACCCGGCCATGTCGAATGGGCGCTGGCGGCGCTGCAGCCGGGCCGGGTGCTCGCGGTCGACGGCGCGGTGCTCGGTCTGGCCGCCGCCGGCGCGCTGCGCGCGGCCTGCGCGGCCCGCAGCGTGACGCTGCGCACCGACCTCGACCTGCTCGCCGCGGCCTGGCCCGAACGACCGGCGCTGCCGACGGCGCCGGTCGTCGAACACCGCGCGCCGCACGCCGCCGAGCCGCGCGCGGCCAAGTTGGCGCGGCTGCGCGCCGCGATGGCCGAGCACGGCGCCAGCCACCACCTGGTCTCGACGCTCGACGACCTGGCCTGGCTCTTCAACCTGCGCGGCGCCGACGTCGACTACAACCCGGTCTTCCTCGGCCACGCGCTGATCGGGCCGAAGGACGTGCGGCTCTTCGTCGGCGCCGTCAAGATCGACGCGGACCTTGCCGCCGCGCTGGCGGCCGACGGCGTGCGCGTCGAGCCCTACGAGCAGGCCCGCGCCGCGCTCGCCGCGCTGCCGACCGACGCCGCGGCCATGCTGCTCGACCCCAAGCGCGTCACGCTGGCGCTGCGCGAGGCGCTGCCCCCAGGCCAGCGCGTCGTCGAGGCCGTCAACCCGTCGACGCTGTTCAAGAGCCGCAAGAGCGACGCCGAGGCCGGCTTCGTGCGCGAGGCGATGGCGCGCGACGGCGCGGCGATGTGCGCCTTCTACGCCTGGTTCGAACAGGCGCTGGGCCGCGAGACGATCACCGAGCTGACGGTGGCCGAGCGCCTCAGCGCCGAGCGCGCCCGCCAGCCCGGCTACGTGAGCCTGAGCTTCCCGGTGATCGCCGGCTACGCCGCCAACGGCGCGCTGCCGCACTACCGTGCCACGCCCGAGGCGCACGCGACGATCTCGACGCCGCAGGGCGTGGCCGCCAACAGCCTGCTGCTGATCGACTCCGGCGCGCAGTACCTCGGCGGCACGACCGACGTGACGCGCGTCTGGCCGATCGGCACGCCAAGCGCCGCGATGAAGCGCGATGTGACGCTCGTGCTGAAGGGCACGATCGCGCTCAGCTGCGCGCGCTTCCCGCGCGGCACGCCCGGGCCGATGCTCGACGCGCTGGCGCGCGCGCCGCTGTGGGCCGAGAGCCTGGACTTCGGCCACGGCACCGGCCACGGCGTCGGCTACTTCCTCAACGTGCACGAGGGCCCGCAGACGATCAGCAAGGCCGTCGTCACGCCCGAGATGGCGATGGAGGCCGGCATGATCACCAGCGTCGAGCCCGGGCTGTACCGGCCGGGCCGCTGGGGCGTGCGGATCGAGAACCTGGTGCTCGCGGTGGAGGCGCCGGCCGACGAGTTCGGCGACTTCCTCGCCTTCGAGACGCTGACGCTGTGCCCGATCGACACCCGCACGCTCGAGCTCGCGCGGCTGCGCGACGACGAGCGCACCTGGCTGAACGACTACCACGCCACGGTGCGCGAGCGGCTGCTGCCGCGGGTGAGCGGCGCCGCGCGCGACTGGCTGCTGGCCCGCACCGCGGCCGTGTAGAACCGCCTACCCGCCCGCACGATCCCGGGTTACAAAGGCGGAGGCGCCTGCGCCACCGTCATGCCGACCCCGAACCGCCTCCCGCCCAACACGCGCATCGCCCTGGCGGCGGCGGTCCTGTTGCTGGCCTTCGCGCTGCTGTACGCGGCGCTGGCCTGGCGGGCCGTGCGGACCGAGCAGATCAGCCGCAAGCAGACGGTGCTCGAGATCGCGCAGAAGGCCACCAACAGCTACTTCGTCGAGTTGGAGGCCGCGATCGAGGACATGGTCGACGACCTGCTGGCCGGCCCCGGGCTGGCCGACCCGGTGCGCACCGCCGGCATCATCCGGCGCTTCAAGCAGCTGCACCCGAGCTTCACCGCGGTCAACCTGCTGGCCCCCGACGGCACCATCCTCGCGTCCGAGCTGGCGCCCGAGCGCGCCACGCTGCCGCGCATCCGGCAGGTGCGCGGGCCCTCGTGGGTCGACTTCCTCGCCAAGCTCACGCCGCAGACCAAGTTCGACCTCGGCCGCCCGCTGAAGGCGACGATCGCGCCCGGCTGGTTCTTCCCGATGCGCTACGTGATCCGCGGGCCGGACGGCCAGCCGCAGGCCTTCATCTCGGCCACGCTGTCGGCCGACGTGCTGCAGCGCTTCTGGAGCGACGCGCCGGTGGTAGCGCGGTCCTCGCTCGGGCTGATCCGCGACGACGGCTACCTGATCAGCCTGTTCCCCGCCCCACCCCAGGCCGACCAGGACGCCGTCTACCGCAGCCCGCGCACCGGCATCGTGCCGCGCGGCGGCAGCGGGGCCGAGCGCAGCGGCTACGCCGAGGGCGCGTCGTCGATCCTCGACGTGCCGGGCGGCTACGCCTGGCAGCGGCTGCAGAACTATCCGGTGACGATGTTCGTCGCCACGCCGCTGTCGGAGTACCGCCAGGCCTGGTGGCAGGCGGTGCGCGTGCCGTTCGCGCTGATCCTGCTGCTGGCGGTGGCCGGCTGGCTGGCCTTGCGGGTGGTGCATCAGCGCGAATCGGCGCTCGCGGCCGAGCGCCGGCGCACCGAGGAGGCGCTGGCCGAGAAGCGGCTCGCCGAGCGCGCCAACCGCACCAAGACCGAGTTCATGGCGCGGATGAGCCACGAGCTGCGCACGCCGCTGAACGCCATCCTCGGCTTCGCGCAGATCCTGCAGCGCGACACGCCGCGCACGCTGGTGCCCGAGCAGAAGCGCGAGCTCGAACACGTGCTGCATGCCGGCCACCACCTGCTGTCGCTGATCGACGACCTGCTCGACCTCTCGCGCGTCGAGGCCGGCACGCTGGCGCTGCAGCTGGGCGCCGTCGACCTGCTCGACGTGCTGCGCGACGCGATGGGCCAGGTCGCGACGCAGGCCGAGGCCCAGGGCGTCAGCCTCGACCTCACGCCGCCGCCGCGGCCGCTGCCGCCGGTGCGCGCCGATCGCACGCGGCTGCGCCAGGTGGTGCTGAACCTGCTGTCCAACGCGATCAAGTACAACCGCCGCGGCGGCCGCGTCGCGCTCGGCGCCGCGCTCGACGAGGGCCGGCTGCGTCTGACGGTGCGCGACACCGGCGTGGGGCTGAGCGCCGCGCAGCTCACCCAGCTGTTCGAGCCCTTCAACCGCCTGGGCCGCGAGGGCAGCGGCATCCAGGGCACCGGCATCGGCCTGCTGATCACGCGCAGCCTGGTCGAGGCGATGGACGGCGAGCTCACGGTCGCCAGCGAGGAAGGCGTCGGCAGCGAATTCCGCGTCACGCTGCCGCTGGCGCTGACGGCCGCGGCCGGCGAGGCCGGGCCCGACTCGGTGCCGCCCGACGACGCGCCGGGCGAAGGCGCGGTGCTCTACATCGACGACGACGAGGTCAACCGCATCCTGATGCAGAGCTACCTCGGCGTGCGGCCGAAGGTGCGCCTGGCGCTCGCGGCCTCGGGCCCCGAGGGGCTGGCGATGGCCCGCGCCGCACCGCCCGACCTGCTGCTGATCGACATGATGATGCCGGGCATGAACGGCCTGGAGGTGCTGGCCGCGGTGCGCGCCGACGCGGGGCTGCGCAAGCTGCCCTGCCTGGCGATCTCGGCCAACGCGATGCCCGACGAGATCGAGACCGCGCGGCGCGCCGGCTTCGACGGCTACCTGGTCAAGCCGATCGCGGTCGACGCGCTGCTGCACGAGATCGACCGCCGCCTCGCGCCTGCCGCCACCCAGCGCCAGGCGCAGAGCGCCTGACCGCGCCGCTACGCGTCGTCGCCGCCCAGCACCCCACCGATCAACCCGCCGGCGCCGAAGCCGCCGAGCAGCGAGCCCTCCTCGCGCGAGCCGCCGCGCTGCGGCGCCGCGGCGAACACGCGTGAAGCCAGCCGCGAGAACGGCAGGCTCTGCAGCCACACCGTGCCGGGGCCGGAGAGCTTGGCGAAGAACAGGCCTTCGCCGCCGAACAGGGCCGTCTTGATCTTGCCGACGTACTGGATCTCGAAGTTTACGTTCGGCGTGTAGGCCACCAGACAGCCGGTGTCGACCATCAGCGTCTCGCCGGGCTGCAGCTCGCGCTTGAGGATGCTGCCGCCGGCGTGCACGAAGGCCAGGCCGTCGCCTTCGAGCTTCTGCATGATGAAGCCCTCGCCGCCGAAGAAGCCGACGCCGAGCTTCTGCTGGAAGTGGATGCCGAGGCTGACGCCGCGCGCGGCACAGAGGAAGGCGTCCTTCTGGCAGATCAGCACGCCACCGAGGCGGTGCAGGTCCATCGGCAGGATCTTGCCCGGGTAGGGTGCGGCGAAGGCCACGCGCTGCTTGTTGCGGGCGTTGTTGCTGTAGATGGTGGTGAACAGCGACTCGCCGGTGATCAGGCGCTTGCCGGCACCCATCAGCTTGCCGAAGAAGCCGCCCTGCTGGGCCGAGCCGTCGCCGAAGACCGTGTCCATCGCGATGCCGGCGTCCATGAACATCATGCTGCCGGCCTCGCCGATCGCGGCCTCGCCGGGGTCGAGCTCGACCTCGACGAACTGCATTTCCGCGCCCTTGATCTCGTAATCCACCACATCCATCGCCATCGTCGACTCCTGCGTGCGCCTGGCACCTTCGAAGCGCGCGATGGTAGCGAAAGCGCGTGCCGCACCCCGCCCACCGCCGCGCGTGAACGGCATCACGAACGGCCGGCCGCGCGCCGGGCCACCCCCATTGTTGGGGAGAGGCCCGCGTCACGATCGACCTCGACAATGCCGTTGCCCGTCCTCGCGCTCCCGATGCCCGACCTCTCCGCCCTGGCCCCACTCCACGCCCCCACCGTGCTGCTGCTCGCGTCGGTCGTGATGGGCTCGGCCGCGCTGATCCTCGGCCTGTGCGGTCTCGGCCAGCGCGTCTACCGCGGCCACGGCTGGTGGGTCGCGGCGATGGCGCTGGCTGCGCTCGGCGGGCTGCTGCAATGGCTGCGCCCGGCCTGGCCCGGCGCGGCGGTGCCGGCCAACCTGCTGCTGATGGCCTGGCCGGTGCTGGTGGCGACCGGCCTGCGGCGCTTCCACAACCGCGAGCGGCTGCCCGGCTCGGGCCCGGTCGATGCCCTGTGGCTGGCGCTGGCCTACCTGGCCTGGCTGGCGGCCTGGGCCAGCCCGCCGCTGCAGGCCTGGCGCCCGCTGGTCTTCGGCCTCGGCTTCGCGCTGCTGCACCTGCACGCCGCGCTGCTGGCGCGGCGGCTGGCCCGCCGTCGCCGCAGCCCGATGCTCGGGGCGCTGTCGATGGTGCTGCTGCTGCAGGGGCTGGTGCCGCTGGCCGCCGCCGCGGCGGCGCTGGCCGGCGGGGCCGGGCCGGTACCGGGGCGCACGCTGCTCGCGCCGGCGGTCGTGCTGCCCAACTTGGTGGCGATGCTGTTCACCGTCTACCTCTGGCTCGCGCTGATGCACGAGCGCACCGAGCGCGACCTGCGCGAGACGCAGCGCCGCCTGCGCGTGCTGGCCGACACCGACATGCTGACCCAGGTGCCGAACCGCCGCCACTTCGAGGAGCTGGCCGGGGCCGTGCTCGACGGCGGCCGCCCCGCGGTGCTGGTGCTGTTCGACATCGACCACTTCAAGGCCGTCAACGACACCCACGGCCACGCCTTCGGCGACGCCGCGCTGCAGCTGGTGGCGCGCTGCGCGCGCGAGACGCTGCGCGGCTGCGACGTGCTCGGCCGCGTCGGCGGCGACGAGTTCATGCTGCTGCTGCCGGACGCCGGCGTCGACGACGCGCTGCTCGTCGCCGACCGCCTGACGCCGCGCGTCGACGACGAGGGCCGCGCCGCCGGGGCGCTGGCGCTGAGCCTGAGCTTCGGCGTCGTCGCCGTGTCGCCCGGCGAAACGCTGGCGGCGGCCCGGCACCGCGCCGACCTCGCGCTCTACGAGGCCAAGCGCCAGGGACGCCGCCGCGCGGTGCCGGCGCACGACAACGGCCCGCGGACGGTTTTCGGCGAGAGCCGCTCCTTCGGCCTGACGCTGTCTTGAGCGCTCAGGGCGCGGCGGAGGCGTTCGGGAAGAACAACTGCTCGCCGCCGATCTTGTAGGCGGCGATCGCCTGCTGACCGGCCGGCGACACGATCCACTCCGCGAAGGCCCAGGCCAGCGCCGTCTTGGTGTGCGGATGCTTGCTGGCGCTGGTGACGATCACGCCGTACTGGTTGAAGAGGCGCTTGTCGCCTTCGACCAGCACCGCCAGGTCGGCGCGGTTCTTGAAGCTCAGCCAGGTGCCGCGGTCGGCGAGCACGTAGGCGCCGGTGGACGCGGCGATGTTGAGCGCCGGCCCCATACCGCAGCCGCATTCCTGGTAGGCCGCCCCGGCGTCCTTCGGGGCCACGCCGGCGGCCTTCCAGTAGCGCAGCTCGGCCGCGTGGGTGCCGCTCTTGTCGCCGCGCGACACGAAGGTGGTCTTGCCCCCCGCCGACTTCGCCAGCTTGCCGAGCGCCGCGACGATGTCGCCGCCCTTCACGCCGGCCGGGTCGGCCTTCGGGCCGATCAGCACGAAGTCGTTGTACATGACCGGCATGCGGCGGATGCCCCAGCCCTCGGCGACGTACTTCTCCTCAGCCGGCTGATCGTGCACGAACAGCAGGTCGGCGTCGCCGCGGCGGCCCATGTCGAGCGCCTGGCCGGTGCCGAGCGCGACCACCTTGACCTCGATGCCGCTGGCCTGCCTGAAGATCGGAAGCAGGTGACCGAACAGGCCCGACTGCTCGGTCGAGGTGGTCGAGGCCATCACGATGCTGCGCTGCTGCGCCGGCGCGAGCCCGGCCACTCCCAGCGCCAGCAGCGCACCCAGCGCCAGACGGCGCGACGACGAGACGAAGGTCTTCACCACGGCAACTCTCCTTTGAGGAACAGACGGGCTTCGGGCGGCGCCGCCCCGTCGAAGAAATCCTGCACCGGCAGGTCCGCCAGCACGCGGCCCTGCTCGAGGTAGACAACGCGCGCGGCGAGGCGCTTGACCTGACCGAGCTGGTGCGAGGCCATCAGCAGCGTCATGCCCTGGGCCGCGAGCTCGTCGAGCAGCGCCTCGACCTCGCGCTTGGCGTGCGGGTCGAGGCTGGCGGTGGGCTCGTCGAGCAGCAGCACGTCGGGCTGCAGCGCCCAGGCACGCGCCAGGGCCAGACGCTGCTGCTGGCCGCCGGACAGCGCCCGCGCCGGCCGCCCCGCCTCGGCCGCCAGGCCCACCCGCGCCAGCGCCAGCGCGCTGCGCTCGCGCGCGTCGGCGCCGCGCACGCCGGCGAACCACAGCGCCACCCGCACGTTGGCCTGCGCCGACAGCCGCAGCAGGAAGGGCCGCTGGAACAGCATCGCCAGCCTCGGCGCACCGTGCACGCGCCGCTCGCCCTCGCTCGGCGGCAGCAGACCGTGCAGCACGCGCAGCAACGTGCTCTTGCCCGAGCCGTTGGCACCGACGAAGGCGATGCGTTCGCCGCGCCGCACCTCCAGGTCGACGCCGCGCAGCGCGGCGTGCGCGCCGTAGCGAAAACCCAGGCCGCGCAGCGCGATCAGCGGCTCAGCCATGCGCCGCCCCCGCCGTCGCCACCTCGGCGGGCCGCGCGCCGGCGCCGCCGTGGTGGTGGGTCGACCACCAGCGCACCGCGGCGATCAGCAGGTTGAGCGCCAGCACCACCGACAGCAGCACCACGCCGAGCGCCAGCGCCAGCGGCAGGTCGCCCTTGCTGGTCTCGAGCGCGATGGCGGTCGTCATCACGCGGGTGTGGCCGAGGATGTTGCCGCCGACGATCATCACCGCGCCGACCTCCGAGATCGCGCGCCCGAAGGCCGCCAGCAGCACCGTCAGCACCGTCAGCCGCTCGTCCCACAGCAGCAGCGCTGCGGCCGCGCCGCGACCGGCACCGAGCGACAGCAGCTGCTCGCCGTTGGCCTTCCAGGTGGCGGCGACCGCCTCGCGCGTCAGCGCCGCCACCACCGGCACGACCAGGATGGTCTGCGCGATCACCATCGCGCCCGGCGTGAACAGCAGCCCCCATTCGCCGAACGGCCCGGAGCGCGACAGCAGCAGGTAGACCACCAGCCCGACCACCACCGACGGCAGCGCCAGCAGCGTGTTCAGCAGCACCAGCACGCCGCGCCGTCCGGGAAAGCGCAGCACCGCCAGCGCCGCACCGGCGGCCAGCCCGAAGCCGGCCGCCAGCAGGCAGGCCGTGCCGCTGACGCCGAGCGACAGCCCGACGACCTGCAGCAGTTGCGCGTCGGCATGGACGATCAGCGCCCAGGCGGTGCGCAGGCTTTCCAGAAAGGGATCCATCGGTCGGGGTGGTAGGTCGCGGCACCGCGTTGCGGCACACTCCAGCGCCCGCGATGCTAGGGAGGCCCCGGCAGGCTGGCGATATGAACGACGATGCATAGCGACGCCCCTTCGACCCCGCCGCCGGCCGACCCGCCCCAACCCGGCCAGGCGCGCCTGCCGCAGCGTGTGGCGCTGACCTACGCGCTCGGCACCGAGCGCCTCGCCGGCCCGGTGCACCACCCGCTGTTCGAACTGCTCGGCGCGCTGCACCGCCACGGCTCGATCTCGGCCGCCGCCGCGGCGCTGCAGATGTCCTACCGCCACGTCTGGGGCGAGCTGCGGCGCTGGGAGGCCGAGCTCGGCCGCCCGCTGGTGCTGTGGAGCAAGGGCCAGCGCGCCGCGCTGACGCCCTTCGGCGAAAAGCTGCTGTGGGCCGAGCGGCGCGCCCAGGCGCGGCTCGCGCCGCAGATCGAGGCGCTGCGGATGGAGCTGGAGCGCGCCTTCGCCGACGCCTTCGACGACCGCGTCGACGTGCTGTCGGTCTGCGCCAGCCACGACCAGGCCCTGCCGCTGCTGCGCGAGCTGGCGCTGGCCGAGCAGCTGCACCTCGACCTCGAGTTCGCCGGCAGCCTGGACGCGCTGCGCGCGCTCGACGCCGGGCGCTGCCAGCTCGCCGGCTTCCATGTGCTCGACGGCGCGGCGCGCGGCTCGGTCAGCGCCAAGGCCTACCGTGCGCGGCTCGAGCCCGGCCGCCACAAGCTGATCGGCTTCGCGCAGCGCAGCCAGGGCCTGATGCTCGCGCCCGGCAACCCGCTCGGCGTGCGCGCGCTGCACGACCTGGCGCGACGCGACCTGCGCTGGGTCGGCCGCGCCGAAGGCACCGGCACCCAGGTGCTGCTGCAGGAGCTGGTGCAGCGCGAGGGCCTGCGGATGCCGACGCGCTTCGCGCTGGTCGAGCCCTCGCACGGCGCGGCGGCGCAGGCGGTGGCCAGCGGCGCGGCCGATGTCGCCTTCGGCCTGGAGGCCGCGGCGCGCGCCGGCGGGCTGGACTTCGTGCCGCTGGCGCGCGAGCGCTACTTTCTCGTCACGCTCAAGAGCGCGCTCGACCAGCCCGCCGTGCGCCGGCTGGTCGCGCTGCTCGGTTCGGCCGCCTGGGCCGGCACGCTCGCCGGCCTGCCCGGCTACCGCGCCACCGAACCCGGCGCGGTGCTGGCGCTGACCCGGGTGCTGCCGTGGTGGTCGTACCGCAGGGCGCGTTGAGCCCGCCGCCGCCCGCGGCGCGGCGGGCGTAAGGAAGCGCGGGCCTGCGCCGACCGGTGGCATCCCCTCACCTCCGAACCAAGGATGCCCCGATGACGACCCGCCGCCTGCTGCTGTCCGCCGCCCTCCTCGTCAGCGCCGCCTGGGCGCAGGCGCTCGAACTCGCGCCCTACTCCGACGCCGCGCTGGCCGCCTCGCAGAAGGCCGGCAAGCCGGTGGCGCTGCATTTCCACGCCGACTGGTGCTCGACCTGCCGCGCCCAGCAGCGCGCGCTCGACGCACTGCGCCGCGAGCCGGGACTCGACGTGACGGTGCTGGTCGCCGACTTCGACAAGGAGAAGGCGCTCAAGCAGCAGCTCGGCGTGCGCTCGCAGTCGACGCTGATCGTCTTCCGCGGTACCGACGAGAAGGCGCGGCTGGCCGGCGAAACCTCGGCCGAGCGCCTGCGCGCGGCGCTGAAGACCGCGCTGTGAGCGTCGCGCTGCCCGAACTGGCGCTGGCCCTCGGCGCCGGCGGGCTGACGACGCTGTCGCCCTGCGTCTTCCCGATCCTGCCGCTGGTCGTCGGCGGCGCGGTGCAGGGCCATCGCGCCGCGCCGGTGGCGATGGGGGCCGGCCTGGTGGCCTCGTTCGCGCTGCTCGGGCTGGCGGTCGGCGCGCTCGGCGGCCTGATCGGGCTCGACGCCGACCTCGTGCGCCAGGCCGGCGCGGCGATGCTGATCGCCTTCGGCCTGGTGATGCTGCTGCCGGCGCTGAGCGCGCGCTTCGCCGCGCTGACGAGCCCGCTGGCCTCGTCGGCCGAGCGCGTCGGCCGCGGCCTGAACGACCGCTCGCTGCTCGGCGCCTTCGCCCTCGGCGGCCTGCTCGGCATGGTCTGGAGCCCCTGCTCGGGGCCGCTGCTGGCGTCGGCGCTGGCGCTGGTGGCCAGCGAAGGCGGCGCGGCGCGCGGCGGCGTGATCCTGGGCGGCTTCGGGCTCGGCGCGGCGCTGCCGCTGGTGGCGATCGCCTACGCCTCGCGCGCCGGCGTCGCGCGCTGGCGCGACCGCGTGCTGGGGCATGCCGAGGGCCTGAAGCGCGGCTTCGGCGTGCTGATCCTGCTGGTCGGCGTGGCCGTGCTGCTGGGCTGGGACAAGCAGCTTGAGGCCTGGGTACTCGACCGGCTGCCGGAGGGCTGGGTCGATCTGACGGTGAGGCTCTGAGGCACGACCCAAAACCCTGACCAGCAAGATCGATCGGCCAAGAAAAACCCCAACCGAAGTCGGTTGGGGTTTTGAGGATGATGATCTAACGGCAAGGTCGAGTGACGAAGGCCGCGATGGCAACCCTGTCCAGGCTCGCAAACCGCAAACCCCGCAAACCTCGGTTTGCACCCTGACGGTGGCGAAGCGCCGCGCTCCCGCCCCCCCGTAGGGGAACTTCGCCAGGAAGGACCCCTTCCGCCTGGGGCGAGGCTCAGATGTCTTCCGGGTCCTGCATCCACGCCGGGATGTCGCGCTGGCCCTTCAGCACACGCCAGACATCGACATGGTCCGAGCGCTCGACGTAGAAGACGAGGTAGGGGTAGCGCGTCAGCGGCCCGGAGCGCAGGCCCGGCAAATTCAGTTCATGCGCGTAGCGAGGAGATCCAGTCGCAGGATGGCGACCGATGTGCGCGTAGGCCTGCTCCAAGGCATCGATGAAGCCCAGCGCGGCAGCCTCGGCGCCTTCGGCCATGTAGTACGCGAGTGCATCCTCGACGTCCTGGTTTACCTGCTCGCGCGGGACGACGGGCTTGGCCTTCACGACTGGCGGTGGGTCTTGCCTGCCACCTTGGCCGCGCCGCGTACCCGCTCGCGCAAGCCTTCGAAGTAGGTTTCGTTCACCGGCGCCGTGGGAGCCGACGACGCGCCCGCAAGCAGCAGGTTGCGCAACTGCAGCCGATCCTGATCGCGGCGGATCAGTTCGCGCACGTATTCGCTGCTGGTGCCATAGCCACGCTGGCTGACCTGTTCATCCACGAAGGACTTCAGGGTCTCCGGCAGGGAAATGTTCATCGTGCTCATGCCGGCAGCTTAGATGTCTTGGCAAAATTTGGCAAGACGGTCGCAATGCGGTCCGTCATCCGACCCGAGGGAGGCGAGGGAACAGGCAAAAAAATCCCAACCGGATAAGGGTTGGGATTTGGGTATTGGTGGAGCCGGCGGGAATCGAACCCGCGTCCGCAAGCCATCACCGGGCAGATCTACATGCTTAGCTTCCTGGTTTGGGTCTCATGACGCCGTCGCGCAGGAGCACGCTACGGACGCCACCAGTCACCTAGATCTCGCTGAACGCCAAGTAACCCGACGAGCAGCCAGCCGATGTGCATGACGTCTCAGCCTTCGGCCTTGCGGCTTGGGCCCGGCCCATCGGCCTGCCGTTGAGACGCTCACCGGTGTTTAAGCGGCGAGGGCGAAACGTTCGTCGTTCGCAGTTGGTTTGTTTCAGCTGGATTTACGAGCTCACTGATGCTCGGCATGCCCCGCTCCAGATCCGCACCCACGTCGAAACCAGGTCGGCCCCTGAAACACACCGATTGTAGGTGGTGGGTGCCGGCGCCGCGTCAAGGCCCCGGTCTCACTTGATGGCGAAGTCGACCCGGGTGGTCGTCGCGGCGGCGGCGTCCAGGCCCTCGCGGCCGAGCTTGGACGAGGTCAGCAGCACCCGCCCGGGGTCGATCGTGGCCGTCAGGTAGGCCTTGACGCGGTCGCCGCGGCGGTCGGCCAGCTCGCGCAGCTGCGGCTCGCCGACCGGCGCGCCGGCCAGCAGCAGCGCCTCCATCTCCTCGGGCGGCAGGCTCTTGGCGAAGCCGAGCGCGTTGCGCGGCTTGGTCGTCAGGTCCGAGGCCTTGTAGGCGGCCTCGAGCCAGCGCGTGCGCTCGGCCGCCTCGATCTTCACGCTCTCGGCCAGCTCGCCGCGGCTCCTGGCCTTGGCGACGCGCATCTGGCGGTCGAGGTGGCGGCGGCGCAGCTCGGCCTCGTCGACGGCGGCGTCGGCGCGGCCGGTGGCTTCGAGCTTCAGGCCGGGGCGGTCGGCCAGGGCCTTGGCGAGGGTGTCGAGGCGCTGCCTGCTCGCGTCGCCGAGCTCGTCGAGCCCGGGCGCGAACTCGACGAAGCCGAGCTCCTGCCCGCCGCCACCGAACGCGCTGGCGAGCAGCGTGAACGGCGCGGTGATCGCCTTGGTGATCAGGTTGACGATGACGCGCACGACGATGCCGCCGATCGAGAACTGCGGGTCGTCGAGGCTGCCGCTGATCGGCAGGTCGATGTCGATGACGCCGTTGCGGTCCTTCAGCAGAGAGACGGCCAGCAGCACCGGCAGCTTCAGCGCGTCGGGGCTGTCGACCTTGTCGCCGAAGGTCAGCTGGTCGAGGTAGAGGTTGTTCTGCGCCTCGAGCTTGCCGTTCTCGATCGTGTAGCGGACCTTGACCGACAGCGTGCCCTTCTCGATGCCGTAGCCGGCGTAGCGCGCCGAGTAGGCGGTCAGCCGCGTGATGTCGACGCCGCGGGCGCTGGCGGTGATGTCGGTCGCCAGCCGCGCGCCGAGCGGGTGCATCGTGCCGGCGATCTCGAGCGGCGCGCTGCCGTCGACCTTGCCCGAGACCTTGACGGTGGCCGGCTGCGGGTCGTTCCAGGCCAGCGCCGAGACCTCGCCGGCGATGTCGGTCAGCTTGGCCGAGTAGTTGGGGCGGATGAAGTTGTCGGTGAAGTCGACGGTGCCGCCGGCGAGCTGGATGGCCTGCCAGCGCAGCGGCAGCGGCGCCGCAGGCGCAGTGCCGGCGGCGGGTGCGCTCGCCGCAGGGGCCGGTGCGGAGGGCGACGCCGCGTTCGGCGCTGCGGCCGCCGGCGCGGCGCTCGGCGTCGTCAGCGAGCGGTCGGCCGCATCGCCCTCGCGGCGCGCGATGTCGAGCAGGTTGAGCCGGCCGTCGGCGTTGACGATCACGCGGCCGTAGAAGTCGTCGAGCGCGATCGTGCCGAGGTCGGCCTCGAGGCCTTCGGGCTTCCAGCCGAGGTCGGCGCCGGTCAGCGCCAGGCCCTTGAAGCGCACGAACTCGGCCTGGTTGCCCTTGTCGAGCGCGCGCAGCTCGTTCAGCGCCAGCCGGCCGCGCCAGCGCAGCGCGGCGACCGGCACGGTGGCGCTGCCGTCGACGCGCAGCTCCCCGGCCGCGCTGGCCTTGGCCGACGCGAGCACCACGTTGACGTGCGGGTCGAGGTAGGGCTGCAGCGCGCGCAGGTCGAGCGCGTCGATATCGACCTTGCCGCGCAGCGCCAGCGGCTGTGGTTGCGCGCTGCCGGCCACGCGCAGCCGGCCGCCGCCGATCGCCTGCGCGGCCAGCTCGATGCCGATCGGCTTGGCGAGGTCGTCGCTCAACGAACGCAACGCGAGCTCGGCGCGCGTCAGGCCGAAGGTCTGGGCCGGCGCGACGCCGCGGTCGGTGATGGCGACGGCGCAGCCGCTGCAGCGCAGCTCGGCGAGCTGCCAGCGCGGCGCGGGGGCGGGGTCGTCCGGCGATGCGGCAACGGGGGGCGAATCCTCGGCGGCCACCGGCAGCCAGGCCAGGCGCCCGTCCTCGTCGCGCTGCGCCTTGAGGTCCAGGCCTTCGAGCCGCAGCGACGACGCCTCGGCGACCGGCGGCGCCCCGGCCGCACCGCGCATTTGCAGGCCGGCGAGCTCGAGCTTCTCCAGCGCGAGCCGGTCGGCCGCCGGGCCCTTGACTGGCGCCGCGGCCGGCTGCAACTGCAGCCCGGTCAGCTGCAGCGCGCCGCCGCGCAGCGACCAGCCGGACGGCGCCGCCTCGGCCTCGGCCTGCAGCGCAAGCCGGCCTTCGAGCAGCCGCGCCGGCAGCCGGACTGCCCAGGGCTGCAGCCAGGGCGCAGGCTGCAGGCCCTGGAGCTCGACCTTGGCCGTCGCGCTGCGCGACGCCGGCGCGAGCGTGCCGCCGGCCTGCAGCGTGGCGCCGAGCGCGTCGGCGAACGAGAAGGACCAGTTCGCCGGTGCAGCCTCGGCGCGGCCGTCGAGGCCGTCCAGCTGCAGCGCCAGCGGGGCGAGGCGCTGCCCCTCGGGCCAGGCCGGCTCGCGCAGCAACAGGCTGCCGTCGGCGACCTCGACGCGATCGATGCGCCACTGCCACACCGTCTGGCCGGCCGCCGGGGCCGACGCCGGCGCGGAGACCGCGACGGGCGCCGATGCGCCGGCGCGCGCCGCCGTGGCGTCAGCCCGTGGCGCAAGCAGCGTCGACAGGTCGACCTCGCCGGCCGGCGACTGCAGCCGCAGCGCGCCGACGACCGCCTGCCGCTCGAGCGGCCGCAGGTCCAGGCCTTCGACCGCGAGCTGCGCCCAAGCGAGCTTGGCGCCCTGCGCCGGCGCGTCGAGCGCCAGGTCGGACAGCGTCGCACCGCCGCCCACCCGCAGCAGCGGCGGCTGCGGATCGGCACGGCGCTCGAAATCGACCTTCAGCGCGAGGTCGAGCCGCCCCTGCCTCACCGCGACCGGCAGCGGCTGCGGCAGCAAGGGCGCGAGCGCCTCGATCCATGCCGCGACGTCCAGCCCCTGCCAGTCGATGTCGACGCTCGACTGCTGGCCGTCGGTGAACGGCAGCGTGCGGCCCTGCAGTTGCAGCCGGCTGCCGTTGACCTGGGCGTCCAGCAGCGGCTCGACATGCACCGCCACGCGCGACGGCAGGTTCGACACGAAGGGCACGCCGAGCTGCAGGGCCTCGACACGATGCTCGGCATCGGCAACGCGGTCGACGAAACGCAAGCGGCCGCCGTCGAGGCGGATGTTGGCCAGCGCGAAGCGCGCCGGCTCCGCGTCGGCCGGCGCGGGCGGCCGACCCGCCAGCGCGTCGAGCATCGGGGTGACGTTGAAGCGGCCGGGTTCGAACCGCTCGAGCTCGACCTGCGGCTCGCGCACGCTAAGGCTCTCGAGCACCGGCGCGAGGCGCCAGACCGATTCGCTCGACACGTCGGCCTCGACCTCGGCGATGCGCAGCCACGGCGCCTCGGCCGGGCCGAGCCGCAGGCCGAGCACGCGGGCGCGCAGCGACCAGGGTGCCAGCTCCAGCCCTTCGAGCGTCAGTGGCGCGCCGAGCGCCCCGCTGGCCGCGGCCTCGAGTCGTGGCTTCAACAGCTTCGGCAGCGCCCAGCCGACCGCGAGCGTCCACAGCAAGGCCAGCGCGGCGAGCACCGCGCCGAGCTTCAGGAGTCTGCGCGCCAGCGCGCCGCGGGTCGACGATGCAGGCATGCGCCGAGTGTGCCGGGCGCGCGCGGCGCTGGTCAAACCGCGGCCGTCCCGCGCTTCAGCGGTCGACGTCGACCAGCAGATCGAGCAACGCGAGCGGCGTGTCGATGACGGCGTCGGCGCCCCAGGCGGCGAGGTCCGGCGATTCGCCGAGGTAGCCGTAGCCGGCTGCGACCGCGGGCATGCCCGCAGCCCGGGCGGCCTGCACGTCGCGCAGGTCGTCGCCGACGTAGATGGCGTCCTGCGGCGCGACGCCGAGGCGCCGGCAGGCCTCGAACAGGGGCTCGGGGTGCGGCTTGGCGTGCGGCGTGGTGTCGCCGGCGATCACGACTGCGGCGCCATCCAGCCCCAGGCCCGCGACCACCGGGCCGGTGAAGCGCGTGGCCTTGTTGGTGACGACGCCCCAGGGCAGGCCGCGCGCACCCAGCGCCGCGAGGCAGTCGGCCACGCCGTCGAACAGCCTCGAGTCGCGATCGAGCGCCCCGGCGTATTCGATCAGGAACTCCTCCCGCAGCGCGTCGTAGCCGGCGTCGGACGGCGCCAGGCCGAAGCCGACGCCGAGCATGCCGCGCGCACCGGCCGAGGCGACCGGCCGCAGGCGCTCGATCGGCAGCGCGTCGAGGCCGCGGCGCGCCCGCATGCGGTTGACGGCGCCGCCGAGGTCGGGGGCGGTGTCGGCCAGGGTGCCGTCGAGGTCGAACAGCACGGCGCGGACGGCGAAGCGCGGCGCGGCGACAGCGTCGCCCAAGCCATCGGGATGCGTCATGGCTTGCGGCAGGCGAACAGGTAGTTCACGCTGGTGTCGTCGCTCAGCCGGTAGCGCTTGGTCAGCGGGTTGTACTGCAGGCCGCGGGTGGCCTCGACCTCGAGCCCGGCCTCGCGGCACCAGCGCGCCAGTTCGCTCGGGCGGATGAAGCGGGCGTACTCGTGGGTGCCGCGCGGCAGCAGGTTCAGCACGTACTCGGCGCCGACGATCGCGAACAGGAAGGACTTGGGGTTGCGGTTCAGCGTCGAGAAGAACACCGCGCCGCCGGGCTTGGCGAGCGCCGCGCAGGCGCGCACCGTCGAGGCCGGGTCGGGCACGTGTTCGAGCATCTCCATGCAGGTGACGACGTCGAAGCCGCCCGGCTGCTCGGCCGCCAGCGCCTCGGCGGCGACCTCGCAGTACTGCACCGAGGGCGTGCCGGCTTCGAGCGCATGCAGCTGCGCGACCTTCAGCGGCTTGGACGCGAGGTCGATGCCGAGCACATCGGCACCCTTGCGCGCCATCGCGTCGGCGAGGATGCCGCCGCCACAGCCGACGTCGACCGCACGCCGGCCGCGCAGCGGCGCGAGGCGGTCGATCCACTCGAGCCGCAGCGGGTTGATCTGGTGCAGCGGTCGGAACTCGCTGTCGGGGTCCCACCAGCGGTGGGCGAGCTCGCTGAACTTGGCGAGCTCTTGGGGATCGGCGTTGATCATCGGGCGATGGTAGCGGCCGCCGCCGCGGTTGCAGGCGGACACAAAAAACCCCGCCGAAGCGGGGTTTCGAGGATCGCCGGAACGATCACCGCTTGGCGCGGGTACCGACCACCTCGATCTCGACGCGGCGGTTCTTCGCGCGACCTTCGCGGGTCTTGTTGTCCGCGACGGGCTGCTTCTCGCCCTTGCCTTCGGTGTAGATGCGGTTCTTGTCGATGCCCTTGCCTTCGAGGTAGGCCTTGACGGCTTCGGAACGGCGCACCGACAGCTTCTGGTTGTAGTCGTCGCCACCGACCGAGTCGGTGTGGCCGACGGCGATGATGACTTCGAGGTTCACACCGCCGAGCTTGCTGACCACGTCGTCGAGCTTGGCCTTGCCTTCGGGCTTGAGCACGGCCTTGTCGAAGTCGAAGAACGCATCGGCCGCGAAGGTGACCTTCTCGCTGGTCGGCGCAGGCGCCGGAGCGGGGGCCGGGGCAGGCGCCGGAGCCGGAGCCGCCGGCGCAGGGGCGGGCGAAGGAGAGGGCGCAGGCGCCACGGGCATCGGGT
>ERZ1066138.13-NODE-13-length-54904-cov-9.596729_pt1 | contig 54904 bp, 53 predicted proteins | sample MGYA00382785_ERZ1066138 | MGnify/ENA primary metagenome ERZ1066138 (study PRJEB33369, sample SAMEA5778368) | biofilm metagenome | biome: Industrial cooling water; feature: Water cooling tower basin; material: Biofilm | place: United Arab Emirates | collected... | reverse complement strand
GCGCGGTTCTGGCGCACGAACTCAAGGCCCAGGTTCACGGCTTGCTGACTGGCGTCGAAGGCTCGGCTCTGACGAAACTGATTGCCGCCCGTGCGAACCTCGAAGAGGCTGACCGAGGCGCTGAACAGCACGATGATGGAGACCACCAGCAACAGCAGCATGGCCATCACCACGGTGACCAGGCCACGCTGTGCGCGCGGCAGGTGCTTCGCGGTGCGGATGCGTCGTTCAAGGAAGGGCATGGCCCACACCTCTCTGAAGGGTTACGGCGCTGCGGCAAGCAGGCGCGCGGTGTCTGCACGCACCCGCACCCACTGGCGCAGTTCACGAATGTTCTCGGGGTCGTCGATGGCACGCGCGCGCAGCGTGATCTGCAGCGGTCGCACGCTGATCAAGGAGGTGCGCGAGATTGTCGGATCGGCCGGATCGGGCACGTTTCCGCCGATGGCCTCGAAGCCGCGCGTCAGATCGAAGCGCAGTTCCACCACATCGAGCAAATCAGGATCGGTCAGTGCCACCCAGTTGTGGCCGCCCGCGCCGCAGCCATTGCCCACGCCGGCGCCGCCCACTCGCATCTGCAGCACACCCACGCCGTCGCCATTCTCGAAGCGCCGGAAGCCGCGCCATTCGGTGGCTTCCGCAGGGCTGATGACGCCGGGCGTGGTGTCGGTGAGGCCATCGGCGCTGTCCAGGGTGTCGTAGCCGAACATCACACACTCGCCGATGCGATCAGCGTCGGCATCGTCGAGCAGCACCTGACCGTGCACGCCGCCGGCTTCTCCGGTACCGATGTTGACCAGCGCATTGGCATTGAAACCGGCCCGACGCAACTCGCGCGCCATCAGCGACATCGTGGTGCGCAAGTCCTGCGAAAGCCGGCTGAACAAGGCGCTATCGGCCGCGGCCTGCGACATGTTGACGGTCAAGGTGATGGCGCCCCCGATCACGATCAGGCTGATCGCCATCGCGATCAGCAGTTCGACCAGGGTGAAGCCGCGCTGCTGCGTCATGCCTCGCATTCGGGATACCCCCACATGATTCGCCCCAGATGCTCCCGTGCACAGATGTCGGCGCGACCCAGCGGGCTCAAGCGCAAGCGCATCTGGAAGGCGTAGCTGTCGGTGGGCGATTGCATCAACAGACCGCCAGTGCGTACCGGATCGGTCAAGGTGCCGAGCTTGGGATCGAAACTGAAGAAGGCGGTGCCGCCGAAATCAGGATCCTCGGCCATGGTCACACCACGCAGTGCCGCGCGAATCTGGGTTTCGCCGTCATCGCTGCTGTTGGGATCCAGGGGGGGCCATTGGCCCAGGGCGCAGAATGTGGCGTCACGCCGGTCCGTCTGGGTGCAGTCACAAGCGGCCGCGCCTTCGCGCACGCCGACGCACCACACTTCATCATCAACGACGTTGAAGGCAGCAGTGACCACGCGGTCACGCTGGATTGCCTCGAAGCGGGCGTTCTCCAGCAGGCTCAGCATCTCATTGCTCGCCGCGCGCATCAGGCCGCGCTCGCGGTACTCGACGAAGGAAGGCACGGCGATCGTGGCAAGGATCGACACGATCGCCACCACCGCCATGAGTTCGACCACGGTCACGCCCGCTTGCGCGTGATGGCATGCGCGAACCGCCGCATGGTTCGTGTGGTTCAACATGGCGCCCCCTGTGAGCGTGTTTCCGCGCATCTCACACGCACACGCAGTTCGCGCCAAGTCATTAATTGTGATGCGTTACGGTGATTTACGGACGGAGCCCGAGACTTCACCAATCGTCACATTTGGCAGACGAGTGGATGCCCCTGACCGCCGAGCGGAAAACGTACGATGTGGGCGCAGACAGGCCGGATCAGGGGACGCGTGTGAATCAGTCGCCAGCAACGCGGGGCTTTACGCTCATCGAGTTGATGATCGTCGTCGCAGTGGTCGCCATCCTGGCGGCACTGGCAATCCCTTCCTACAACGACCAGATCCGCCGCAGCCGGCGTGCAGACGCCATGTCTGCGCTTGAATCGCTGGCCTTGCGCCAGGAGCAGTGGCGCGCCAATAACGCCACTTACGGGACGCTCGCCCAAATCGGCGGCGTCGCCTCCACCGAGTTCTACAACTACACCGTAGTCGAGAACACGGCGGCGAACTTCCGCCTGCGCGCAACCGCGATCGTCGGCAGCGGCCAGGACCGCGACAGCGGCTGCACCCAGTTGGAAGTCGACCGCAACCGGGTCAAGACACCCGCCAACTGCTGGGGCCGCTGAGGAGGCTTTCTCAACTGGTCAGAGGTTCCGCTCGCCAGGGAATGTCCGAACAGTTGCAGACCCGAGTGGCACTTCGCCATCGGCCCTGCCAACGCTTTGTGTTCTTCGCCTGGCTTGCGCCGCTTTGCGTCAACCATCCTCTGATCGTCAGTCCTCGCGGGTTCAATATGCGGACTCGATCGGGGCCGCAGGCGCGGTCCAGCGAGTTCGGGCTCAGACCATTGACCCTGCGCAAGTCAGCCGCCGCCAGCGGCGTCGATGATCACGCCGCAGGAATGGAGGAACCACGATGGCTCGATGGGACGATGCCCGTTACGGACTGGCGCTGCTGGCCTTTGGCTTACCGGCGATGGGCAGTGCCCTGCCCTGGCTGGCGGAGGACACGACGCCAACGCCGCCGCCCAGCGAACGCGGCGATCACGTCACGACGCCGGACTCAGAGTGTGCGAGCAAGCCGGAATCCAAGGCGACACCGGCCGAGGCGCCCAAACCTGGAGCCTGCGGCATTGATCTCGGTGAGGACTTCGAGGAGGAAGCCCCCGCCGAGCCGCCGACTCATTCGAAACCGTTGACGTAGAGCGGATCGCAGAGGATCGCGGTAAAGCTGCCGGGCGTGCCGAGATCATTGCCGGCCGAGGCGAGTGAGCCGAAGGCGTCGCCCAGTCCCGACAGTCGCCAGCTGTACACATCATTGGCTGCCAGGGCGTGGCAGGGCGCCTGCCCGCTGATGTTCTGCGTACGGATGCTGCCGGCATAGGTCTGATCGCCGTACTGCAGGCGATCGACCAGCCCGCCGCTGGCGTTGTAGAGGTGGATCTCGTCGTTACGACCCAGGTTATTGCCGCCCACACCCACCGCCCCCAGCGAACCGATGATCTTGCGCGCTGCAGGCAGGCTCCAGGCGCTGCGGAACAGCGCCTCGGTGCTGTCGGTCACCAGCACCGACTCGCCCGGTTGTACCACGCCGAAGGCGCTGAGGCTGAAGGCGCCGGGCACAGCATTGCTGTCGTCCATGCTCCAGCCCGTCATGTCGATGGGCGCACCGCTGACATTGGTGAATTCGATGAATTCGCCGTTGGTGCCCGCATACATCCACTCGGTGATGCGCATGCCGGCCGCGCTGCCCAGGCTGTATTCCACCGAGCGCGGACCGCGCTCGGCCAGCTCCGGGCCGAAACTCATCGACTGGAAGGTGTTGGCGGCGGTCGCCGCCACGTAGTACGGCACCACCAGACCGGGTGTGCCGGTGACCGGCAACTGTGCGCCGTACACGCCATCGCCGGCAGCGCCGTCGCCGCTGGCACCGTTGTCGAGCATGGCCACATCCAGATAGCGGCTCTGCGCATTGGGCCGATAGTGCAGCCGCACCTGGGCCACGCTGCTGCCACTGGGCAGGGCGCGCGCCGTGATGAAGACCGGCGTCGACGGCGTGGGCGTGTCGATGGTGGCGCGCACCTCGCTGACCGTCGGGCCTTGCGCCTGCAGCTCGGCAATCGGATTCAGAAAGCTGGCGCGGTCCTGCACGAAGGTCTGCAGGCCGACCAAGGTACCGCCGGCAAGTCCAGGCTGGCCCAGGTTGACCGTACTGGTGAAGTTCTGTTCGAACAGGGCGAAGGTGTAGATCTTCTTGGGATCCGCCTGCACGTGGGCAGCGATGCGATTGCGATGCGCGGTGAAGATCGGTCCGAAGTAGGTCCAGTTGAGATTGCGGCTGGCCACGCGGTAATGCGCCATGTAGCGCTGGCGCAGCTCGGGCACCGAGAGCAGTCGACTCAGCACGGGCTTGTTGGTGGCGGTGAAATTACGCGTGATGGTCCAGTTGGCCTGACTGAAGGTCTCGTTGGCATCGCGCTGCAGCAGGTGCGTGCGGCCATCGACGGGATTGCGATAGACGATGAAATCGCAGCCCTTGTTGACGTAGCTGTCGTCGTCGGTGAGCAGGTTCTCCAGCACCACGGACCAGATCGAAGGATCGATGGCGAAGGTGTTGTCGATCGTCGGCCAGGTTGCCAGCGCGCCATTGGTCACCGCATTGGTGACCGGAATCAGCGCATCCACGATGGGGTCGACGAAGCCTCCCGCGTTGTTGACCGTGTAGCCGGAGTAGCCACTGGCATTGGCGCCGTTGTAGCTGAGACCAGGGCCGTTCGGGTTGTTCTGGCAGCTGATGCGCGCGCCATCGGCGTTGGCAAAGTAATCGCGCAACATGCGTTTGTCGGGCTGCTGGATGTTGTTGTACACGCCCCAGTTCTGCCCGTTCAGGGTCAGCAGCACGTGGTTGGCGCGCGGGTTGGGCACGAACTGCGCCACGTAGTTGTTGTAGACCACCTCGCGAGTGAAGGTGGGATCGCGAAAGCCGTTGTTGAGATTGACCGTGTCGTAGCCCATCAGCTCCTGATTGGGATCGACGAAGTCGAACTCGAGCTTGAGCGAGAACTTCTCCGAGCCGACGGGCAATGCGGTGTAGGAGGTGTTGCCGCGAATGCGCACGCCGACGTTGGGGTAGTTCACGCCGTCCACGGTCACCGTGGCCAGGATGTTGGTCTCGCTGGCGTAGTTCTGGCGCAGGAGCTGCAGCCAGTTCGCATCATTGAACTGGATGGCGATGGTGCGCAGCGTGTTGACGTCGTAGAGATCCTGCGCAACGGCAGCGGCGGGGACGCTGCCGAACAGCGTTGCCGCGCTCAGCAGCGCCAGTGCGCGCGCCTTCGCCCTGAGGGACACCCAGGGCCTGCCAGCAGTCGATTGAGGGGCAGGAAGGCAATGGGCGTCAGTGCTCATGCGTGCGTCTCCGATGGACGCGCCTAGACTAGCGCCGCTGCGCCGGCATCGGGCCCGGCGTGCATCAAAAATCCACTGATTGTGAAAGCTGCAGGGCCCGCAGCCGGTCTCTACGCGCCAGAGACCCCGCTGAGGATGTGGCCCATGCAAGTCTGGATCAGCCTGCTGAGCATCTGGGAGGCGCTGACTGCGCGTTTGCGCGGCGCGGGCGAGTGGCTGCCGCCGCTGATCATGCGGGTGGTGATGGGCTGGGAGTTTTTCGAGTCCGGCCTGGAGAAGCTCAATGGCAGCAACTGGTTTGCCGACATCCAGGCGCGCTTCCCGGCGCCCTTTCATCTGGCGCCGCCAGAGCTGAGCTGGGCGCTGGCCACCTGGTTCGAGCTGATCGGTGCGGTCCTGCTGTGGCTGGGCCTGGGCACGCGCCTGGTGGCCTTCTCGCTGCTGGTGCTCACCTTCGTCGCCACCGCCGCCGTGCACTGGCCGGACATGGTGTCGATGTGGAGCGATCTGTTGAAGGGCTATGCGATCCGCGATGCCGGATATGGCAACTACAAGCTGCCGCTGCTCTTCGTGGTGATGCTGCTGCCCTTGATCTTCAGCGGTGCCGGCAAGCTGAGCCTCGACCATTTGCTGGCGCTGGCTCTGAAGCTCGACCACCGCAGCCGGATCCATGACGCCCACGCCTTGGCGCTGGCGGCCCTGGTTTTCGCCATCCCGTTCCTAATGTTGCTGCCGCTGTTCGGATGGGCCCTGCTCGGCCTGGCCATCGCATTCGGCGCCTGGGGGCGCTGGGCGCGCTGAAGGGCGCCTGCTGCGCGCGACTCCTATTGCGGCAAGGCTTGATCCTTGATCGACGGCCGCGCCCCCGGCAGCTTGCACGCAACCGGCACTGGGATCGACCGGGGCTCAGCCGAGCCGCTCCGGACCGCAAAGGCAAACGCCTTCGCATCCTTGGCGTCCCTACGCGTCAACCATCGTCTCAGCTTCAAGTCCCGCCGATTCAATGGGACAGCAGGCCCCAGGCGCCAATCTCCGTCCCTCGATCACAGATGCTGCTCGACCAGTGCCAGCGCATCCTCGCCGCGCAGCACGCCGCGATGGCGGGCCAGTTCACGGCCATCGGCGGAGATCAGCACACTGGTGATCGACTCGGCGCCATAGCTGCGCATGAAGTCCTGTGCATCCGGGCGGCCGGTGTCGGCGATCAGCACATGCACGCGCGCCTCCAGTTGCGGCCGCACGCGGTCGAACTGGCGGATCTGATCACCGCTGGCGAGCAGGTTCTTGTCGTAGACGAAGACCAGAGCCGGGCGTCCCTGACCGATCTGCGAGAGGTTCTGGTCGTAGGCCTGCGGCAGCATCAGCCACAAGGCGATCAGCACAATCGCGGTGAGTGCAAGCCCGATCAGCCGGTTCCGCCACGCTGAAGCCTTCATCACGCCGCCTCCGCCACCCGCGCTGCCTGTGTGGCCAGGAAGGATGCCAGTTGCGCGGCATCCGGCGTGCTCTGCCGGGTGAAGGCGAAGGCATGCTCGGGCTGGCGCTCGCGATCCAGCCAGATGCCGCCCTCGGCGGCGATGGCGGGCCGCACGGATGCCAGCCACAGTGCGGTGTCCGCTGCCTGCTCGGCATTGCGCAGCTGGCGCTTGAGCACCGCGCGGAACCAGGGCAAGGCACTCTGCACGCCCTCGGTGTCGGCCCAGCCCGGATGCATCACATAGGCGCGCGGCTGCCCGCGCCACTGCTGATTCCAGTGCCGGGTCAGTTCAACCTGGGCGCGCTTGTGCATGGCATAGGCGGCCATGCCGTCGTGCGCATCGGCGCTGAGCGCATTCATGGCGTCGAGCTTGAGGCCGGTGCCGTACATGCCACCCGAACTCATGCTGATCACGCAGCCTTCCGGACGCAGCGCGCCACGCGCCTTGAGTGTCTCGGCGAGCACATAGTGATTGAGCAGATTGGTGGCGAAGCTGCGCTCGAAGCCTTCGTCGGTCAGCGCGTGCTGATCCAGCAGCACGCCGACATTGAGCACCAGCACATCGATGGGCTCGCCCAGATCGGCCAGCGCAGCAGCGCTGCGACGCACGGCGCGCACACTGGAGAGATCCACGGTGTGCGCTTCGATGTTGCTGCCGCCGCTGGCGCGCAGGGCGGCCAGCTTGTGGGGATCGCGCGCCAGCGCCCACACGCGCGCACCGCCGCGTACCGCACCCAGGGCAATGGCCGAGCCGATGCCGCCGCTGGCGCCGGTCACCAGCCAGCGCTTGCCGCTGTAGTCGGGCCGGAACGCTGCCCAGCCGGCGCTGCGCCGGCGATAGCCCACCGCGCTGAAACTGGAATAAAAGCGCGTGTAGAAGAACAAGCTGCCCAGTGCGCGCAACATGACCCCGCCTCCTTTTGGCCCGGATCTTTCATCAGTTCGCGAAGACATGCCTCAGCATCGTTGGGGTGATGCGGAGGCCTGGATCTGCGTCGACGTGACAGAGTGCGCCGCCGCCATGTCCGCGCTCACGCGTCGGCGGCGCGCCGCATGCCGCGCAGGCCGCCGCCACTCGGCCGTCGCGATCATCCGCGTGCCCACATGAAGCGTCCGGGTTGATCTTCGGACACCGCCCGGGGCCACTCTGCAGCGGTGCAGGTTATGGCGCGCGGCGTGAGCGGCAGGTGGTTGGATGGCGCATCAGCGCGCATCAGCGCGCATCAGCGTCGCGCTTCAGCTGGCGATCGAAGTACCCGGCGATGGCATTGAACACGTGCTTGCGGGTGGCATTGCCGGCCAGGCCGTGCTTGCCGCCCGGATAGGTCATCAGATCGAACTGCACGCCGCGTTCCTGCAGCGCCTGCATCACCTGGGTCGAATGGGTGAACAGCACGTTGTCATCGGCCATGCCGTGGATCAGGAACAGCGGGCTCTTCAGGCCATCGATGTGCGCGAACAGCGCCGCCTGATCGTAGGCGGCCGCGTACTGGGCTGGATGGTCCATGTAGCGCTCGGTGTAGTGCGTGTCGTACAGGCGCCATTCGCTGACCGGCGCCACCGAGACGCCAGCAGCCAGCTCGGCAGAGTGCTTGGCCAGCATCATCAGCGTCATGTAGCCACCGTAGCTCCAACCGAACACGCCGATGCGCTGCGGATCCACCCACGGCTGCTCCTTCAGCCAGCGCACGCCCACCATCTGGTCTTCCACTTCCGGTCCGCCCATGTTGCGGTGGATCGGCGATTCGAAGGCCACGCCGCGCCGATCACTGCCGCGATTGTCCAGGCTGTAGACCACGTAGCCGCGCTGCGCCATGACCTGGTCAAACAGGCCCCAGCGCTCGTCCCAGCGACGCTGCACGTATTGCACGTGCGGGCCGCCATAGACGCGCAGGAAGACCGGGTAGCGCTTGGCAGGATCGAAGTCCTTGGGCTTGATCACGCGATAGTGCAGAAGCTGCCCATCGGCCGCCTCCAGCGTGCCGTACTCAGGCCGCTGATGCGACTTGAGATAGGGATGATAAGGATGGCCCTCGACCACGCGATTGGCCTCCAGCACCGCGATTTCGCTGCCATCGGCGCGGTGCAGGCGGACCTGCGGCGGCGTCATCTCATCCGACCAGGTGTTCACGTACACCGAGGCGTCCTTGCTGAACACCGCCTCGTGCCAACCCTGCAGCGCGCTCAGGCGGCGCACCGAGCCGGGGTTGCGGGTGTCCAGCGACTGCACGAAGACATGCTTCTCGCGCACATCGCCGGCATTGGCGGCGAAGTAGACCAGCCGCTTGCGCACGTCCAGCGCCAGCAGCTGATCCACCACCCAAGGCCCCTGGGTCAGGTCGCGGATCTTCTTGCCATCCATCGCGTGCAGGGCCAGATGGCGATGGCCGCTGGCCTCGCTGGACCACACGAAGCCCTCGCCCTTGGGCAGGAAACGCAGATTGTGGTGCAGGTTGATCCAGGTCTGGCTGGTTTCGGTGAGGATGCTCTGCGCGCGGCCGTCCTGGCGATCTGCGATCAGCAGGTCCAATCGACGCTGGTCGCGGCTCTGGCGCTGGATCGCCACCGCCTTGGCATCCGGCAGCCAGTCCACCCGCGCCACGTAGATGTCACGCTCGGCGCCCAGATCCATCTTCACCGGCTTGGCGTCGGCGGCCAGCCCGCGCACGTAGATGTCGATCAGCACATTGGCCTTGCCCGCGGCCGGATAGCGCTGCTCGATCACCGCGGTGCGGTCGGCGTAGATCTCGAAGCGGCGCTCGATCGGCACCGGCGCCTCGTCGATCCGCGCATAGGCGATGGCCGAATCGTCCGGCGCCCACCAGTAGCCGGTGTCGCGATTCATCTCTTCCTGGGCCACGAACTCGGCCATGCCGTTGCTGATGGTGCCGGCGCCGTCGCTGGTGAGCGCACGCGTGCTGCCGTCCTTCAGATCGACCACGTAGAGATCCTGATCGCGCACGAAGCTGATGTAGCCGCCCTTCGGCGAGAACTTGGGATCGGTGGCGAAGCCGTCTTCGGCGCGGGTCAGCTGGCGCACCTTGTCGGCGGCGTCCTTGGCATCCAGGCGATACACGTAGATCGCGCCATTGAGCGGAAACATCAGCTGCTTGCCGTCGTCCGACCATTGGTACTCGATGATTCCGGACAGGCCGGCCAGACGCTGCCGCTCGCGTCGTGCCTTCTCCTCATCGGAAAGCTGCTCGTTGCCGCCGGTCAGATCTTGCGCCGCCACCAGCAGACGCGTGGCCTTGCTGGGGACGTGGTACTCCCACAGATCCAGCGTGTTCTGATCCTTCTCGCTGCCGCGCAGGAAACTGACGCGCCGGCCGTCAGGCGATAACTTCAGATTGCGCGGTGCGCTGCCGGACAGAGCGGGATCCTCGTACAGCCTTTCGATGGTGAGTTGCTCGGCAAGGGCAGCGTTGGTGAGCAGGGCCAGCATAAGTGCGATCCAGCGCGACATGGCGGCAGGGATGGTCATGGGAAGGAGCGCGGATTGTAGGGAAAGCCGGGCCGGACCATCCGCTGGCAGACAGACGGTACCCCGCCGCACTTGCCTCACATTGCTCCCCGCAGACTGAGGTTCCGACGCTAAGTGCCCGTCTGGCTTGAAGACTTTGGCCTTTTCCACATGGCCTGTGGATAACTTTGTGGAAAGCGCTTTGGAAAAGCCCCGGGAAGCGCGTCAGGACGGGCTTCCCGCCGCCCCGGACAAAAGCTGAGCAGTGCAGCTAAAGCCATTATGAATCAATGACTTGAAATTTCGTGTGGCAGCCACTTGACAGTTCGGTCACAGCGCCTGCCCAGCTTGTGCATGCTGTGCAAAACCCCTGTTGCGCTGGCGCATCGCGGGTCGCTTGTCAACGATCCTGAAGCTTGCGCGTTGAGCGGCTTGTCACACGACTACGAACGCCGATGATTGCCTGGTCCCTACCCACGCCGATGGCCATGCCCGCTGCCGCGCCTGCTGCCGAAACCGCCTTGCGCACGCGCCTCGACCGCTTTCTCAAGGGTGTGGAGCGGCGCGCCTATCGAATGGCGATGCTGGCCACGCAGGATCAGCAGGATGCGCTGGAGCTGGTGCAGGAAGCCATGCTCGGCTTCGTGCGCAGCTACGCGGAGAAGCCCGAAGCCGACTGGCTGCCGCTGTTCTGGCGTGTCCTCGACAGCCGCGTGCAGGATCACCACCGACGGCAGAACGTGCGTCGACGCTGGCGCGTGTTCTTCTTCAGTCGCGATGAAGAGGCGGAAGAGCAGGATCCGATCGAAAGCGCCCCGGACGAACTCGGCCTGGGTCCGCTGGAGCGGCTGGTTGCCGATCAATCTGCGCAGGCGATCCACGACAGCCTGTGCGCGCTGCCCGATCGCCAGCGCCAGGCCTTTCTCTTGCGCATCATCGAAGGCCTGGATGTGGCGCAGACCGCCACCGCGATGGGTTGTTCGGAGGGCAGTGTGAAGACGCATCTGTTCCGAGCCATGGACGCGCTGAGACGGCGCCTGGAGGCGCATCGATGAACACCCGGGAAGCTTGGTTGGACGCGGTGCGGACGCACCTGGATGAGCAGCTGAATACGCTCGATGCCGAGACCTTGTCGCGGCTGAACCGGGCGCGCCAGGCAGCGCTGGAAGCGGCGCCGCAGACGCGACGCCGGCCGTGGATGTGGCTGGGCATGGGCATGGCCACCGCGGCGGCAATGCTGCTGGCAGTAAGCATCCACTGGAACCAGGCAACGCAAGCGACGGCGCCAGCCGCGCAAGGGCTGAGCATGGAGGAGTACGAGTTGCTGGCCGGCGGCGAGAATCTGGAACTGATCGAGAACCTGGAGTTCTACGCGTGGCTGGATTCGCAGCAGTCTGCGCTGGATGGTTGAACCTCCTGCCGATGGCGGAGGCGCCTGCTGCGCCACCGCCGCCGAGCACGGAGCTGTTGATGTACCTGGCCGAGTTCGAGGATGCCGAGGGCGAGTATCTGGACCCGCTGGCGCTGGAGGCGCCGGAGGCTGGTGCCCTGGCTGGCGAAGCCGTAGAGAAGGACGAGGAAGACGATGAACGCGACTGAGGGACTCGATGGGGTGGCGGGACGGCGCTGGAAGCGCCGCTGGGCCGCGCTGCTCGCGTTCTGCGCCCTGCTGCTGACCGCGCCGCTGCACGCCGCCGAGGCCATCGCCTGGGATGCACTCAGCGCCGCCGAGCAACAGACCCTGGCTGCGCATGCCAATGAGTGGGAGCAGCTCGATCCGCAAACCCAGGAGCGCCTGCGCAAGGGCGCACAGCGCTGGCTGGCGCTGACGCCGGAGCAGCGGGTGAACGCGGCGGAGCGCTTTGCCGCGTGGCGCGATCTGTCGGAGGAGCGCCGCGCCGAGATCCGCCGCCGCTTCGAAGCCTTCCGTGACCTGCCGCCGGAGCAGCAGCGCCGTCTGCGCGGCGCTTTCGAGCGCTTTCGCCACCTGCCGCCAGAGCGTCGCGAAGAGTTGCTGCGCCGTTTCGAGGCGATGAGTCCGGAGGAAAAGCGCGCCTTCATGACTGCGCTGCAAGCCACCGAGCAAGCCGATCGCGCGCGTCGCTGGTGGCAGTCACTGCCGCCCGCCGAACGACAGGCCATGCAACACATGTTCGCCCAGTTCACCCAGGCCGAACGCCAGGCGCTGCGTCAGCGCATGCAGGCGCTCAGCCCGCCCGATCGCGAGGCGCTGCGCCGCAAGCTCTTGACCATGTCGGTGCAGGAACGCCGCGACTTCCTGGCGCAGCCGCCGCAGTAGATTTGAGGCGCAGCCTGCTGCACCGCTGGCCGGGCGTCTGCAGCACCCATTGTCACTGGTTACACTGCCGCCCCTGTTCGCGATTCCCGCCAAGCATTTGCGCCGACCGGCTTTCCCCTCGTTCCTGTTGAGTCCCTGGCCCTTGCTGCTGTTGGCGCTGGTGCTGGGACTGATGCGCGCGCTGGCCCTGTCGGCCGGTCTGGAAACCTCACTGCAGTGCGATTGCGTGGCGTCGGGCGCGCTGTTGGCGGACGTGCCGCTGTGGGCCGGCCTGATCTTGTTGTGCGCCCTGGCCAGTCGCGGGCCGCGTTGGTGGATGCTGCTGCCGATGGCGCTGGCCGTCCTGGTGGTGCTGCTGCAACTGATCGATCTCGGCGTGCTGCTGATGCTGCAGCACCGCCTGCTGCTCGATGAGTGGGGCATCTACGGCGGACGGTTGGGCACCACGCTGGGCGTGATTCGTCAGTCCGAACATCTGGACCTGTTCGTGCTGCTGGGTGGCGCCTGGCTGCTGGCGAGCGTGCTGGCCCTCGCTGCTCGCCCGCATCGGCGCTGGGGCAGCCTGGGCCTGGGCGTGGCGGCGCTGGGGCTCGTCGCCGCCATGAGCAGCCCCAATCCAGCGCGGTCCTACGTCGCCGCGAACTACATCCACAACGTGCTGCAACTGCAGTGGCCGCAGGGTGTGGACCAGCCCTACAGCGCCGAATTCGTGGCGCAGTTGCCGGCGGCGCCAGCGGCCAGCGACTGCACGCCCGGCGCCAACCGCTCGCTGCCGATCATTCTGGTGGTGGTCGAATCGCTGTCCGCGCATTGGAGTGGTCCTGGCGCGCCGGCCTCGGTCACGCCGCGACTTGACGCGCTGGTGCAGCGCCATGCGCACGTGCCGGACTTCATGGCGAATGGTTTCACCACCGATCACGGCCTGATCGCCTTGCTGCTGGCCGAAGCGCCGGTTCCGCCGCTGCGCCGCTATCGCAGCATGAGTGCCTTTGCCGGGCGCCTGCAGCCGCGCATCAGCGTGCCGCACGCCTTGCGCCAGCATGGCTACCACAGCGCTTTCCTCACCACCGCCGACCTCGGCTTCACTCAGCTCGGCGAGTGGTTGCAGGCGATCGGCTACCAGACCGTGGAAGGCATGGAGGCGCCCTTCTATGCCAGCGCGCCCAAGCGCTTCTTCGGCGCGGCCGAGGACGAGTGGTTGTACCGACGTGCGCGGCAGTGGATGGCCGGCGCGCCCACGCCCTATCTGCTGACGCTGCTCACGGTCAGCAGTCATCCACCCTTCGCCGATCCGCGCGACGGCAGCCTGGGCCTGCCGGCAAGCTTGCGCTATGTCGACGACAGCCTGGCTGATTTCATCGAAGGCCTCGAAGCCGACGGTTTCCTGGAACGCGGGATCGTGATCGTGGTGGGCGACCATCGCGGCATGCTGCCCTTGACCGCCGAAGAGTACGCCGCCGAGGGCGCACAGGCGTATAGCCGGGTGCCCTTGTGGCTGTTCGGCCCTGCCGCGGCCGTCGGGCGGGGCGCCTTGCCGGTTCGCGGCCAGCAGATGGATCTGCTGCCCTCCTTGCTGGCTCTGACCCAGCCGCAGGCCTGCGCCCCCGCAGGACACGGCCGCTTCCTCGGGCCTGCCTTGCGCGAGCCTGCGGCGCGCCTATTCGTGCGCGGCGATGCGCGCGACCTGCTCGACGTCTACACCGCCCAAGGCCAGCATCAAATTCGCTGGAACGGTGACGCCAGCCACTGGGTCGATGGCCGCGAGCCCATTGCAGGCCTGCTCAGCGAACTCAACCGCCAACGCGCCGCCCTCGGCACTGCGGAAGACAACTTCGTGGAGCAGTCGCTGGACGCAAGAGTGCGGTGAGCAAGCGGCGCTGATTGACGTGACCCAATTGCGCTCGGGCTCGCGCCCCAGCCCCCAATCCCTAACCCCCGACTCAATCAAAATGCGGCGCCGACATCGGCCGGTACACGCTGAATTCGGTGAGCAGATTGTCCTCGGTGATGATGCGGCCGCTGCCTTCGGGCAAGGGGTCGAAGTCGCGGGCGGCGAGTTGCTCCCACCAGTCGCGGCCGTGGCGCTCGATGAAGCGCTCGGACAAGGGCCCCAGGGCGAACAGGCGAGCGCGGCGATGGGCCGCCGGATCGGCAGGCGCCGTGTAGGGCGCAAGCAAGGTTCCGCCCAGCGACACCGCCTGCGGATAGACCGCGAGGAAGGTGGAAACGGCGTCCTTGGATTCGGTGGTGTTGAGCATCACCGAGCCGCCTTCGCGCAGATGCCGGCGCAGCGACTCGAAGAACTCCTGCGACAGCAGATTGGTGGCAAAGGCGCGCCAGTAGAAGGTGGTGTTGAGCACGATCAGGTCGTACTGCGCCTCCGGATGGCGGTGCAGCCAGCGGCGGCCGTCGGTGTAGGCATAGCGGATGCGCGGATCGTCGAGTGCGCCGGCCACTTCAGGAATGTTGCGCATCAAGGTGGCGTAGGCATCGGCCAGTTCCACCACCTGGATTTCCTGGACATCGGGGAAGTGGCGGATCACTTCCAGCCAGGAACCGCTGCCCAGGCCGATCATCAGCACGCGCTCGGTGCGCGGCATGCTGGCCATGGCGCGGTAGATGCGGGAGATGCCGTTGGTGTCGGTCGCCGGATCGAGATTGATGCGGCCGTCGTAGAGATTGCCGCCCAGGATCACATCGCCGCGCTCGGCATCGTGCACGCGATGGAACACGCCGTGTCGCGTCTCCACCACTTCTGCAATCGCTGCCTGGCCCATGTAGCCGGTGTCGAGGATGCGATGCAGCAACTGGCCCGGCAGGGCAAAGCTGGCCAGGGCCAGGACCAGTGCGGTCCACGCCGGCACGGCGCGTTGCGGCAAGGCCCAGACGCCGATCAGCACGGACAGCGTGGCCAGCATCTGCAGGCTGTGCTGCCAGCTGAGCAGGTCGAAGAGCACGTAGCAGGTGATCAGCGGCCCCAGGGTGGCGCCGGCAATATTGGCAGCCATCACCTGTCCGGCCCACTGGCCATGGCGGCGCTCGGGCGGCGGCGCATCGGCCAGCGCGGTCAGGATCGCGCCCTTGCTGGCCGCGCTGAGCAGGATCAGGCCGGCACCCGCCACGGTGCGCGCCACGCCGTCGGCATCCAGCCACAGATAACCCAGCCCCAGCGCCAGGTCGATCAGACCGGAACGGATCAGCCAGGTGGCGGCATCGCGCTGCGCCTGCAGCGGCGTCGGCGTGCGCCCATGCAGACCGCGTCGATACCAGGCGACGCCAATGGCCAGACCGAGCAGGAAGAAGCCGAGCACGAAGGCGGTGACGTAGGCATTGCCATGAAAACTCATGGCAAAGAGCCGCATCCACACGATTTCGATGCCGAGGGCCAGAAAGCCGGCGCAGAAAGACAGCAGATGGCTGCGCGACATGGCCTCAGCTCCTCGTCCGCGCATCGGGTGCGGCCGATCGCGCGCTCCAGATGGTCAGCGCAGCCGCAATGGCCGCCAGCAGATTGGCCAGCGCTGCCAGATAGATGCTGTGCTTGAGGCCGAAGCTGCCAAGCAGCACGAAGCCGGCCAGAAAGGCACCAGCGGCGCCGCCCAGGGTGTTGTAGAGGTACAGGGCGGAGAAGTTGAGCGCACGCAGATCAGGCTTGGCCCGCGCCGCCTCGGTCATCACCGGCAAGGTCGCACCCATCAGCAATGTGGGCACCAGCAGCACCAGGAAGAGCACGCTCGCCGCCGCCCCGCGCGAAACGCCCATCAGCGCCTCGCCCAGCGGAATCAGCAGATGCGGACTCAGGGCACCGAAGGCCAGCAAAAGCACCTCGATCACCACGAAGGCCATCAAGCTGGGGCCGCGCGTGGCGATGTAGGCGCCCAGCGCATTGCCCAGGCCCAGACCCAGCATGAAGGTCGCCACGATCACGCTGGTGGAATCGAGATCCACACCGATCGCCGCATACAGATAGCGGTTCCAGCACACCTGATAAGTCAGCGCGGCGGCACCGGACACAAAGAAGGCCAGGGCTAGCAGTCGTTGCGGCACGTCGAGGCTTCGAGCAGGGGAGGCGGCGGCAGACTAGCAGGATGGCAGCCGCAGCCTGGTAGGGGTGGGCCGATAAGCACCCGCTTCACTGGCGATCGCCGATTCAGCGGCGCGCGGCGAGAATGCGCCCATGCTCAAGTCAACGAACCCCTGGCGCCTCTGCATCGCGCCGATGATGGAATGGACGGATCGCCACTGTCGGTACTTTCACCGACTGTTGGCGCCGCATGCCCGTTTGTACACCGAGATGGTCGTGGCGCAGGCGGCGATCCATGGCAAGCGCGAGCGCTTGCTGGGCTTTGATCGCGCCGAGCATCCGGTGGCCTTGCAGCTGGGCGGTAGTGATCCCGCGCTGCTGGCGCAGGCGGCGCGGATCGGCGCGGACTTTGGCTATGACGAGATCAATCTCAACGTCGGCTGCCCTTCGGATCGCGTGCAGTCGGGTCGCTTCGGCGCCTGCCTGATGCTGGAGCCTGAGCTGGTGGCCGACTGCGTGGCAGCCATGCAGGCCGCCGTCCCCGAGCTGCCGGTGACGGTGAAGTGCCGGCTGGGTGTGGATCGGCATGAGGACGAAGACTTCTTCCGCCAGTTCGTGGAGCGCGTGGCGGCGGCCGGCTGCCGCGTCTTCATCGTGCATGCGCGCAACGCCTGGCTCAAGGGCTTGAGCCCGAAGGAGAACCGCGAGGTCCCGCCGCTGCGCTATGCGCTGGTGCATGCCCTGAAGCGCGATCGCCCCGAGCTGAGCGTGGTGCTCAACGGCGGCCTGGCCGATGCCGACAGCGTGGCGGCAGAAATCGGCGCGCTGGACGGTGTGATGATCGGTCGCGCCGCGTATCACGATCCCTACCTGCTCACCGCGCTGGAGCGGCTGCTGTGCGACCCGGACTACCTGGCGCCGACGCGCGAAGCGGTGATGCTGGCGATGCGGCCGTATCTGGTGCAGCGCCTTGCAGCCGGCGACGAGCTGCGTCACATCACGCGCCACCTGCTGGGGCTGTATCAGGGCATGCCGAATGCGCGGCGCTGGCGGCAGATCCTCAGTGTGGAGGTGCGCAAGGACTCCGGCCTGGAGCTGATCGATCGCGCACTGGCGGCGGTGCATCCGCTGGCCGCCTGAGCCTGCAGCGGCGCGCCTTGCAATCGCCTGGCCACGCCCCAGATCCAGGCCCATGAACAGCCTGCATGTCGTCTGCCCCGGTTGCGGGGCCACCAATCGCCTGCCGGTCACGCGGCTCGAACAAGCGCCTAATTGCGGCCGCTGCAAGGCGCCCTTGTTTCGTGGCGAGCCGGTCGAGCTGGACGCCGCCGCCTTCGATCATCTGCTGGCCCGCTCGGAGCAGCCGGTGCTGGTCGACTTCTGGGCGCCGTGGTGCCAGCCCTGCCTGAGCATGGCCCCACAGTACAAGGCGGCCACCACGCGCCTGGAACCACATGTGCGCGTGGCCAAGATCGACATCGAGGCGCATCCCGCGATCGCCCAGCGCCATCGCATCCAGAGCATTCCCACGCTGGCGCTGTTCCATGGCGGCCGCGAAATCGCCCGCACCCAGGGTGCACTGGGCGCGGGCGACATCGTGCGCTTCGCGGCCGAAGCCTTGCGCTGAGGGGCCGGCATCCGCCGTGCGGCGGACGCCAGCGTGTCACTTGGCCGCGCGCTCGGCCGCCTGCGCCGCCTGCACCGCCGGACGCGCCGCTACGCGCTCCTGGAAGCTGGCGAGTGCCTTGAACTCGGACAGATCCAGCTTCACATATCCCGCCCAGTTGGTGACGGTGTAGAGATAGACGTCGGCGATGCTGTACTGCTCACCCAGCAGATAGGGCTGCCGCGCCAGCGTGTCTTCGACCAGCTGGTAGCGCCGCTTCAGGTACGCGCCGCGCTCCTCGCGCTGCTCCGGCGACAGAGCCGGGTTGAACAAGGGGCTGTAGCTCTTGTGCAGCTCGGAATTGATGTAACCCAGCCACTCCAGCAGACGATAGCGAGCCAGGCTGCCCGCCGCCGGCACCAGGCCGGCCTCCGGCTTCTGGTCGGCCAGGTACTGGGAGATCACCTGACCTTCGGTGAGCACCGAGCCATCGTCCAGCACCAGCGCCGGCACGTAGCCCTTGGCGGTCACGTCGAGGAAGTTGCTGCCGCTGGCGGTGAGCTTGCTGCGCAGGTCGACCTTTTCCAGGCTCAGCGGCAGGCCCACTTCATGGGCCACGATGTGCGGCGCGAGCGAGCAGGCGCCGGGGGAGAAATAGAGCTTCATGCACGGACTCCGTAGAGATTGAGGGTTGCGCGGCCCGGCAGTCCTGTGTGGCTGTCGGCGATCGCTGGGTGTGCATGCTAGACAGGTTTGGTAACCATTGGATACCAGGTAACCGACAGTTAGCGATAGAATGCGGTTACTCGACGGTTACCGGAGGCATCGATGGGACTGCCCGTACGCAAGAGCAAGGTGGCACCGCCGCCGATGTGCCCGCTGACTTTGGCCATGCAGCTGCTGCGCGGCGCCTGGGCCCCCAATGTGATCTGGTATCTGGGCGGCGGTCCGCGCCGTTTCGGCGAGCTGCGCCACGACATCCCGCGCATCTCCGCCCGCGTGCTGAGCGCGCGTCTGCGCGAGCTGGAGGCGCGCGGCATCGTGCGTCGCCAGCTGCTCGACAGTTCACCGCCCTCGGCCGAGTACCAGCTCACCGATCTCGGCCACGAACTGGTGCCCGCGATCCGCGCCATCGTCGCAGTCGGTCAGAAGCTCAAGGTGGAGGAAGCGCCGGCGCGACGACGGCGGGCGGCTTGAGCTAGGCAAACACATCGAAGGCACTAACGAAACTCGCAGTAAGCGCTCAGGGGTAGCTTTTCGATCGCGGGTACCGTGCAGTTCTCAACTGGGTATCCCGTAACCAGCAGCAGGTAGGCCATCTCGTGCGGCGGGCGCCCGAGTATGTCGTTGAGGAAACCCATCGGGCTGGGCGTGTGGGTCAAGGTGGCGAGCCCGGCATGATGCAGAGCGGCGATCAGCATCCCGCTGGCAATACCCACTGACTCGTGCGGGTAGTAGCGCTTCTGTTTGCGCCCTGCACTGTCGTAGGCAAAGCGCTCGTAGAAGATCGCGATCAACCAAGGTGCGTGCTCCAGAAAGGGCTTGTCGGCATCGGTGCCCAGCGGCACCAGCGCATCCAACCACTCTTGCGGTGCGCGTTGGGCGTAAAACGCACGCTCCTCAGCCTCCGCACCGGCACGAATACGCGCCTTCAGTACCGGATCGGCAACGGCCACGAAGCGCCAGGGCTGCTGATTCGCGCCGCTCGGCGCCGAGCCTGCCGCATCCAGACAGCTTTCAATCAAGCGTCGCGGAACGGCCTCGGCACTGAAGTCGCGGACGCTACGCCGCCGCCGCAACTCAGCCGCAAAGGCTGCGGCGCGACATTGCATCTCCGCTTCGGGAAAACGCTGGTACTCGGTGTAGGGACGCCGCACGTGCTCGCGCATTCGAAGCTCTCCGGGTAGACAAGCGGCGAGTGAGTCTACTTCCGGCCCCAGGTCGAGCCTCAGCGCCGCTCGCGTTCGGTGTGGACCACCACGTATTCCACATCCAGCACCTCCTGTGACCGACCGGTGCCGGGCTGGGTGGGCTGGCGACGTGCGGCGTCGACATGCGCCTGGGCCTGGGCGCGGGCGCGTTGCACATGGGCGAGGATTTCCGGGCGTTTGAAGCGCAACCACAGCCAGCCACCGAGCGCGGCAATCACGCCGATGCCGATCACTGCGGCGCCGATGAGCGCACCGAAGGCCAGCATGGCCACGCCGGCAAGGCCAGCGGCGATGGCGCCCGCAACTGCACCGAGGCGTTGGCCCAGGCTGCGCGGTCCGTTGAGCTGCAATGCCATGACAGGCTTCCCGCAATCGTCGACACCGCTAGCATGCGAGGCCGACCGATAAGCCCGGGTGAATCCATGCAGGCGGTACGACTTTGCTCACTGGCGGACTTCGCCGAACAGCCGGCGCTGGAATGCGCCGACCCGGAAGACCAGGACGGCGCCACGCTGATCCTGCTGCGACTGGCCGATGGCGTGCGCGCCTATCGCAACATTTGCCCGCACGCCGGGCGTCCGCTGAACTGGGCGCCGGGCCGCTTTCTGTTCGCGCACGGGCAGTTGGTATGCGCCGCGCATGGTGCGTCCTTCCGGCCCGAGGACGGCAGCTGCCTGGGCGGCCCTTGCCGAGGCGAGAGCCTGCGCGCGGTGCCGATCGAGCTGCGCGATGGCGAGGTGTGGTGGCCCGGCGCCAGCGCCTGAGCAAGGCGCACCCGGAACTTAAGCGTTGCGGGGAGCTTGATCGGTGCGCTTCGCTGCACTCGGCACAGCTCACGAGCTCACGCTGAGCGCGAGGCGAAACACGGGAAGCTGCGAGCAGCTTCCCGCGCGTCCTTAGATCACATCGAAGGGATACACGCCCTGTTCCAGCGTGGCGCCGGCCAGCGCGTCCAGGGTTTCGTCTTCGTTGCGCGACAGGCCACGCACACACGCGGCCATGCGACGCTTGGCGCCCTGGGTGAACAGCTCGGCCATCGCCAGCGCCTGGGCGGCCTTGGGATGCGCCGCCTTGAGCAGACTGTCGGCGCGCGAGATCACGCACAGACCCACGAACAGATCGATGGCGATGTCGCCCACGCGACGCAGCTGGTACTGCTGCTCGGTGATGCCCTTGCCGTAGAGCTTGAGCAGGCCATCGGCGGCCTTGGACAGCTCCACCACGTACTTCTCGTAGACCTCGGCTTGCTTGCGCAGCTTGGGATCGAGCGCGTTGAGGATCTTGTCGGTGCCGATGCCGGTGCGCTCGCGCAGCATGCGTCCGGCATAACCGGAGAGCACGCCGAAGCCCTTGATCGGGTGGTTGAAGATCTCGCCCACCGCGGCGCGCAGTTCCTTCAGTGAAGCACCCACATCCTTGAGTCCGGACAGCGCGATGTACAGGCGCAGGATCTCGTTGGTGCCTTCGAAGATCGACAGGATGCGCGAGTCGCGCGTCACCTGCTCGTAGGGGAACTCGCGCATGTAACCGTTGCCGGCGGCAATCTGCAGCGCCTCGTAGGCGCAGCGCTGGATTGCCTCGGAGGCGTAGACCTTGCTGATTGCCGCCTCCACCGAGTACTCCTCGACGCCGGAGTCGATGTAGTGCGCCACCATCCACACCACGCTCTCGGCGGCGAAGCAATCCACCGCCATCTGCGCGATCTTCTGTCGCACCAGGCCGAACTCGGCGATGGACTTGCCGAACTGCTTGCGATCCTTGGCCTGCTGCGTGGACAGCTGGATCAGCCGCTTCATCCCGCCCACCGCGCCGCCGCCGAGGCCGGTGCGGCCGTTGTTGAGGATGGCCATCGCGACCTTGAAGCCCTTGCCTTCTTCGCCCAGCAGATTGGCCGCTGGCACGCGCACCTCGTTGAACACCACGGTGGTGGTGGACGAGGCGCGGATGCCCATCTTGTCCTCGTGCGGACCGTGGCTCACACCGGGCCAGTCAGCTTCGACGATGAAGGCGCTCATCTTGCCGCCCTCACTGTCGGTGCGTGCGAACACGGTGTACACGCCAGCGATACCGCCGTTGGTGATCCAGATCTTCTCGCCCGACAGCGTCCAGCTGCCGTCCTCGTTCTTCTTCGCGCTGGTGCGGATCGAGGCCGCGTCGGAACCGGATCCGGACTCGGTCAGGCAGAAGGCGGCAATCCATTCGCCGCTGGCGAGCTTGGGCAGGTACTGGGCTTTCTGCGCCTCGGTACCGAACAGCAGGATGCCCTTCATGCCGATCGAACTGTGCGCGGCGACGGTGAGCGTGGCCGAGGTGTCGTGACGGCTCATCTGGCTCAGCACGCGCGCATAGGCCGCGTTCGACAGCGCCAGACCGCCTTGCTCTTCGGGAATGATCAGGCCGAACAGACCCATGTCGCGCAGCGCCTGGATGAACTCGGCGGGCTGCTCGGCGGCGCGATCCATCTCCTTCAGCGCCGCCGCCTGCGGAGCCAGGAAGTCGTCGATGGAGTCGGTCATCATCCCCAGCAGTTCGCGATCGCGCTCGCGCATCGCCGGGTACGGAAACAGGTTCTCCTCGACGATCTCGCCGAAGAAGAGGTTCTGCGCCACCGACTGATCGCGGCGCAAAAGATCGCCGGCAGCGGCGACGGGTCGTTCACGAGTCTCGGCCATGGGGGCTCACCTTGGGGCGTGGGTGACGGTATGCCGAGTGTCGGCGCCGGCCACGGAGCTGGCAAGGGTGCCGAGTCGAGCGATTGCTCCGCGATCCGGCAGGAGCGCGTTGCTGGTCGGGCGGTGTAGACGTTGACGCAAAGGACGCCAAGGGAGCAAAGGACGCGAAGGGGCCAGTCCTCGACTGGCCCTGTCAACGCAGCCGCCTCAGTTGCGGCGATCGTGGCGGATGCCCTGGCGCACTTCTGCCTGCGCCGCGCGCACCAGGCGCAAGGCCTCGACGCGATGACCGCCCTTGTCTGCCGTGGCTTTTTCAAGATCGCGTTCGGCGGCGTTCAAGTGATCCAGCGCCGACTGCATGAAGGGCTGGTCGGCTGCCACCGAGGCCGTGAAACCAATGGCCAGACCGGCCAGCAGCGCGGTCGCAGCGATCAGGGAGGTACGAGTGCGTGACATGGGTGAGCTCCGTCTAGAGTGGGTCTGGGCCCGTCGCATCGGGCCCTGCTGCGGCGGAGAGAGCCTCGCCGCAACGCCCATAACGCCCGCGCTCACCTGGCGTTGACATGTGAATGGGGCTCGCCGCGCTGCGACAGACGCCAAGCCCGCAGCCAAACTCAGGGCCGGCGCGGCCAGGCGGCGATGAAGGCCCAGACCCCGCCGATGGCGGCCAGCACGGCGGCGGTGGGCACGCCCCACAGCTTGGGTCCGCCGGCTTCGAGGGCGAACAGCAGGGCGGCGACCAGGATCAGGCCCATGCCGAGGATGGCCAGCACGGTCTGGCGCTGACCCTGGCGCGTGGCAATCACCAGCCTTTCGATGTCGGCCGAGCGCATGCGCACGCTGTGCTCCCCGGACACCGACTGCTTGAGGTACTCGTAGACCAGTCGCGGGATTTCCGGCGCGTTGCTGACCCAGCTCGGCAGGCGCGTGCGGATCTCGCGGCTGGCGGCATTGAAGCCGTACTTCTCGGCCATGATCCCGGCCAGCACCGGCTTGGCCACCTCCCACAGGTCCAGCTTCGGCCACAGCGTGCGCGCCAGGCCTTCGATGTTGAGCAAGGTCTTCTGCAGCAGGATCAGCTGCGGCTGGATGATCAGCTGATACTGGTGCGCCACGGCGAAGAGCTTCATCAGCACTTCGCCCAGCGACACCTCGGACAAGGGCCGCGTGAAGTAGGGCTCGCACACGCTGCGCACCGCGCCCTCCAGCTCGTCCACGCGGATGTTCGAGGGCATCCAGCCGGCCTCGATGTGGAGCTCGGCGATGCGGCGATAGTCCTGGTTGAACATCGCGGTGAAGTTCTCGGCCAGGTAGCGCTGATCGGTGGGCGAGAGCGTGCCCATGATCCCGAAGTCCAGGGCGATGAACTTGGGATCCTCAGGATGTTCGCGCGCGATCAGCACATTGCCCGGGTGCAGATCGGCGTGGAAGAAGTTGTCGCGGAAGACCTGCGTGTAGAACAGCCGCACCGCGCGCGCGGCCAGCTTCTCGAAGTCGACGCCGGCCTCGCGCAAGGCCTCCACGTCATTGAGCGGGATTCCGTAGACGCGCTCCATGGTGATCATGCGCTGGCGCGTCAGCGGCCACAGCATCTCCGGCACTGCCAGTTCGCTGGAGCCCAGCCAGTTGCGCCGCAGCAAGCTGCCATTGGCCGCCTCGCGCATCAGATCCAGCTCGTGGCGCATGGTGCGCTCGATTTCCTCCACCACCGCCAGCGGACGGATGCGTTCCGCCGCCGATAGGCGCCGCTCGGCGATCGCGCCCATCGCGCGCAACAGCGCCAGATCCTCTTCCACGCTTTCCTGGATGCGCGGGCGCAGTACCTTGATCACCACCTCGCGGCCATCCTTCAGCCGCGCCGGATGCACCTGCGCGATCGAGGCCGAAGCCAGCGGGGTCTCGTCGAAGTCGGCGTAGAAGCTCTCGATCGGTCCGCCCAGCTCCTTCTCGATCAGCGCACGCGCCTCGCGACCCGGGAAGGGCGCCACCTTGTCCTGCAGTTTCTCCAGCGCATCGGCCACATCCGCGGGCAACAGATCGCGCCGCGTGGACAGCACCTGACCGAACTTGACGAAGATCGGGCCGAGTTCCTCCAGCGCGCGTGTCAGGCGTTCGCCGCGACTCATCTGTGCCGCGCCGACGGTGTCCACGCTGAAGCGGCGCATCCACACCAATGGCTGGAACAAGCGTGCCGCCGGCGTGACCTCATCCAGCCGATAGCGCACCAGCACCCGGCTGATGCGCAGCACGCGCAAGAAGGCCTTCAGAGTGCCGGCCATCAGCGGGCATCCGTGCGGCGGGCGCGACGGGCGAGCAGGCGCTCCAGGCGCTGTTCGGCGCGCGCCACACCGTCACGCACCTGCTCCACGCCCTCGCTGAATGCCTCCAGTTCCGCCGGTGCCACCAGATCACGCGATTCCTCGCGCAGGTACTCGCTGCCATTGAGCAACATTGCCTGCCCGGTTTCCCGCAACCAGCCAAAGGCACCGCGCAAGCCCTTGGCCAACTGGTGGCCGAGCACGTCGCCGAAGACGCGCGACAAGGGTTCCGCAAAATCCGGATCGAGTTGCGCGATCAGCTTCTGCACCCGCCGCGCCAGTTCCGCATCACCATTGATTTCGATGCGACCGGCCGGCAGCGACACACCCTGCCGTTCCGCCGCCAGCGCCAGCAGCGCGCCCGGCGTGGTGGCCAGCTTCAGATCCGCCGCCCCATCGGCAGCCAGCGCCTCGGCCTTGAGCTCACCATCCACGACGCTCAAGCCCACCCAGGCTTCCACCGGCTTCAACTTCAGCGCCACTCGCCGCCCTTCCAGCGGCTTCAACTTGGCACGCGCATCAGGATCCAGCGCCAGCACCCGGCGCAAACCGGTCTCCAGCAGGCGCAACAGGGGCTCAGGCAAAGCGGCGTCAGAGGCGTTCATGCGCCGAAGTCTAGCCGGGATGCGCGGCGCGGGCGGTGTGGAAGCCGTGAGCGCCGCGCAGTAATGGCGTTGGCATGAAGCGGCGAGGCAGGTTTGAGGCGCGAGCCGCAGCCAGCGCCGCAACCCTGATCAGGACGCCCTGGAACGATGCGGCCGCCGCGCAGTAGCCGGAATCTTCCAGCGCCGCCGTGCGCCTTGCATTGGACAGCCCGACATCAACCGCGGCTGCGCAAACCGATGACGGCGAGGCCGAGCAGCAGGATTAAGCCGGCAAAAACAACCCTACCCGCCTCACCGATCACCGGGACCGCCAGCGCATTGGGATTTCCACTGCTACTGGCGAAATTGATGCCGCCGTTGATTATGGCGATGCCTGGAAGCCTGTTGCCGGCAGGATCCGTAAACTCGGAGAATATAATCTCGAACGGGTTGTTGCCGGACGCAAGGGATGAAGTCGGGATCGTGAAGGTGCAAAAGGTCTCCGCTGCCAGAGGCATAAAGGATGCGCGGGCCAAGGCCAGTTCTGTGCCGGTTGCACTAACGGTTGCACTACCGATACAGACTGCCGTTCCCGGAGTCGCGGTCACCAGACCTGATGCGACGCCTGGTGGGCGCTGAAAGCGAAAACGCAGCTCGAGTTACCCAACAACCTGCGCACCCGGCGTAAAGCTCACCGTAACCACCGCGTTGCTACCCGGGGTGATGCCTGAAGCCGTGCTGATGGTTACCGTCTGAGCAGCCACATGGGTGGCGGAGGTAAGAGCCAGCAGACCCAGACAGATTGCCACTTGTTTCAACTTGAAGATGAATCTCATGGTGATGACCTCAACAATGACCAAACTTGATACGCAATGATGGGTGAGCGGGCCGAACTAAACTGGCGCCACGAGGGTGGCTCTACATCAAATACCAGTGCCTGTCATGGACTGCGCGCGGTTGCCCGTCCAGGCGGTCAGCTTCTCGCAGTTTCCGTTCGATCACACCACATAGGCTGAAATGCGATCGTGTCGACTTGCACGCGTAGCCTCTGGGGAGTATTCCACACGCCGGCGACTGCGCCGGCGCACGACACTCACCCAAAGCTATTCAAATCCCCCCTCGAATCGTCCACCGAACAGTCCGTTCAGGCGGCTGTCCTGCAGGTAGATGTCGGAAATCCCATTGCTGTCGGCAGGGCTCAAGCGCGCCGAGGATGACAGCACGGTGCGCCCGCCACCGAGGACGGAGAGAACCAGCTCTTGCGCGTCGCTGAGCAGGAATAGTTGCCCGGTTTCGCCATCGTGCGCGTGCAGCGTGCTGAGCACCGTGTTGCCCTGCACGGTCTGTGCGAGAAAGACGCTGTAGCGCGCACTGCGGCTGACGAGTAGCGGGAAGCTGGCATCGGCGGCTGGCCCGCTGATGGTCTGGCGCGAGCCGTGGCGCCGATCCACTCGCACCAACTGGCTGTTGATATCGGCGTGCACATAGCGACCATCTCGCGAGAGGCCAATCAAGCCCGCCGCCTCATTCACCACACACTGCAGCGGACCGTTCGGCAGCGCGCGGCCATAGATGCTGCAACCCAAGGGCAGGTTGCTGGCGAAGGAACTGAAGACCACGAAGTCGCCATTGGCACTCATCATGGGGAAAAACGCGCCACCGTTGGGCGGCGTGCTGCCAGCCGACAACAAGGTGGTGGTTCCGGTCTGCCGGTCGCGCAAGTAAAGCTGAGGACTGTTGCCAGCCAGCGGCGAGAAGTTGCTCGCGTTGGAAATGAACAACACGTAGCGTCCATCATCCGAGATCTGCCCAGCCCGGAACAGAAACAACGGCGATTCGCGATCCGACTGCGCCCCGTCGCTGCCCACATTGATGCGCTCAATCTGGTTGGCGTTGCGGTCCCACAGGAACTGGTCACACTGATCGTTGCTATCACCGGCGACGACATTGGTGGCGCAACTGCGGAACAACACGAACTGGCCGCTCTCGCTCATGTCGATCAGGTCACTGACGCCATTGAACTCGGTGCCCGAGGGCTGGGTGATGCGTTGCGTGATGCCAGTGCGGCGATCACGCACGAATACATCGCCTCGATTGTTGGTGTCGCCTGGCACCAGATTGCTGGCTTCCGAGTCGAAGGCGATCAGATCGCCATCACGGCTGCCCACCGCCAGCCCAGACGCCCCGTTCGCCAAGGCTTGCGGGGCCTGTCCCGGGTCTGGGCTGCTCAGCCATGTCCCCGTGGGGTTGTTGACGTTCGTCAAGTGCAGCGCATCACTCGCCGCGTTGCGGTCGACAGGGTCGACGATGGCAAGGGTCGAGGTCACTACTGCACCGGAATCAAGCACGATCTCCGGAAACAGACTCCAAGGGTTGCCGGCGATCACACTGTTCGTATCGCCCAGGGCAAAACTCTCCAAACGCACCGGCCCGTTGAAGTTGCGCGTGAACAGCAGCCGTTGCACGCCGGGCGAGGCAATCATGCTCGTGATCGATCCGGCGGCGCCGTCTGGTGCCACCGAGGCATGCACGACGGCTTGATTGCGCCGCCACACGATGACAGCCGAGCCGACTTGCCCGGTTGCGATACCCGAGGCAGAGGTCACGAAGGCAAGGCTGTTGCAGTCAGCCGACACCACCGTGTTGGAACTGGACGAGGCGCCCGGAGCGCCGCCCGTCTGGGTTCGTGACAGCAAAGTGTTGATCTGGGTGTCCAACTCGTACAACTGGACCTGTACGACGCTGGAATTGGCAAAGGAGCCGGCCCATCCAAGGCAGCGGCCATCGCCTGACAGCGAGGTGTCAAAAGCCACTGCCGACGGCGGCAAGAAAGCGTCCAGCGGCGAAGCGAGCGCACCGCTCCACGTGGCGACCAGTGGCCGCACAGCAGCCGGCGTGCCGGGCAGCCAGTCCCGCGCCCAGCCTTCCATTAACAAGTGCTGGCCATCGGCGCTGAGCTGGAGCCGGAGCAGGGGCGAGTAGCCTGTTTCGCGATTGATGGCAGCGATGCGACGGATCGTGCCGCTCTGCAAATCCTTCCAAAACACGTCGGCCAGCCCGTTGTTGTCGCCGGGCACGAGGTTGCTGGCGGCCGACTCGAAGGCCACGTAGCGTCCATCGCCGCTGATCGCCGCGCGCAAGGTGAGCCCATTCGCCTGTGCGGCAGTCGAGCGCGACACCAGCACGCGAGCGCCGGTCTGACGGTCGACGCGGATGGCGTCGACCTGCTCGTTGCTGTCGCCGGGCACCAGGTTGTCGGCGCTGCTCAGCAGCAGCACATAACGCCCATCCGCCGAGGCCCCAGCCACCGTCGTATTGCCGCCGCTGGTATTCAAGGCGGCAATCGATGTGCTGCTGATCAACTCGACTTCGGCATGCGCCGTATTGGCGCCGAGAAAGCACAAGGCCAGCAGCACAGGCTGCACGAATCTGCTCATGGCAGGAACCCGCAATCAGAAGAGGCGCGCAGTCTAGCCAGATTCCCGCGTGCCGGCCCTCCAGACTCCAGATTGCTGGCCGCCTTCTCTTTCTCGCCCTCGCCAAGGTCGGTGTCGGGGCCTTGGTCGGTGGCGGGCTTGTAATGGGCAAGGACGGTTTCCTCGCTATCGCTTCCTTAATCGCTCAACAATCACTGCAGGCAGGAGTCCACGAACAGGCATGGCGACATAGCCACGTGACTCGTCTGCCCTGCTGGGCGGCACCACCGCCGCGCGGGACGAGCCTTGCATCGCGCCGGGATGGGGGAGATTGCTGCTGATCAGCTGCTGATAAGCCGCTGTTGATCTGTCGATCAAGCGCGCCAGCGATCCCGTGCAGAGACTCCGGTCACGCCGTGTCGCCACGGCATGACTTGGAGTTGATCCGATGCGCCATTCTTTCCTGCGTGTATGCAGCAGCCTGCTCCTGTTCGCTGTGGCGGCGACAGGGTTTGCCGACACCGCGAATCTCGATCCGACCTACAACCCGCCATTGGGCTACGCCAAGGTAGGCTCTTTCCTCGGCACCAATACTTATCTGTCGGCGCGCCCGCGCCGCTTGTTGGTCAGCGATTCTGGGGTCCATTACCTCGTTGGCACCGGGCAGACCGCCATCGGCGTGTCGCCCGCGCAATCGGCGGTCACGGTGGTCAGTCGCAGCGCCGACGGCACCCTCAACAGCAGTTTCTTCGGCATTGGCCGCCGCGCCTTCAAGCTCGCCCCAGGCGGCGTGCTGACCGATACGGTGGTCGAAGACGCAGTGCTGGTGCCGAAGAGCGGGATCCTCATCGTCGGACGCTTCATCGGAGCGCCGGGCGGTTACGCGCTGATGCTCGACTTCTTTGGCAACACGGTGGCCAGCTTCGGCACTGCCGGCGCGCGCTACTTCAGCGATCTGCAGCCCTCGGCCGTGGCCGTGGATCCAGCGGGCATCTACGTGGTCGGCACCTTTGCGGGGGGCCTCAGCGGACTCGATGTGCGCGTGCGCGCCTTGAGCTTCACTGGCGCCGATCGCACCAGCTGGGGCAGCTTCGGCACCACCGCCTGGGGGTACATCGACCAACAGTCGGCAGTGAATTACGACGACCGTCCTGTGTCGGCTGCGGTGTCCGCAAGTGGACGACTGGTCATCGTCGGCAGCTCACGGCGCCCGGGTGACTGGCAGACGGTGGCGCACTACCTCATCCTGACTGCAAGCGGTGGCTTCGGCAATTCCAACGCCCTGTCACCCAGCGCCTGTGCGCCCGGTGCCACGAGCGAGTTCGCCTTCGAGCGCGTGGTGGCAGAGGGCGAGACGGCCTACGTCGCGCTGCGCGAGACCCGCGACAACGCTGGCTGTCCTGAGATCCCGCGCAACAGCTTTGGCGTCGTCGCCATCAATACAAGCGGTGGCGGGCTCAGCAACCTCGGTGCCAGCAGCACGCGGGCCTCCTGCTGTGGTGGTGATGGCGCCGCTCTCGCGCTCACCGACCTCGCCCGCGATGCCCGCGGACGCCTCTACTTGAGCTTCAGCACCAACTTCCCGGGTGGCGTCTCGCGCGGGCACTTGGTCCGCTTCGACCCGGCGACGGTGGTGCTGGCGCCCGATCCCACCTTCGGCGACGCGGGCTTCGGCACCTACAACCTCGACACACCAGGCGCCGATGCCACCCTCACCGCGATCGCACTCGACACCGAGCAACGCCTGCATGCCGCTGGCGGATTCACCAGCGACATCCTCGGCAATCCCTTCAATGTCGATCACTGGGTGTTCCGCGTGCGTGACGAGACCCTGTTTCGCAACGGTTTCGAGCAGTAAGCAGGCTCGGCTGGCGTCGGCCGCAGCCGGCGCCAGACCTCGGCGCAGCGGCGTGCTCGCTCACGAGTTCCGCCGATTCAGTCGATGCGAGTTGATCACGGCGATCAGCGATGCGCCTGCCCGCGATTGCGCATCAGGGCGCGGCCTTCACCCTGCTGCTCGCACCACCGCCTGCAGCAAGGCCACGGCCTTGGTTAGCACCGGGCGGCCCATGCCATCGTTCATCAGCGCGTTGAAGGGAGCTTGGCCAAAATAGAGTCCATCGCTGACCAGCAGGTTGATGCGCGTAAGCTCGCCGCTGGGTGGGGCTGGGCGCTCGCCGTCCCAGGGGCCGATGGCCTGGGCGAGCGCCTGGGCTGCGCTCAGCAACTGCTGGCCCAAGGCGGCCACCGGATGGTCCGTGCCCTCGAAGATGCTGGCCCGGCCGCTGTGGTTGATGAAGCGCACGCTGCCGTCGGCGTAGGCGGCCAGGACATCCAGACCTGCTTCCACCGGGACCTCGATGACCACGCCCAGCACCTGTTTTGGTGGCACGGCATGGCCTTCGGCCGCCAACAGACGCAGCGCCAGCAGGCGCCAGCGGCTGTCCAGCGCGCTATCGCTCGCGGCGCGCAGCCAGTCCGTGGCATGACCCGCGGTCAAGGGAAATGGCAGGCCATGCTGTGCGCAGCGCGCGAACAAGGCTGGCGTGTCGGCGAACAGCAGGTTGTACAGCTCGTTGAGCGCCGGCTGTGCGTAGGGCTGATGGAAGGGGCTGGCGTCGGTCATGGCTGGGCGTTCCTTCGTTGGTGCAGCAAGAAACGCCAAAGTCCCAAGGAAGCGGACATCAGGCTGAGAGCGTCGGATCGTCCGAGGCGCTGCGCCTTGCGGTCGCAGGGTCCAGCGGCGCGCCTTCATGGAGCGTCGCCGGACCCCTGCTTTGGCGAGCCGCCGTCTCTCAGAAATTCCAAGATAGGGATCGAGAAGCGCGCTCAACCTTCCAGATCGCTCTCCTCATCCTCTGCGTCGCCCTGACCCAGTCCCGCGTCGGGGCCTTGGTCGGTGGCGCGGTTGTAGTAGCCGAGGACGATTTCGTAGCACAGCGTGACTTTGCGCTCGTCGGGTGACCAGAAGGCGTTTTCCTCGCCGCAGCTTTCCACGCCCACGGTGATCGGGTTGGGGAAGCGGATGGTCCAGCGCATCTGCTCGACGATGTCTTCGATCAAGCCCGAGGCTTGCACGAACTCGGCGATCATTTCCTGACCTTCGGCCGGTTCGCCGTACTCGATGGGGATCTCGATCGACGGTTCTTCGTTCTCGCCCAGGTAGTGCTCGGCCAGGGCCTGATCCCAGCGTGTGTGGGCGTCCTCATAGGTGCCCTGGCATTCCTGCTGCTCGGCCGGTTCCAGCCCGGCGTTCTCGGCCACTTCGCCGAAGTACTCCGGATCCGAACCCACCAGGATGCAGACCACGGCATAGGCGCGATCGGCGGGGACCGAGTGGCCGTCTTCCGAGGGGCCCTGGCTCTCGTCGTACTCGCCCTGGATGAACCAGTCGTCGGCCACCGCTTCGATCATGCGATCGAGGTACTCGCTGTTGGTCTCGCTGACCATCACCACATTGGCCAGCGCATCGACCTCGTCTTCCTCCGAACCTTCCACCGGCAGCTCGAACTCCGAGACCAGCGCATGGCCGAACTCGTGGAACATGGTGTTGGCGATGTTGCCCAGCACGTAGAGCACATCGCTGTCGATCCGATCGTCGTCGGCGCGATGGCGGGTCTCATGCGCCATCCACACTTCACGCGCGTTGAAGAACACATCCTCGTAGCGCGGCGACTCCTCGTCCTGCGCCCACGCCACCGTCGCCAAGCCCATCGCCGCCACCAGACCCAAGATCCTGCGCATCGCCGCCCCCTGCGGTTGTTGTGCGGGGCAAAGATACGATCAGAAGCACTCGCCCGGCAGGGCCGAAGTGTTAACGAAAAGCGCGATCGCATTCGTATCGCGGACCGCTGCAACCCCATTCCGGCTGCGCCCTCGTTGGCATCAGCGAAGGCGGTTCTTCGACCGCCATTGCCGCGGGATGTGTCGCCATGCGTACCCTGACTCGCTTGTATGCCGCCCTCTGCGCCTTGAGCCTGGCGGTGCCGGCCTGGAGCCGGCCGCTGGTCGATGTGCGTCTGCTCGATCGCAGTGTGGGGCAGGAACTTGCCCAGGTCCGTCATCAGGGGCGCTGGTATGCCGCTGGTGAACCTGGCCACCGCTACGCCATCCAGTTGCACAACCGCAGCGCCGAGCGGGTGCTGGCGGTGGTTTCGGTCGATGGCATCAACATCGTCACTGGTGAGTCGGCCCATCCGCAGCAGGCGGGCTATGTGCTGGAGCCCTATCAGCAGGCCACGCTGAATGGCTGGCGCAAGAGCCTGGACGAGGTGGCGGCATTCACCTTCGCGCCGCTGCCGGAGAGCTATGCCGCGCGCACCGGGCGTCCGGATGACGTGGGGGTGATTGGTGTGGCGGTGTTCCGCGAGGCGCCGCGCTGGCGCGCCGGTGTGAGCCCGCCGATCGCCAAGTCCGAACCGAATGCCGAGTCGCGCGATCCGGGCGCCAGCGCTGCCGCGCCGGGAGCGGCCGACATGGCCAAGTCGCAGCGCGCGCCGCTCGGCACCGGCCATGGTGAGCGCGAGTGGTCCTACGCCAGCCAGACCGCATTCCTGCGCGCCAGCAGCCAGCCGGCGCAGGTGCTCAGCATCTGGTACGACCGCCGCGAGGCACTGGAATGGGCGGGCATCCTGCCGCCGCCGACGCGACCCACGCGCCCTTGGTCCAGGCCGCAGGGTTTTCCTGGCTTCGTGCCGGATCCGTGGACGCGCTGATTGATGCGGTCCAGGCACAGGGGATCGAAGGCAGCCCGGCGCGCCTCCTGCGGCGCGCCGGGCTCGGCCTGACTGAAGGCTGCAGGCTCAATGAGCAGAGCCCATACTCGGCGCGGCGATCGTGCCGCAGGATGCTCGGCAACGATCCTATCCCTTGGATGGAGCAGGCACGATGCTGGCAGCCTATATCGACGCTTATGGTGGCGCGGAGAAACTGATCGTCGGTGAGCGGCCCGATCCCACGCCGGGGCCGGACGATCTCCTGGTCTCGGTGTGTGCGGCCAGCGTCAATCCGCTCGATTTCAAGATCCGCGAGGGCAAGGTCAAGGCCCTGCTGCCGTACAAATTCCCGCTGATCCTGGGCAATGATCTGGCAGGCACGGTGAAGGCGGTCGGCGCCAATGTCACCCGCTTCCGGGTTGGCGATCGCATCGTGGCGCGGCTGGGCAAGGAGCGCATCGGCGCCTTTGCCGAACTGGCCCTGGTGCAGGAGGCGCATGCCGCCCTGGCGCCCAATGGCAGCGATCTGGCGCAGTCCGCCGGCTTGCCGCTGGCGGGCCTGACGGCCTGGCAGGCGCTGTTCGAACTCGGCCAGCTGCAGCCCGGACAGACCTTGCTGGTGCATGCCGCCACCGGCGGCGTGGGCCATCTGGCGGTGCAGCTGGGCAAGTGGAAGGGCGCCAAGGTGGTGGTGACGGCGAGCGCGCGCAACGAGGCGCGCTGCCGCCAATGGGGCGCCGATCAGGTGATCGACTACCGCACCCAGCGCTTCGAAGATCACGTCGCCGAAGCCGATGTGGTGCTGGACACGCTGGGCGACGAGGTCCTGCTGCGTTCGATCGCGATCACCCGCAAGGGCGGACATGTGATCTCGATTGCGGCACTGCCCACGCCGGATGTGGCGCGCGCCTGGGGCGCCGGCGGGTTGACCACCTTCGCGCTGGGCTTCATGACCGGCAAGGAACGCAAGGCGGCCGAGAAGCGCGGCGTGCATTACCACTACCTGTTCATGCGTCCGGATGGCGCGCAGCTGGCAGAACTGGTCAAGCTGGTCGACGCCGGTACGCTGCGCGTGCACATCGACCGCCGCTATTCGCTGCGCGAGGCGCCCGCCGCCGTCGCCCATGTCGAAGGCGGGCACGCGCTGGGCAAGGTGCTGGTGCTGGGCAGCCAGGCCGCGCCCGAGCGCGTCGAGGCCACCACGCGTTTCCGGGTGCCGGTGATCAAGTAGCGCCGCCGCTGGCGGCGCTCCCGCGGCAGTGGCTCAAGCCCAGACCCACTCCTTCAGCCACTGCTGATCGATGTTGCCACCGCACAGCACCAGGCCCACGCGCTTGCCAGCCAGGCGATCGCGCTCCTGCATGGCGGCGGCCAACGGTGCGGCGCCGGCACCTTCGGCCAGATTGTGAGTGTCGTGGTGGTAGGCGCGGATCGCCGCCGCCACTTCATCGTCGTTCACCAGCACGATGCGACTCACGCCCTTTGCAATCTGTGCCAGCGCCGCCGGATCGGGCATGCGCGTGGCCACGCCATCGGCGCGCGTGTGGGCGCTGTCGAGATTGACCACACGTCCCTGGCGCAGGCTCTCGTAGTAGCAGGGCGCGGCGCTCGATTGCACGCCGACGATCTCGGTGTGCAGACCGAGCAGATCCCGCACGCGGATGCAGCCGCAGATGCCGGAGCCCATGCCGATGGGCACGTAGAGCACATCCAGCGGCGGCGCGTGCTGCAGGAACTCCAGCGCATAGGTGGCGACGCCGAGCACGAGATCGGGATGGAAGGAGGGCACGAAGCGATCGCCACTGGCCGCGGCGGCGCGCATGCATTCGAGCCGCGCGGCGTCGAAGTCAGAGCCGTGTTCCACCAGTTCGGCGCCAAAGCCGCGCATCGCGGCGTTCTTCTCCACGCTGTTGCCCTGCGGCACGTAGATGCGCACGCGCAAGCCCAGTCGCGTGCCGGCAAAAGCCAGACTCTGGCCGTGGTTGCCGCGGGTGGCGCTCAGGATGCCGCTGACCCCGGGTTCGCTCGCGCGCAGCCGCGTGGTGTAGACCAGCCCGCCGCGCACCTTGAAGGCGCCGGTGGGCGTGTGGTTCTCGTGCTTGACCCAGACTTCGGTGCCCAGGCGCTGGCGCAGCAAGGGCCAGGCGTACTGCGGCGTGGGCGGCATCGCCTCGTAGACGATGTCCTGCGCGGCACGCAGATCGGCCAGGGAAAACTCGTAGCCGCTCATGACACCGGCCCGTGCAGCAACACCACCAGCGCGGGCTGCCCGGCATGGGCCGCGCACTCGGCCTCCTGCGGATCCAACTGGTAGCCCAGCAGCAGCACATGCTGCTCACCAGGCAGCTCCAGCACGCGCAGTTCCTGATCGCGGCGCCAGCTCATCAACGCGCACCAGCCCGCGCTGCCCGGTTCGGTCCGGACAAAGGCTGCAGGGTAGGCAAAATCGAGCAGATTGGTGATGCCGCCTTCGTGGTCGGCACCAAAGCGTGCGTCGCCACCGCAGTCGCCGCCCAGGCAGCGATACAGCAGTCGCCCGCCGCGCGCTTCGACCTGCCGCTGGTAGTGAGCCTGCCAATCGTCCATCGCCACGTCCTTGCCGGCGAGGTACACCAGACGGTCGATGCGGCCGTTGATCAGGCGGCGCTCGCGCGGCAGGAAGACGCGGTTCTGCCATTCGTCGTGGGTTTCGTCCGGAGTGGGCTCCAGCCGGCTCAGCGGCAACATGGAACTGGCCGGAGCATCGATGCGCGAGAGCACGATCCAGCTGCCGCGCAAGCGCTCCAGCAGGGCCGGATCGGCACTGCCGTCCACATCCGCCGGCCGGTGCGCGCATGCGGCCAGCAGCAGCAGGCACAAGGCTGCAAGCACACGCATCACAGAATGCTCCGCAGCCAGTACACCAGCGCGCCCAGCCACAGCGCGGCGGTGGCGAGAAAGCTGATCGTGAAGCCGATGCCGCGCTGCTTGGGATCGCGCTGGTAGCCGATCGCATACAGCACGCGGCCGAGCAGCCATGCCGCGCCGAGCAGGCCAGCCCAGACATCGCTCCAGTACGCCGCCGCCACCAGCAGCGCCGGCAGGAACAGGCCGAGCTGCTCCAGGGTGTTCATCTGCGCGCGGATGGCGCGCTCGAGGTTGGGATCGCCGGTCATCGCCGGGGCGTCGATGCCGCTGCGGCGACGCCAGCCGCCGACGCGGATCATCAGCCACAGTTGCAGGGCAACACTGAGCAGCAGGATCAAGGCCGTGTAGGGATAAGCTTGCATCGTGGACTCCGTGGCAGCGGGCCAGGGCAGTCTGCGACGCGGCGGCCGCTCGCGCCAGTCTTGAGGCCGTTCGTCCGAGTCCTGTGCGGTGTCCGTCTAGGCCACCGTTTCTCGGTATACGCATTGGTCATCAAACGCGGTGCACTCCCATGAAGCCCATCTCTGCATTGCTTGCCTTCGCTGCCTGCCTCTGGCTGCACACCACGCCCTGCCTGGCGCAGGACTACTACTTCGTCGAGACCTTGGCGCAGGACGCGACCGATGTGGAACTGCGCGCCGAGGCCCGCGAGCTGGAGGAAATGTACGCCGCCCTGTCGGCTCAGGCTGGCATCGACGCGCGACTGATCTACAGCGACAACGAGGAGATCAACGCCTACGCCACCGAAGTCAAGGGCGAGCGGGTGATCGTGATCCAGGAGGGTCTGCTGCGGCTGCTGCGCGATGATCGCGATGCAGTGGCGGCGGTGCTCGGCCATGAACTGGCGCACCATCGCGCCGACCACGTCCGCGAGGGGCATCGCAAGCAACAGCAGACGCGCGCCTTCGGCAGCGTGCTGGGCGTGTTGGTGGGCGTGGCCGTGGGCCAGGAACATGGCGAGCTGGCAGGCTCGGTGAGCCAGGCCGCGGTCGGCGTGGGTGCCGAACTGGCGGCGCTGCGCTTCAACCGCAAGCAGGAGCTGGAAGCCGATCAGCTGAGCGTGCAATGGATGCTGGCGGCAGGCTACGACCCGGCCGGCATGCTGCGTCTGCAGCAGCGCCTGGGCGAGATCTCGGGGCGGCGCAACGGCGGCATCTTCGCCACTCATCCGAGCAGCAAGAAGCGCTTCCAGGCGGTCGAGCGGCAGCTCGCTGCACTGCCCGCTGCCGAAGGAGCAGCCACGCCGCAGCCGCTGGTCGATCAGCAAGACCTGCTGGCAGCTGCCGAGTCCATCGCCCAGGACATGCCGCCGCAAGGCATCGACCAGCCCACCAGCGCATCGGCCAACGCAGTCCACCAGGGCCAGGGCGTGCACATTGGCGACAACGTCAAGATGGGCGACAACGTCAAGGTCGGTCGCCAGAAAGAGGCGGATGCGCCCAAGCGCGATTGACACGGCGGGAATCGCGGATCAGTCGCAGGTTGACGCAGAGGGGCGCGAAGCAGGCAGAGCACCATTTGAGGCGGCGAGGATTGAGCATTGATCGGCGGACTCAGGCTCTGCGTGCAGAGGAGCAGCTGGGATCCCGCTGAGTCGCCGTCGACCGCAGCGACAGATCGGCATTGCCCTGCCCAGCAGTCCTTGGCCTCCTTAGCGCCCCTTTGCATCCCCAACTTGGCTCACCAAGCGACGGAGCGCCCCGATCAGCGGCCGCTGCGCGCTATGGCGCCAACTTCTTTTTCAAGGCCCGCGCCAGCGGCGCCGGCAGCTTGGGCAGGCTGCGCAGCAGCCAGGGCAGCACGCGGCGCTTGGCACCGCTCAGGGATTCGGGGATGCGCGCCTCGATCAGGTGCGGACCCGGCATCGCCAGCGCGTATTCCAAGGCCTTGTTGAAGTCCTCGGCGGTCTCGGCGCGGGCGGCGTGCACGCCCATGCCCTGAGCGAGGCGGGTGAACTCGAGATCGGGACCGTGCAGGTCGAGCTGCGAGCGCGCCTTGTCGCCGATCCGCGCCGCGCCCACCCGCTCGAGCTCGATGTTGAGCACTGAATAGGAGGCGTTGTTGAAGATCACCGCGGTCACGTTCAGCCCCTCGCGCGCCATCGTCCACAAGGCCTGGATGGTGTACATGGCGGTGCCATCGCCGATCAGCGCCAGCACCGGGCGATCCGGACAGGCGATGGCGGCACCGATGGCATTGGGCAGACCCTGGCCGATCGCGCCGCCGGTCAGGGTGATCAAGTCATGCCGCGGCGCGCCGGCGGTCATCACCGGCAGCATCAGCCCGGAGGTAATCGCCTCGTCGACGATGATGGCGCGTTCGGGCAGGAAGTGGCCGATGGCCTTGCACACCTTCTCGGCACTCAGCCGGCCGCGCGGCCGCCCGGGACGCTGCGCCGGCTGACGCGCCGGCTCCACCGCTTCGGCGCCCAGCGCCCGCGCCAGCTTTTCCAGACTGGCGGCGGCGTCCTGGCTGGGCGTGGCCAGGGTGTGCACGCTGCAACGCTCGGGCACCAGCTGACTGGGCTTGCCCGGATAGGCGAAGAAGGACACCGGCGGCTTGGCATCGACCAGGATCAGGTGCTCCAGCGGCGCCAGCTGCACACCGGCCAACTCGGCCAGATAGGCGATGCGCTCGACCGGCGGCAGACCAGCGCCGCGCTCCAGTCGCGTGGGGAAGGTCTCTGCCAGCACCTTGATCCCGGCATGCGCGGCGAGACGCGCGGCCGCCAGCAGCGCCGGCTCGCGCAGCGCCCGTCCGCCGAGCAGCAGCGCGCTGGGTTTGTCGGCGCGGATCACCGCTGCGATGCTGGCCACCACGGCGTCATCGGCCGCTTCAGGCTGCAGCGCTGGCGGCGGCGGGCAAGGCGTGCCGCCATCGCCCCAGGACACATCAGCGGGCAGGATCAGCGTCGCCACCTGGCCGGGCAGACCGCGCGCAGCGGCGATCGCGTCCACCGCGTCGCGACACAGCTCGGCGGTGCGCTGCGAGGTGCGCACGAAACCCGGCGAGACATTGCGCGCCACGGTTTCGATGTCCGACTGCAGCTGCGCATCCAGCGGCACGTGATAGGTGGCGTGATCGCCGACGATGTTCACGATCGGCACCTTGCCCTTGCGCGCGTTGTGCAGATTGGCCAGGCCATTGCCCAGGCCGCAGCCCAGATGCAGCAAGGTCGCGGCCGGTTTGTCGGCCATCCTGGCGTAGCCATCGGCGGCGCCGGTGGCCACGCCTTCGAACAAGGTCAGCACCGCGCGCATGCGTGGCTCGTCGTCCAGTGCGGCGACGAAATGCATTTCGCTGGTGCCGGGATTGCTGAAGCAGACCTCGATGCCGGCATCGGCCAGCGTCTGCATGAGGGCTTGGGCGCCGTTGGGCATGTCAGGACTCCTGCGCGATGGGCATGGATGGGGATTGCAGATGTTGCGGACCGATGTCGGCGATGCGGGTCACACCGGCCAGCGCCATGCACACCGCCAGTTCGCGCTGCCACAGCGAGAGCAAGGCATAGAGACCGTCCGCACCGGCACCAGCGAGGGCGTAGGCCCAGGGTCGACCGATCATCACCCCGTGGGCGCCCAGCGCCAGTGCGCGGAACACGTCGGCGCCGCTGCGCAGGCCACCATCGACCAGGATGCTCAGACGCTCGCGCAGCTGCGCGCTCAGGCTGGGCAGCAGGCTGGCGCTGGAGGCGGCGCCATCCAGCTGGCGGCCGCCGTGATTCGACCACACGATGCCATCGGCGCCCAGCGCCGCGGCACGCGCGGCGTCCTCACCATCGAGGATGCCCTTGAGCAGAAGCTTGCCCGGCCAACGCTGGCGCAGCCACTCGATGTCGCGCCAAGTGACGCTGGCATCGAACTGGGTTTCGACCCAGCTGCGGAAGGCGTCCAGATCGTGCGCCGCCGGCACCAGTGGCCCCAGGCAGCCGAAAGCATGCGGCTTGCCGCCCAGCGCCACATCGAGGATCCAGCGCGGCCGCGCCAGCACCTCGGCCACACGCAGCAGGCGGGCACGCAGGCCGGCCTGACCGAGGCCATGGCGGCTGTCGCGATGGCGCAGCCCGGGCACCGCCAGATCCACCGTGAACACCAGCGTGTCCACGCCCTGCGCGCGGGCGCGCTCCAGCAGCGCGGCAACGATGCCGCGATCGCGCAGCATGTACAGCTGGAACCAGAAGGGCCGGCTGCTCGCCGCCGCCACTTCCTCCATGCTGCAGATGCCGACGGTGGACAGCGTGTAGGGCAGCGCCAGCTGCGCCGCCACCCGCGCTGCCTGGGCCTCGCCGCGTCGCGCCATCATCCCGGCCAGGCCCACTGGCGCCAGGGCCAGCGGCATGGCGCAGCTCGTTCCCAGCAAGTCGCTGCGGGTGTCCACGGCGGCGACATCGATCAACACGCGCTGGCGGATCGACCAACGCGCCCAGTCGCTCTGATTGGCTGCCAGGGTCTGCTCGCTGCCAGCGCCGCCGTCGAGGTAATCGAAGAGGAAAGCGGGCAGACGCCATCGCGCCCGTTCACGGTAGTCGGCCACGCTGACCGGAAAGCCGCTGATCATCCTCATGCGCCTCGGAGGCTGCGGCCAAAGGCGCGGGCGGTGAGGACGCAGCCAGGCAGGAAGGTGCCCTCCAGCGAACGTTTGCCGTTGGATCCGCCGCCGCCGAAGCCGGCCGCCTCGCCGACGCAGTAAAGACCGGGGATTGCGTGGCCCTCGGCATCCAGTACACGACTGTGCAGATCGGTGCGCAGGCCGCCCAGGCTCTTGCGCGTGACCAGCTTGAGGCGAATCGCGATCAAGGGACCGGCACCGCGCGCCAGCAGCGGCGCCGGCTTGGCAGTGCGCAGACGATCCGGACCCCACTGCCGCGCATGCAGGATGCGGCGGATCTGATCGTCATTGCAGAGGCTCTGACCCTTGGCGAAGTTGGCGTCGAAGGCAGCCACCGTGGCGGCCAGCCGCTCCGCCTCAATGTCGTGCGAGGCAGTCAGCGCGTTCATCTGCCGAGCCAGCTCGGGCAAGCTGTCGGCGACCAGGAAATCGGCGCTTTCGCGCTGCATCTGACGCACCAGCCGATGGTTGCCGAACAGGGTTTCCCAGAGGAAGCGCAGGAACTGGCGATCGCGGATGCGCTGATTGTGCTCGGCGCCGGAAATGGCGAACTCGGTGGCGGCGATGCGCCAGTTGAGCAGCTGCCAGGTCCACGGCTTTTCCTGCTCAGCCACGCGCTGACACAGCCAGTGCGTGTCAAAGCCGGTGACCAGCGGTTCCGGGCCGATGCGCTCGCCGCGATGGTTGAGCCACAGCGCCGACTTGCACGGAATCGCGGACAGGCCGTGCCCGTCGAAATGCGGGAAGGGATGGGCGAAACCGGCGGCGTAGTTCCACATCTCACCCGGATTGACGATCACGCCGCCGTGCGTCTCCGCCACATGGCGATGCAGCGCGCCATCGGCAAAGGGATGTGCGCCGTTGAGCATCTCGGCGGGCAGCGGGCGGCCCGGCAGCCAATTGCGCCGGCATTCGGCATGCGTGCCGTTGAGGCCACCCATGGCCAGCACCACATGTTCGGCCGCCAGTTCGTGTTCGGAGCCGTCGCGCTCGTCGATGGCCAGCGCCCCCACCACCCGCCCGGCCTGTTGACGCAGGGCCACGACGCGATGCTGAAACAGACGGCGCAAGCGCCCGCCACCAGCATCGGCGGCCTTGAGCGAGGCTTCCATGCGCAGCACCAACTCGCGCGAGGTGCCCCACACGATGTGATAGCGCGGCAGCGAATTGCCCTCGCCGTAACGGCCGCGCTCCACCCAGTTCACCGCCGGCATGAAGCGCACACCCTCGCCGCGCAACCAGTCGTAGACCTCCGGCCGCGAGCGCTCCACGTAATGCCGCGCCCAATCCATCGACCAGCGATCGGCGGGATCGAGTTCGCCAAAGCGCAGCCAGTCGCGCAGCGCAATCTCCGGCGTATCCGGGATCTTCATGCGCGCCTGCAGTGGCGTGCCGACCAGGGCCATGCCGCCAAAGGCCCAGCGCGCCAGTCCACCCGAGCGCTCCGCGCTGTCGCGATCGACCAAGGTGACGCGGCGACCCGCGCGCAGCGCTTCCAGCGCGCTGACCATGCCCGCCAGCCCGCCGCCGACGATCAGTACTTCGGATTGCGCTGTCATCAGGATCGCGCCTCGGCCAAGGACGGGGCTAGGATGCGCGATCAGCGCCCTCGCGGCGAGTGTGGGCGAGGGCTAGTCGGCGCTGCTCGCGCTGGCTGGCTTGGCCTCGGGCGCCGGCTTGGACTCGCTGGGCTTGGACTCGCCGCCGGCCGATCCCGTGCTGCTGGCGGCAGCCTCGCCGCCGCCAGACTCGACGAGATTGCGCTTCTTTTCGCCGTCGCGCTTGAAGTCGGTTTCGTACCAGCCGCCGCCCTTGAGACGGAACTGCGGCGCGGTCAAGGCACGTTGCACCTGCGGCGCGCCACAGCGCTCGCACTCGCTGGGATCGGGATCGGAGAGCTTCTGCAAGCGGTCGAAACGGTGGCCGCAGGCCTGGCACTCGAACTCGTAGATCGGCATCGGGATGCTTCCTGCTGGATCAGTGACGGGCGCGCCGCAGTGGTGGCGCGGCGCCGGGATTTCAAGGCCCGCGCTGCATCAGGCGTTCGACATAGCGCGCGATCAGATCGATTTCCAGGTTCACCGCCTGCCCCGCTTGCGCACTGCCAAAGGCCGTGTGTGCCAGCGTGTGCGGGATCAGGTTCACCGCAAAGCCCTGTGCGTCCACTTCGTTGACGGTCAGGCTGACGCCATCCACCGCGATCGAGCCCTTGGCCGCAATGTAGCGCAGCAAGGCCGCTGGCGCCGCAAACAGCCAGCGCTGGCTGCGCGCCTCCGGGCTTACCGCCAGCACCCGGCCCACGCCATCGACGTGGCCGGACACAAAGTGACCACCCAGGGGCGTGGCCAAGGTCAGGGCGGGTTCCAGGTTGACCGGCGTGCCCACCATCCACTGACCCAGCGTGGTGCAGCGCAGCGTCTCTTGCGAGACATCGGCGACGAAGTGCCGCGCATCCAGTTCTATGGCGGTCAGGCACACGCCACTGACTGCCACGCTGTCGCCCACGCGCAGGCGGCTGAGATCGAGGTTGCCCGCCGCGATGCTGAGGCGGACATCGCCACCGCGTGGCTCGAGCGCGGTGACCTGCCCGACAGCTTGAATCAGTCCAGTGAACATGTGTGATTTGTCAGGTGAGTTTCCAAACAACACAAGCCCCGGAGCCAGTTGGCCCGGGACTTGCACTATCCGTCGCGATTGTCAGGGGGAATCCCGGCCGCGATCTGCGCAAGCAGTCGCGGCCGTTTTTTATGGAGGTTCCGACGCCCGGTGTTCAACTGGAACAGGGGGAATCCGGATGAACGTGGTGTCCGAACGTCGGAACCCTGGAAAACTCTCAGAAACTTTTCGCCCCTTCCCCCAAGGAGCGAAGTATAGGGGCCGAAGACCGCGTGGCTGTGACAGCCATCAAGTTTTCTGCCGCGCTCACGCCGAACAGAGCGTGCCAGGCCGCAGTCTGAGCACAAGCGCTCCGCTGGTCTGCCCCAAGTTGGGCAGGGACGGTCGGCCGATGGTCGTAATGGGTCACTCGCCGTCCTCCTGGGTCACTCATCGCGGTCCCTTGAGCCGCTACTGATCGCGCAGCACCTGATCGCGCTCGCCACCCTTGCCGGAATCGCGCGGACCGAAGTCCTGGCCGGCATCGACACCGGGAAAGCGCATCGAGCCGGGCGACTGCGCCGGCTTGGGACCGCGACCCGGCGTGCCCTCGAACTCGCCACCAAAGCTGCGCGAGCGGTTCTCGATCGCCCGATAGCGCCACGCGTCACGCTGCTCCTGGCGCGACCACAGCTCGTACTCGGCGCGCGGATCGCGGCGGCTGCGGTAGACCGGCGCGTACCACAGGCCCGGGTGATGGACCGCGTACCAGGGCCGATAGCCGACATAGGCGCCCCAGGCCGTGCCCAGACCGGCGTAGCTGCAGGGATACCAGGCATGGCGGAAGCGCAGATCCCAGAACGGATCCGCCCACGGATCGCAGGCCAGCGGCCCCACCTGCGCCTGCGGCGGACGCGGTTCGTACCAATAGCCGTCCGCATGCTGACGATAGCCATCGGTGGCGCAGGCGCCGAGCGCCAGGCCCAGCACGATCAAGCACAGCACGCGCATCTCAGCCTCCTTGCGGAAGTGTGCAAGCACAGCGGCCCTGAGCATGATCCGCAGGCGGTGAAATCGCTCTGAATCGGCGAACGCGAGTGCCCGGGCCACGGCAGTCAGGGTGTGGACGTGGCCCAAGCTCGTACACGAAATCTCCGGGCTAGACTGCGCGGCCCTGATCGCCCCCTGCTGCCCGATGCTCAATCCCGAGCAACTTGATGCCGTTCGCTATCTCGATGGTCCTTTGCTGGTGCTGGCCGGCGCCGGCTCGGGCAAGACGCGCGTGATCACCGAGAAGATCGGCCATCTGGTGCGCAGCGGCTTGTATCAGCCGCAGGACATCGCCGCGATCACCTTCACCAACAAGGCCGCCCGCGAGATGCGCGAGCGGAGCGCGCGAGTGCTGGGCAAGGACAGTGCCGAGGCGGTGCAGATTTCCACCTTCCATGCCCTCGGCCTGCGCATGCTGGAGCAAGAACATGCCGCCGCCGGGCTGCGCCGCGGCTTTGCCGTGCTGGGCGAGGATGACGCCCGCGCGCTGGTCAAGGATCTGCTGCCCAAGGGCGTGAAGAACGAGGTGCTGGATCGCTGTCGCGGGCTGATTGGCAAAGCCAAGAACCAAGGTCTGACGCCGGAGCAGGCGCGCCAGCTGGCGCAGAGCCCGCGCGAGCGCGAGGCCGCCGACGTGTACCAGCACTACGAGCAACGCCTGCGCGCCTTCAATGCCGTCGATTTCGACGATCTGATCGCCCTGCCCGCGCGTGTGCTGGGGCTGGACGAAGCCATCCGACTGCGCTGGCAGCGGCGCTGGCGCTACCTGCTGGTCGACGAGTACCAGGACACCAACGACGCGCAGTACCGCCTGCTGTGTCTGCTCACCGGCACGCGCGGCGCGCTGACCGTGGTGGGTGACGACGATCAATCGATCTACGCCTGGCGTGGTGCCAATCCGGAGAATCTGGCGCAGTTGCAGCGCGATTTCCCCAGTCTGCGAGTGGTCAAGCTGGAGCAGAACTACCGCTGCGCACAGCGCATCCTGCGCGCCGCCAATGCGGTGATCGCAGTCAATCCGCACGTGTTCCCCAAGAAGCTGTGGAGTGCACTGCCCGAGGGCGATCCGATCCGCGTCCGCCCTTGCCCGGGCGAGACTCAGGAAGCCGAGTGGGTGGCCGGCGAGATCAGTTCGCGCATGCTGGTGCACAAGCTCCGGCCCGGCGACTTCGCCATCCTGTTTCGCGGCAATCACCAGGCGCGTGCGCTGGAACTCGCACTGCGCGGATTGCGCATCCCCTATCACCTCTCCGGCGGTACCAGCTTCTTCGACCGCCAGGAGATCAAGGACGTACTGGCCTATCTGCGCCTGCTGGTGAATCCGGAAGACGATGCCGCCTTCGTGCGCGCGGTGGCCACGCCCAAGCGTGAGGTGGGCACGGTCACGCTGGAGCGCCTGGGGCAGGCCGCGCAGCAGGCGCATCTGTCGCTGGCACGGGCCGCGGCATCGCACAGCCTGCTGGCGCAATTGCCCAGCCGCGCGGCGCATTCGCTGGCTGCCTTTGGCGAGCAGCTGGCGCGCTGGCGGGCGGCTGCCGAGCAACAGACGCCGAAGAGTCTGATCGAGGCGCTGATCCAGGAATCCGGTCTGGCCCGGCACTGGCGCGAGGAAGCACGCCACCCGGAAATCGCCGAGCGCCGCATGCAGCAGGTCAAGGCCTTCCTCGATTGGCTGGGTGAACGCGGACCCTTGAATCTGAGTCAGTTGCTGACCCAGCTGGCGCTGGAAAGCCAGGACGAGGAACCTGGCGACCGGGTGCGCCTGATGACCCTGCACGCGGCCAAGGGCCTGGAGTTCCGGCAGGTGTTCCTGGTCGGTGTGGAGGACGGCATCCTGCCGCACCAGAGTTCGCTCGACGAAGGCCGCCTCGACGAAGAACGCCGCTTGTTCTACGTCGGTCTGACCCGCGCGAAGGAGAGTCTGACGATCAGCTACTGCAAGCTGCGCTCGCGCTATGGCGAGGAAGACGCGCAGGAGCCCAGCCGTTTCCTCAAGGAGATTCCGCCGGAGGATCTGGCCTGGCACGAACGCGGTGCCGCGCCCTCAGCCGAAGCCGCGCGACAGAGCGCGCGCGCACATCTGGATGCGATCAAGGCCCTGCTGAAGTGATGGCGGGCGCGCGGCTCAGCGCGGCACCGCCAGCTCGCGCGCGTCCTCGCGCCAGCGCGGTGCGCTGGCGATGGCCGGGACGACCGCCGCGGAGGAGTCGATCAGCGTCCACATCTCGCGGTGTTCGCGATTCATGAAGCGCTCCTCGATGCTGCGTTCCAGCACGCGCACCACGTCATCGTAGAAGCCGCGCGTATTGAGCAGCAGGATCGGCCCGAAATAGAGGCCCAGGCGCTTCAGCGTGATGGCCTCGAACAACTCCTCCAGCGTGCCGCAACCGCCGGGCAGCGCGACCACCGCATCGCTGCCGGTCAGCAGCTTGTGCTTGCGCTCGCGCATGTCCTCGACCAGCTCCAGGCGGGTCAGCCCCGGATGGCCCCATTCCAGATCGGCCATGAAGCGCGGCAGGATGCCGATCACTGCACCGCCGGCAGCCAGGGCGCCATCGGCCAGCGCGCCCATCGAGCCCATGCTGCCGCCGCCATAGACGGTGACCGCACCAGCCTGCCCCAGGGCCATGCCCAGCGCCCTTGCCTCATCCCGAAACACCGCTGCGCTGGTGTTGCTGGACGCACAGTAAACACAGATGCGCTTCCCAGCGAGACTGCTCATTGCTGCGGCTGCGCCCCGCCATTCTGCAGGGACTGCATCTTGGCCACGGCGGCCCGGTAACGCGCCACATTGGCCTCGTACTCGGACTTGGCTTTGCTGCGCTCGTTCTCGCGCTCGGCCAGGAACTTCTTCTGCTTGTCGATCTCGGCGCGCTCGCTGGTGATCATCTGCTTGAGTGCATCACTGACCGTCTTGCCCTGGCGTTCCAGATCGGCCGCCTGTGCCACCAGCGTGGCCAGACTCTTCTCGCGGGCATCGATCTCCACCTGACGCGCGGCGACCGTCTGCTCCAGCAGATCCAGACGCTGCTGGTAGGCGCGCGTCAGGTCTTCCTCGCTGGCGTAGGAGTTGACCAGATTCTCGGCCGCGCGACGCTCTTCCTCGGCGCGCTTGGCCTCCTCCGCCAGACGCTTGTCCTCAGCATCCTTGGCCGCCTGCTCTTCCGGCGTCAGGGCGCGATCCACGCGATCGACGGCCACGCCCTGCTCGTTGAGCTTCTCGCGCGCCTGCCCCGCCTGATCCGGCGGCACCTGATCGCTGTAATGGACATTGCCTTGCGCATCGGTCCACTTGTAGAGCTTGGGCGCCTGGGCCTGCGCCCAGCCCGCCATCAGCAGACCCGCCATTGCCATCATCGCCATCCGCAGCATCGGAGCCCCTCCACTGTCACGAAAGTCAGGATTCTAGATCCAGGATCCTGCACAAGGAGTCGACGGTAGCGCACTCCGGCGGCGCTGTTGCCGCGGATTCATGGGCTGGGGGCTGGGGGCTGGGGCGCGATGCTGGCAGGGTTTGGGGGGCGGGAAGGGCTGATCGCGGTTCTGTGGGAGCGCCCTTGGGCGCGATTGAGTCTGGCCTGGATCGAGGCGATCGCGCGCAGGCGTGGGCCCTGGATCTGATCTGGGTGTTGCGGGTGTCTCCCTGGACCTCTGGCGTCCCCGCCAGCGCGGAGGCTGCGGCCGACGAGGACGTCGGCGTTCCCAGGAACTACGCCGTCCAGCCGCGAGCGCCAGCGAGTGGAAGGCCGGCATCGGCAAAGGAACCAGGGTGGCCGTGCCGACGCGCCAGGAAAGCTTGAATGGTGCTGGCTAGCCGCCGCGATGGAAGTGCTCCAGATAACCCCAGTCGCAGCGGAAGCGCGCTGGGCGATCACGGTCATGGCGGCTCGGTCAGAAGTGGTGGACGGCTTCGATTTCGCACAGCAGTTCGCGGCGGCAGACATCGCCTTGCAAGACCACGAATTGAGCGCCGGGGACATGCTTCTGCAGCCAGGCCGCCACTTCCGGCATCCGGGTTTCCTCGCGCACATAGGCGCGCAGCACCGTGCCTTCGCCGAAACGCGTGCTGCGCCCTGATTGCTCGATGGCCACGCGCAGCACTTCCTCCAGATTGCGCAAGGTTTCCTTGAGCTGCGCCTCCAGGTTGCCGGGATGGCGCGAGCTGTGGCCCACTACGCTGGCCGTGCCGGAGATCAGCAGCACCGTGCCGCGCTTGCCCTCCCACAGGCCGGCGCGCGAGAAGCGCGGCGGCTCCGGGCCGTAGTCGCGCGGGTAATTGCGCGGCAGCATCTGGCGCGGGTTGTCGAGCATCTTGCCGGGGCTGCGCGCGGCCAGCCACACGATGCGCAGCCAGCGCGTGCGTGAGGGAATGCCGATCACCGTGGCGGCCGGATCGGCATCCACCCAACCGCGTTCCAGCGCCTGTTGCCGGCCGATGCAGAACTGCCGATAGCGTTCCTGATCGCCGCTGCCCTCGTTGATCGCCGCGAAGAAGCTCCAGATGCGCAGCACGAAGGGATAGCCGGAGTTGCGCGTGTAGTCGGTGAGGCGTCGATAGGCTTCGTGGGTGGCCTCGCGGATGCCGCTGAAATCGTTCTCGGCCAGCAGCAACTCGGCCAGCATCAGCTCATCGTCGGCGGCAAAGCGCGCCGCGCCCAGATCGCCGGCACGCAGGCGACCCTGACCAAGCCAGGATTCGTACTGCGCGTTCAGCGCCGGCAAGGGCAGGGTGAAGGGCGCGGGCGTGGTGCTGCTGCCGCCCAGATGCCAGGCGGCAAAGGCATCGGGATGCGGCTCGGTCGACAGATCGACCAGCCAGCGCGGGGTTGGCAAAGCGAGATCGGCAAGGGCAGGCTGCATGCGCATCGGGGCCATCAGGGGCCGCCTATGATACCGGGCTTCCCCGACGCGACCTTCACACCATGCACCTCGATATCGACGCCGTCGAAGCCTATCTGCTGGATCTGCAGGACCGCATCTGCACGCGGATCGCCGAATTGGACGGCGCTGCCAGCTTCCACGAAGACCGCTGGACGCGTGCCGAAGGCGGTGGCGGGCGCTCGCGCGTGCTCAAGCAGGGACGGGTCTTCGAACAGGCCGGGGTGGGCTTCTCGCATGTGATGGGCGCCAAGATGCCGGCCTCGGCCACCCAGCACCGACCTGAACTGGCCGGCTGCGGCTTCCGCGCGCTCGGCGTCTCGCTGGTCATCCATCCGCGCAATCCTCATGTGCCGACCACGCACCTCAATGTGCGCCTGTTCACCGCCACCGGCAGCGACACGCCGGTGTTCTGGTTCGGCGGCGGCTTCGATCTCACGCCCTATTACCCGGTCGACGCCGATGTGCGGCACTGGCACCAGGTGGCGGCGGATCTGTGCGCGCCCTACGGCGCCGAGGTCTATCCGCGCTACAAGCGCTGGTGCGATGAGTACTTCTACCTGCGCCACCGGGGCGAGACGCGCGGTGTCGGCGGCTTGTTCTTCGACGACCTCAACGAGTGGGGCTTCGAGCGCTGCTTTGCCTTCCAGCGCGCGGTGGGCGATGGCTTCCTCGACGCCTATGTGCCGATCGTGGAGCGACGCGAGCAGACGCCCTACGGCGAGCGCGAACGCGAGTTCCAGCTGTATCGGCGCGGGCGCTACGTGGAGTTCAACCTGGTCTACGACCGCGGCACCTTGTTCGGGCTGCAGACTGGCGGCCGCACCGAGTCGATCCTGATGTCGCTGCCGCCGCGCGTGCGCTTCGAGTACGGCTACACGCCTCAACCCGGCAGCGTGGAAGCGCGGCTGCCGGATTACCTGCGTCCGCGCGACTGGCTGGCCGAGCTGCCGGCATGAGCCTGCCGCTCCGCCTGCTGGCGGTGCACGCGGGCTGGGTAGCGGTGGACAAGCCGGCAGGCCTGGCGGTGATTCCGCGACGCGAGGGCGCTGCCGAGGATTGCCTGATCGCGCGCTTGTCGGCGCAACTGGGTGAACGCCTCTACGTAGTGCATCGCCTGGATGCGGAGACCTCGGGCGTGTTGTTAGTGGCGCGGAATGCGGCCGCCCATCGCGACTTGAATCTGGCCTTTGAAGCGCAGCAGATCAGCAAGACCTACATCGCCTGGACCCTGGGTGCCGCCGATCCGCCAGCGGCGCGGATCAGCATCCCCTTGCACCCGGCGCGCAAGGGCAAGATGCGCCCCGCGCTGCCCGGCGAAGCGGGCGCCAAGCCGGCCCACACCGAGTACCGCACGGAGGCCGTGGGGGCGTGGCATGGCCAGACCACGGCGCGGCTGCGGCTGCATCCGCGGACCGGCCGCCAGCACCAGCTGCGCGTGCATCTGCGCGCCATCGGCACGCCCATCCTGCGCGATCCGCTGTACGCGCTGACGAGCTTCAAGCCGCCCTGGGACGATCTGCCGCTCAAGCGCCTGGCTCTGCATGCCGCCGCCATTTACGTGCCGGCACTGGGCGATCAGCCGGCGCAGCGCGTGGAGTCGCCCTGGCCAGCCGATCTGCAGGCGCTGGATGCGGCGCTCACCAAGAGGCCTGCGGGCGGCCGCTGAGGGCTGCTCCCGCGTGAAGCGCCATCGCCGAGAACGCAAAGGGTGCGACCGAGGCCCATGGGCTCGAAGCGACGTTCTCAACAAGTCAGCGGGTTCACCGATCCGGTGAGTCGTCCTGGTGGTGCAGACCGCGCAATGTCTGCGGCCTTCGCCGCACCGCATGCGAGTGCAGCGGCACGCGACTACAGCAGCATCACCGCCACGCCGCCGAAGGTCAGCAGCACCGCGCCCACCTGACGGCGGCCCAGCGGTTCCTTGAGCATCAGCCAGGCGAACACCAGGATGAAGATGCTGGCCGTCTCGTTGAGGATCGAGGCCACCGAGGCGCTGGTGTAGCGATAGCCGGCCAGCCACAACAGCATCGACAGATACTGGCCGAAGAAGGCGGCCACGATCAGCAGGCGCCAGGGCACCTTGCGCCAGTCGGCCACACGATGGTGCGCCGGCAGCAGATGCCACATCCACAGGATCGGCAGCAGCGCGGCACACAGACGCACCAGCGCCACCCAGAAGAAGGGCTGGGTTTCCAGCACCGGCTTGACCAGCACGATGCCCACGGCATTGAGCAGGATCGCGCTCACCCCCAGCAGCAGACCGCGCCGCCAGATTGCGTGGTCCACCGGCGCTGCGTCGGCACCCTCGCCCGCTGCGGCGGCACGCCGCTGATGCGCCATCCACACCCCGCCCATGACCAGGGCGAAACCGAGGAATTGCAGCAGGCTCAACCGCTCGTCGAGGAAGAAGAAGGACAGCACGATCACGAAGGGGCTGAACAGATTGCCGACCACGCCCATGCGGCCGGCGCCGATCGTGTTCAGCGCCTTGAAGTACAAGGTGTCGGCCACGGCGATGCCGAGAAAGCCGCTGAGCGCGGCGATGGCGATGCCGTGGCCGCTGAACTCGGGCCAGGCAAAGCCATGCACCAGCACCACGGTGGGCAGCATCAGGCCGACCACGATCAGGTTCTTCAGCAGGTTCAGCGCGACCGGCGACAGGCTCTCGCCCAGGCGCTTGTACAGCACCACGCCGACCGCCCACATCGCGGCCGCGGCCACCGAGTACAGCTCACCGGGACCGATTTGCATGCGCCGGTTCCGGGGCTGCTGAGAGGGAGGCATCGCCGCTGGCGGCGAGCGCCTCGGTGCTGCCCAGGGCCAGGAAATCGATGCTGCGGGCGAGCAGGTCGTCGAACCAGGGGTTGTAGCGCTGGCGGATGAAGATGCCCAGCGGCACGCGCAGCAGGCCGCGCTCGCCATGCAAGGGCATGCCGGTGCCGAGGAAGATCCAGCGGCCGCTCTGCGCCGCCGCCGGCCGCGAGCCGTAGACCGGATCCTGCGGTGCAAAGGGCAGCGCGATGTGCGACAGCGAGTACAGCCGCGGCGGCCAGCGCAGCGCGCTGGGCAGCGCCTCCACCCCGGCTGCACCGGCCACTCGCTCGCGCCAGTGCAGCGCATCGCCGTGGGCGTCAACCTGGGTCAGCAGGGCCACATCGAAGGGCAGCGGGTCGGCACCGTCGACCAGGCGCAGCGCCCATTCGGCGCGTTCGGCTTCGAGCAGCGGCAGGGTCTCGGCCGCGCGGTCGATGTCGTAGAGCATCAGACGATGGCCGCGCCCCGGCCAATGCGGCAGAAAATCCTCCACCACCGCGCTGGCGCGCACGGTGTCATCGACCACCGACTGAAACACCAGGGTGGGCGGCGCGGACTGCGTGCCCGCGAGCAGGCGTGTGCGCACCGACTCGGTCAGGCGTGCGGTTTCGCGCGCAGCGTGGATCGGGAAGGAGTTGTACTTGTAGGGATCGTATTCGGGCAGCACCGAATCCCAGGCCAGCCCGCCCAAGCCCGGCACGGTGGCCAGGGCCAGCAACACGCCGGCGTAGTCGGCGACCGGCGAGACGCGCAGCGCGGGTGAGATCAGCACCAACCGCGCCGGCTGCGGCAGCGACGGGTCCTGCTGCGCGTCCAGCGTGTAGTCCAGCGCCAGCGCCGCGCCATTGGAATAGCCGAGCAGGAACAGCGGCGCCTCGGCCGGCAGCTGCTGGCGCAGCTCGCGGGCAGCCAGACGCACCGCCGCGCGCCAGTCTTCCAGCCTGGCGTGCCGCAGCGCGCCGGGCGCGGTGCCATGCCCGGGCAGACGCAGCAGCAACACGCGCACCCCGCGCTCGCGCAAGGCCAGGCCCAGCGCACGCAGCGAGTAGGGCGAATCGGTCAGTCCGTGCAACAGCAGCGCGCCCGCCTTCGGTGCGGCATCGGGCTCCAGCCAACGACTGCGATTGAAGTCCGCCGGCGCACCCGGATCGGCGCCGCTGATCGTCGGCGGAATGCGTCGTGGATCGGCCTGCGAATCGGTGGCGTAGCGCATCCACGCGCGGCGCTCGCCGATGGGCACTCGCACGTAGACCTTGCGGTCCAGCTCGGCGTAGAGACGATCCTCCAGCGCGAGATACTCGGCAAAGCTCTGCAGCGGCTGCGCGGCGCGGAACTCTTCCTTGAGTTGCACACGATGCCAGGGCTTCAGTTCGGGCTTGTCGTTGAGCCACAACACGGTGACCAGCAGCGCGCACAGCAACGCGCCGACCGAGCCATAGCCGAACAGGCGCAGCAGGATGCGGACCAGAGGGCTCATAGCGGCGTGTCGAAGATCGGCCGCTGGGTCAGGAACTCGGCTTCTGCCCTGAGGTAGTAGCCCACGGCAAAGCCACCCATCAACAGCAAGGCCAGCGCGCCACCGATGAGCGGGCCCAGGGCACCGGTCAGGGCCAGTGACAAGGCGCTGATCACGCCGGCAACCAGACTCAGCAGCAAGGGCGGCAGCAAGAGGTGCAGCTTGGCGCTGTCCATCAGCTGCAGGCAGATCGACAGCCCGAGGGTGGCGGTGCACAGCACGGCCACGACGCCCGCCACCAGCGCCGCTGGCGTCAAGGCGTCACCGAACATCAGGCGCGCGACCAGCAGGAGCATCAAGCCGGACAGGATGGCGCTGCTCAGGCTGCGCCACAGCACGCGACTGAGCAGGCCTTGAAAGGCAGGCAGCGAACCCGGGGCCACGCTCATGTACACATCGACCAGACTGGGACGCAGCAGGCGCAGACCGAAATGCACCGCCTGACCGCGCATGCCCGCCACCAGGGCCGCATAGAAGGGCGCCGAACGTTCTGCCGGAATCCCGGAGAACTCGAGAAAGGCAAACATCACGCCGAACAGCGCGGCACTCAGCGTCAGTCCCCAGGCCTGCGAGGCCGGATTGTCGTTGGGCAGCAAGAGGCGTGCGACCAGTCGATCACGCAATGCAGGCGACAGGCGGCCCGCCGCTGCCTTGCGCAGACTCCGCTCCAGCGACCACTGCGAAATCGCCTCGCCCACACGCCGCAAGCGCTTGCCCAAGGCCCCTTGTTGCGCTTCCAGCGCACGCAGGCTTTCGGCCGGGCGCTGACTCAGTCCGGCCTGGATGTCCAGAGGATTGACCGCCGATGCTTGATCGGACACTCGCCACAGCGGGATCCAGCCGACGCGGAACAACAGTATCGCCGCCAGCACGGCCACCACGGCCAGCGCCTGCGGCTGCTGCTGCAGCAGGTCCCAGACGAAGGCACGCAGGGTGTCGAAACCCAGCGCGGGCCCGATCAGGATCACCAGCCACACCAGCTGGCGGCGCCCGGCGC
>ERZ1066138.12-NODE-12-length-57627-cov-7.704874_pt1 | contig 57627 bp, 39 predicted proteins | sample MGYA00382785_ERZ1066138 | MGnify/ENA primary metagenome ERZ1066138 (study PRJEB33369, sample SAMEA5778368) | biofilm metagenome | biome: Industrial cooling water; feature: Water cooling tower basin; material: Biofilm | place: United Arab Emirates | collected... | reverse complement strand
CAGCCCTACATCGTCATGGAGTACGTGGATGGCGCGCCTTTGCTGGCGGCGACCACCGCGATGGACCTGCGCCGCAAGGTGGAACTGCTGGCACGCATCTGTGATGCGATGGAGCACGCGCACATCCGCGGCGTGATCCACCGCGACCTCAAGCCCAGCAACATCATGGTGCAGGCCGATGGCCAGCCCAAGGTGCTGGATTTCGGCGTGGCACGGATGACCGCCACCGATCCAGGTCGGCGCGAACTGACCAGTGCCGGGATGGTGATCGGCACCATGGCCTACATGAGTCCCGAGCAGGCCGGTGGCGATCCCAACGAAATCGACATCCGCAGTGACGTCTATGCGCTGGGCGTGATCGCCTACCGGCTGCTGACCGGGCAGATGCCCTATGACATCGAGGGCCAGGGCATCGGTGGTGCGCTGCGCGCGATCGCCGAAGCGGCCCCGCGTCCGCTCACTCAGCTGGTGCCAGGGCTGGCCGCAGACCTGGAAGTGGTGGTGCTCAAGGCCTTGGCCAAGGATCGCGAAGCGCGCTACCAGAACGCCGCCGAGTTCGCCGACGACCTGCGTCGATATCTCAACGACGAGTCGGTGCATGCGCGCCGGCCCAGTCTGTTCGCTGAACTGCGGCGCTTCGCGCGACGCAACCGCGCCTTTGTCGCCGGTTTGGCGATTGCCGCGCTGGCGTTGGTCGCCGCCACCGTGCTGGTGACTGGATTTGCGGTGCGTGAACAGGCGCAACGGCGGCAGGCGGATGCCACGCTGGAGTTCCTGCGCAATCTTCTGTCGCGTGCCAATCCGGTGTTTGCGCAGGGCCGCGAGGTCACGGTGCGCGAGGTGATGAGTCGCGCCGAGCAGGAGCTGGACCTGCGCCTCGCCGATGCGCCGGATGCACGGGCCCGCGTCAGCGCCACGCTGGCCGAAACCTACGATGCCCTGGGCGACAGCGCCCGCGCCCTGGACCTTTACCGCAAGGCGCGCGCCGACTTTGCGCCCGACAGCGAAGTCGGGCTGGCGGCAGCGCTGGGTGAAGCGGCCGTGCTCACCGACGTCGGGCGTTTGCGCGAGGCACGCCCTCTGGCGCAAGACACCTGGACGGCTCTGCGTCGTCTGCACGGGCCCGATCACCTGCTCAGCCTGCGCGCGCAGTGGCTGCTGGGACGCATCCAGAGCGAACTCGGCGACTTGGATGCAGCGCATGAGACGCTGAGCGCGGTGCTGCAAGGGCTGTCTCGCGCGCAGCCGCAGGACTGCACCGGCTGCAGCGCAGACAGTCGCAGCCGACTCGAGCACCTGGCCCGCTCCGAGTTGGGACTGGTCCGGCGCAGCCAAGGCGATCTGGAAGGGGCGATCCGCTGGGGCCGGGAGAATCTGGCCCAGGCACGCAACGCCTTCGGTCCCACCGATCCCGATACGCTGGATGCGACCACCGACCTCAGCACGCGGCTCGATCAGGCCGGCCTGCGCGACGAAAGCGTGGCGCTGCTCGAAGCGGCCCTGGCCGAGTTCCGCCGGATCCTCGGCGATGCCCATCCCCAAACACTGCGCGCCTTGACCAATCTGGCCGTGGCTCTGAAGAACCGCGGTGAGGAAGCGCGCGCCCGCACCCTGTTCGAGCAAGCACTGGCCGATGCGCGCAGCAATCTCGATCGACGCAGTCCGATCACCGCCAACCTGCTCGGCAATCTCGGCAATCTCAAGTTCGTCGAAGGCGATCTGGTCGGCGCCGAGCAGGACCTGGCAGAGGCCTACGCGATGCGCCTGGAGAGACTCGGCCCAAACCATCCGGAGACCTTGAAGAACGCGATGAATCTGGCGGTGCTGTACAGCGCCACACAGCGGCCCGAGCTGGCCGGACCCTTGATCGAAGGCGCGCTGCGCGGCACCGCCGAACGCTTCGGCGACGAGCATCGGCAAACCATCACGGCGCGCTCAGAGTGGGCTAGCTTTCTGCGCGATCGTGGGGAGTTCGTGCGTGCCGACCGGGAATTCGCGCAAGCCCTGGCCAGCGCCGACCGGCTGCTGCCACGCGGTGATGGCGAGCGCCTGCGCGTGCTCTACCAATACTCCGGCTCCTTGCAGCGGCAGAAGCGCATGGCCGAGGCCCTGGCGCTGAGTCAACGCCTCAGCGAGGAAGCCGCCGAGAGCAAGGATCGCGCCTCCACCTTCGTGATCGCGGCACCGCTTCGCCACGCACGATCCCTGATGGGTGTGGGTCGCGACCAGGAGGCCGAACAGTTACTGCTGAGCCTCGATCGGCAACTCGCCGACGGCTCACAGGCGCGCATTCGCGAACTGACGCGCAGCTCGCTGGTGGAGCTGTACGAGACTCGCGGCGACCTGCAGGCCGCCGCACGCTTTCGTCAGTAGCTGCTCAGCAAAGGTGCGTCAGGCATCCAAGCTGGGCCAACGACTGCTGCCCAGACTCAGAGCGCCGCTTCCACCGCCTGCTTCAGTTCCTCGGCGCCAGGATTGACCCGGCTGCCGAATGACTGCAGCACCTTGCCATCGCGCGAGATCAGGTACTTGTGGAAGTTCCACTTCGGCTCGCCGCCGCCTTGGGCGGCCAGTTCCTTGTACAAGGGATGCGCGTTCTCGCCCTTGACCACCAGCTTTTCGAACATGGGGAACTTCACGCCATAGGTCAGCGTGCAGAACTCCTGGATTTCCTCTTCGGTTCCCGGTTCCTGGCCCATGAAGTCATTGGAGGGGAAACCCACCACCGCGAAGCCACGGTCGGCGTACTGCTGATGCAGCGCCTCCAGACCTTCGTACTGCGGGGTGAAGCCGCACTTGCTCGCGGTGTTCACCACCAGGAGCACCTTGCCCGGGAAGCGCTCACACAGATTCACCGCTTCTTTGGACGCCAGCGGACGCAGTTCGCGATCAAGCAGGCTCGAACATGGCGCATCCGCAGGACCGGCGGCCAGGCTCATTGCCATCGTCAAGGCCAGAAAGGTGGACATCAGGCACTCCCAAAGCGGTTGGACTTGCTTGGACCATAGCAGCCCGCAGGTCGCAGCCGTGTTGTCAGGCCGGACCATGACCTTCGGCCCACTTCCTTAGGAGATGGGCTGGTGTTATACATGACTACAACACCAACCTACTGGTGTGGCGGAGGCAGCAATGCGCGACAAGTGCAAGGTGAATCTGATTCTGGTGGCGATGGTCCTGTTCCTGTTCGGCACCGCCGGTGCGCGCGCCGATGAGATGTCGCCGGTGGCGATGCCATCGCTGGAACGCGCGGCACTACGCGTCGCCGAACAAGTGAGCTGGCGCGTCGCTAAGCGGGTGGAGTCTTTCGTGCTGAGCCAGTCTCTGTGGCATCTGGAACAGGCGGTGCATGCCGAGGCGAACAGCAGCGAGTCCACGGCCGTGCAATTGCCGGCGGTGACGGCGCGTCCCAGTGCTGAAGACCTGGCGGCGCTCAAGCGCTGGCGGAGCAAGATGGGGCTGATTCCTGCGGAGGCCGCAGAAGGCGGCGGCTCTAGTGAACGCCCCGCCTTCCGCAGCGACTGGGATGTGCCCTTCTTTTCATTCGGCGGTTTGCTGCGCACGGAGTAAGCGCCCATGAGCGTGGCATGGAATGACACCGTCCCGATCTACCGCCAGCTGCGCGAGCGGGTGATCGCGATGATTCTGGACGGCGAGCTCAAGGAAGGCGAAGCGGCGCCCTCCGTGCGCCAGGTGGCAGTGGATTACCAGATCAATCCACTGACTGTTTCCAAGGCTTATCAGGATCTGGTCGACGAAGAACTTCTGGAAAAGCGACGCGGCCTCGGACTGTTCGTCCGTGACGGCGCCAGGGAACGCCTGCTGGCGATGGAACGCCAGCGCTTCCTGCGCGACGACTGGCCGGCACTGCGATCCAGGATCGAGCGACTAGGACTGAGCCTTGTTGATCTGATCGAAGCCAAGCAAGGGGAGCAAGCATGAGCGCGGTCATCGAAGCGCACGGATTGTCCAAGCGCTTCAAGAACAAACTGGCCTTGGACCAGGTTGAATTCCGGGTGGAAACCGGGCGCATCGTGGGCCTGATCGGTCCCAATGGCGCCGGCAAGACGACAGCGTTGAAGGCGATGCTCGGGCTGACGCCTTTCGAAGGTCAGCTGCGGGTGCTGGGACTGGATCCGTTCAAGGACCGCCATCGCTTGATGCAGGATGTCTGCTTCATCGCCGATGTTGCCGTGCTGCCGCGCTGGATCCGCGTCTCCGAAGCCATCGACTACGTCGCCGGCGTGCATCCGCGCTTCGATCGCGCCAAGTGCGAACGCTTCCTTGGCGCCACCCAGATCCAGATGAAAAGCCGCGTCCGCGAGCTGTCCAAGGGCATGATCGCGCAGCTGCATCTGGCCCTGGTGATGGCCATCGACGCACGCCTGCTGGTGCTCGATGAGCCCACCTTGGGACTGGACATCCTGTACCGTCGACGCTTCTACGAGCAGTTGCTCAACGACTACTTCGATGAGACGCGCACCATCCTGGTGACCACTCACCAGGTGGAGGAGATCGAGCACATCCTCACCGATCTGTTGTTCATCAAGGACAGTCGCATCGTGCTGTCGGCAACCATGGAAGAAGTCGCCGAGCGCTATTGCCAGGTGCTGGTCAGCAGCGAGCGCAGCGAAGCCGCGCGCGCCCACCGCCCCATCGCCGAACGCAAGATGTTGGGCAAGACCGCCTTCCTCTACGCCGGACTCGATCCGGCCGTGGCCCGATCGCTGGGCGAGGTGCATCAGGTCGGCGTGGCCGATCTGTTCGTGGCGGTGATGAGCGGAGGTGCGGCATGAGCATGCAGCAACAAGTGTTCCTGACGCTGCTGCGGCGGGAAATCTGGGAGCACCGCGGCGCCTTTGTCTACACGCCGCTGATCATCGGTGGCGTGCTGCTCTTCTTCGCCCTGATGGGCACCGGATCGGCCGCCTTCTGGGGCATCAAGATCGATGGCGCCAATCTGATGGCCGAGGGCGTGGTCAAAATGGCCGAGGCGAAGGCCACCCCGGAACAGCTGAAGATCGCTGCCGATGGCTTCCTCTTCGGTACTGCTGTGCTGTGGCAGGCGGTGCTCTCCATCGTGCTCTTCTTTTACTGCATCGGCTGTCTGTACGACGAGCGCCGCGATCGCAGCGTGCTGTTCTGGAAGTCGATGCCGGTCTCCGATCTCGAGACCGTGCTCAGCAAGGTGGTGACGGCCACGCTGGTGGCGCCGCTGATCACGCTCGCGGCAATGATTGCCGGCCAGATCGTGCTGGCGCTCTACGCGGGCTTGATGATCGGGGTCTATGGCGGCAGCCCGTGGACGCTGTGGTGGTCGAATCTACGCCCCTTCGGTTTCTGGGCCAGCTATCTGATGGTGATGGGCGTGCAGGTGCTGTGGCTGCTGCCCCTGGTGGGCTGGTTGATGCTGGCCGGCAGTTTTGCGCGCAGCAAGGCCTTCCTGTGGGCGGTGCTGCCGCCGGTGGCCTTGTCCATCCTGGAAAGCTATCTGCGCTTCACCGCCGACTTCTCGGTGAGCCGGGTGATCTGGGAAGCGATCCTCAGCCGCGCTGCCGCTGCGGTTTCTCCGGTCAGCTACCAGGCCAATGTCGGCAATGGCGAGGTCAGCGCGGGCCTCAGCGACACCGCATTCGCTGCCGGATTCAGCGATGTCTATGCGCGGCTGGGCAGTCTGGACCTCTGGATCGGTGTGGCGGTGGGACTGACCTTCCTCGCCGGCGCCGTGTACCTGCGCCGCTACCGCGACGATTCGACGAACTGAGCAATCCGCACTGCCAGCTCCGGGCAAGCTCTGATCAAGTCAGAGCTTGCGCCGGCCAGGGATGGCCGGTCCGCAAATCAAGCACGCAAGCAGTTGATTTGTGGCAGCCAAGTCCGGACATGCGCCGGACTTGGCTTGGGCTGACACGCCCGGCAGCGCATCAAGACGACCGGTCCTGGCCCGATCCGAAGATGATCCGGGCGGAACGCGCGTAGGTCCAATAGGCCCAGGCCCAATCGAGCAGCACTGACAGGCGATTGCGGAAGCCGATCAGGAAGTACACGTGTGCGGCCAGCCACAGCCACCAGGCCGGCAGTCCGGTGAGACGCAGCGGCCCCATGCGCAGCACTGCCGCCATGCGGCCGATGGTCGCTAGTGCGCCCACGTCGCGGAAGCGAAACTCGCGAGTGGGCTCGCCGCGCCAACGTCGGCGCAGATTTTCCGCCACATGCCGGCCCATCTGCTTGGCCGCTGGCGCGGTCCCGGGCACCGGCTTGCCGTCCTGCATGAGTGCTGCGAGGTCACCGGCGACGTAGATGTCCGGCGCGCCCGGTACCGAAAGATCCGCATTCACCGGCACGCGGCCGGCGCGATCTAGCGCCACGCCCAAGTGTGTGCCCAGCGGTGAGGCGGCCACACCGGCCGCCCACACCACGGTGCGTGCATCAATGCGCCGGGCCTTAAGATCCACGCCTTCGGCATCGATGCGCTGTACCGGCGAGTTCAGCAGCACTTCGACGCCCAGACGCTCCAGTTGCTGGCGGGCGCGCTCGCTGAGGTAGGGCTCGAAAGCCGGCAGCACGCGTGGCCCAGCCTCGATCAGCAGCACGCGGGCGCGGGTGGGATCGATGCGACGAAACTCGCTTTGCAGCGTGTGGCGGGCGATCTCGGCCAGCGTACCGGCCAGCTCCACGCCGGTGGGCCCGGCGCCGACGATGACGAAATTGAGCCACGGTGCCTGCGCCGCCTCGTCGGTGCATTGCTCGGCGCGTTCGAAGGCGCCGAGCAGGCGGGCGCGAATCAACATGGCATCGTCCAGGGTCTTCAACCCCGGCGCATGCGCCGCCCAGTCATCGTGGCCGAAATAGGCATGGGTGGCGCCGGTGGCGACCAGCAACTGGTCGTAGCGCTCGCAGCTGCCATCGGCCAGATGCACCACGCGCGCCGCGCGATCGATCTCGCGCACCTCGCCCAGCAACACGGTGACATTGCGTTGGCGCCGCAGGATGTGACGCAGCGGCGCAGCAATCGCCGGTGCCGACAATCCGGCGGTGGCCACCTGGTACAGCAGCGGTTGGAACAGATGGTGGTTGCAGCGATCGATCAGCACGATGTCGACCGCTTCAGCGGCCAGGGCGCGCACCGCCCACAGACCGGCGAAACCGCCTCCGATCACCAACAGTCGCGGCCTCGATCCAGTACTCATGGGCGACACTCTGCAGCAGTCCAAGGGTCCGCCGAGCATCCCCGGCCAGCCCGCCCAGCAAGCACGCAAGCCATTGATCGGATGACACCAAGCCCGAGCTTCCGCAGGTCTGTGGCACGGACCATCGGTCGACGATGAGGGCGTTCGGAGATTGCTGCGCAGCGGGTGGTGAGGCAGAGGCGCAAGGTGGAATCGCAAAACCAGCACACGCGAGCATGCTAGCCTACGCCGGCCTCGCGGGAGAGCCCGGATTCGTCCGGCGCCGAAGGAGCAACCGCCCCGGAAACTCTCAGGCCCAAGGACCGCGCGGCCTTCAATACACTCTGGAAAGAGACGCGCCAGACGCGTCCGCCGAAGGGGTCACGCTCTCAGGCACAGCGACAGAGGGGGCACCGCGCATCGTCGATTCCGGCGGTGTCTGTGCCACTTTCGCTGAAGAGCCCTGCCATGAGCCACGCCACGCCGCTGCGTACCCCGGTCCTCAATCGCGATTTCCAAAGCCGCCACATTGGTCCCTCGCCGCAGGAAGTGGCGCACATGCTGCGCGCCATTGGCGCCGACAGCATGGAGCAGCTGATGGCGCAGACCCTGCCCGCCTCGATCCGCATGCCGCGCGATCTGGACATCGCCCCCGGCCTCAGCGAATCCGAGGCCTTGGCGCACCTGCGCGAGCTGGCCGCGCGCAATCAGATCTACACCTCTCTGATCGGCCAGGGCTACTACGGCACCCACACGCCCACCGTCATCCTGCGCAATGTGCTGGAGAACCCGGCCTGGTACACCGCCTACACGCCGTACCAGCCGGAGATCAGCCAGGGTCGCCTGGAAGCGCTGCTCAACTACCAGACCATGGTCGCGGAGCTGACCGGGTTGGACGTGGCCAATGCCTCGCTACTCGATGAAGGCACCGCTGCGGCGGAGGCGATGGCGGTGGCGCAACGCGTGGCCAAGTCCAAGTCGCTGCGCTTCTTTGTCGATGCCGATTGCCATCCACAGACCATCGCCGTGGTGCGCACGCGCGCCGAGCCGCTGGGCTGGGAGGTGCAGGTGGGCGATCCGGCGCGCGACCTGGATCCCGCCGCCGTGTTTGGCGCGATCTTCCAGTACCCGGGCAGCAGCGGGCAGTTGCGCGACCATCGCGCTTTGATCGCGGCGCTCAAGCAGGCCGGTGCGGTGCCGGTGATGGCGGCCGATCCGCTGGCGCTGACGGTGCTCACGCCGCCGGGCGAACTTGGTGCCGACATCGCCATCGGCTCCACCCAGCGCTTCGGCGTGCCGATGGGCTACGGCGGTCCGCACGCGGCCTACATGGCGGTGCGCGATGGCTACAAGCGCGCCCTGCCCGGCCGCTTGATCGGCGTCTCGGTGGATGCCCGCGGCCAGCGCGCGCTGCGTCTGGCGCTGCAGACGCGCGAGCAGCACATCCGCCGTGAGAAGGCCACGAGCAACATCTGCACCGCGCAGGTGCTGCTGGCGGTGATGGCCTCGATGTATGCGGTGTACCACGGCCCCGCCGGCTTGTCGGCCATCGCGCACCAAGTGCACCGGCGCACGCGGGTGCTGGCTGCGGGTCTGAGCAAGCTGGGCCACGCGCCGCGCCATGCGCACTATTTCGACACCTTGAGCGTGCCGGTGGCGGCTGCTCGCGAGGCCATCCTGGCGCGCGCCGATGCCGAGAAGCTGAACTTCCGACTGGGTGATGCGGATCTCGGCATCAGCCTGGACGAAACCACCACGACGGCGGTGGTGGAAGCGATCTGGCGCGCCTTTGGCGGCACGCTGAGTTACGCCGAGGTGGAAGCCACGCTGGATGCAGCGCCGGCCTGGCCGACCGAGCTGGTGCGCAAGAGTCCGCCGCTCAAGCACCCGGTGTTCGAGACGCATCACTCGGAGACCGAGATGCTGCGCTACCTGCGCAAGCTGTCCGATCGCGATCTGGCGCTGGATCGCGCCATGATCCCGCTGGGCTCCTGCACCATGAAGCTCAACGCCACCAGCGAGATGATTCCGGTCACTTGGCCCGAATTCGCGCAGTTGCATCCCTTTGCGCCGCTGGCCCAGGCGCAAGGCTATGCGGCGATGTTCAGGCAGCTGTCGGACTGGCTGGTGGAGATCACCGGCTACGATGCCGTCTCGCTGCAACCCAATTCCGGCGCACAAGGCGAGTACGCGGGGCTGCTGGCGATCCGCGGCTATCACCTGAGCCGCGGCGAAGGCCATCGCAAGGTCTGCCTGATTCCGCAGAGTGCACACGGCACGAATCCGGCCTCGGCGCAGATGGTCGGCATGGACGTGGTGGTGGTCAATTGCGACCACGAGGGCAATGTCGACCTCGACGACCTCAAGGCCAAGGCAGAGAAGCACAGCGCGCAGCTGGCAGCCTTGATGGTCACCTACCCGTCCACGCATGGCGTGTTCGAGGAACACATCCGCGAGATCTGCGCGGTGGTGCACGAGCACGGCGGCCAGGTGTACATGGATGGCGCCAACATGAATGCCCAGGTCGGCCTGTCACAGCCGGGCCAGTTCGGGGCCGATGTCTCGCACCTCAACCTGCACAAGACCTTCTGCATTCCGCACGGCGGCGGCGGTCCGGGCATGGGCCCGATCGGCGTCAAGGCACATCTCGCACCCTTCCTGCCCGGCCATCCCTTCCTGGACGGCGGTCAGTCGGCGGTCGGGCCGGTGTCGGCTGCGCCCTATGGTTCGGCGGCGATCCTGCCGATCAGCTACGCCTACATCCTGATGATGGGCGGCGCCGGCCTCAAGCACGCCACCGAAGTCGCCATCCTCAATGCCAACTACATCGCGGCGCGTCTCGATGCGCACTTCCCGGTGCTCTACAAGAACCACAACGGACGCGTGGCCCATGAGTGCATCGTCGATCCGCGCGCGTTCAAGGACGCGGTGGGCGTCAGCGTCGACGACATCGCCAAGCGCCTGATCGACTACGGCTTCCATGCGCCGACGATGAGCTTCCCGGTGGCCGGCACGCTGATGATCGAGCCCACCGAGTCCGAGTCGCTGTACGAGATTGACCGCTTCTGCGATGCGATGATCGCGATCCGTCGCGAGATCGCCAGCGTCGAGGCCGGGCGCTATCCGGTGGAGCAAAGTCCGCTGCGCGCCGCACCGCACACCGTGCACGATCTCACCGATGCGGAATGGACCCGTCCGTACAGTCGCGAGGAAGCCGTGTTCCCGGCCGGCATGGCGCGGATGGACAAGTACTGGTGCCCGGTCAACCGCGTCGACAATGTCTACGGCGACCGCAATCTCGTTTGCATCTGCCCCACGCCAGACGAGTACCGCGAGGACGCAGCCGCCTGAGTGCTTTCAGGCCCGCGCCGAATCAGCGGTGCGGGCCCTCGACTTGCACTCAAGCCGCCTGCAGTTCGCGCAGGCGGTGCAAGGTAGTGCTGATGCGCGCCGGCACCACACTCGGCGGCATCGGCTCGGCGAAGTAGTAGCCCTGCATCAGGTTCACGCCCATGCTGCGCAACAGGCCGATCTGGGTGGGCGCTTCGATGCCCTCGGCGACGATCTTCTGCTTGAGCTCGGCCGCCAGCCCGCTGATCGCCCGCACGATGGCCGTGTCCTGCACATTGCGCCCCAAGCCCTGCACGAAGCTACCTTCGATCTTCAGCTGCTCCAGCGGGAAACGCTTGACGTGCACCAGCGAGGAAAAGCCGGTGGCGAAATCATCCAGGCATACGCGCACACCGCGCTGCACCAGGCTGCGCAGAACCCGCTCGGCGAGATCCACGTCATGCAGCAGCGCGGTTTCGGTGACTTCCAGCAGCAACTGCTCAGGTCGCAGGCCATGCCGGGCCAGGGCACTCAGGATGGCGCTGTCGCTGTCCGGCACCAGCATTTCCGGAGCCGACCAGTTCACGCCCAGATAGATGTCCGGCACGAGGCCCTGACGCAACCAGCCGGCATGCGTGCGCACTGCCTGTTCGATGGTGGCGCGCCCGATCGGCACGATCAGGCCTGAGGCCACTGCCTCGGGCAGGAACTCGGCCGGCGCCAGAATTCCCTGCGTGGGATGGCGCCAGCGCAGCAAGGCCTCCAGGCCCACCACGCGGCCCAGGGCCACATCCACCACCGGCTGGAACCAGGGCTCGAACTCGCCGCGCTCCAGACCCAGGCGCATCGCCTGCTCCAGTTCCAGGCGGCGTCGCGCACGCATGCGCATCGCCGGATCGAAGCCGAGCGTTTCGGCCCCGGCCTTGCTGGCCGCCAAGGCCGCAGCCGAAGCTTCGCCGATCAGCACATCCACGCTGGTGGCGACGCCGGCCTCGGCCCGCGTGTAGCCGGCCCGGATCTCGGCGCGGAACAGATCCTCGCCCACCGTCAGCGCCTCGTTCAGGCTGGCGCGCACGCGACGTGCAAGGGCAGCCAGCGCGGCCTCATCGCCATCGGGTGCGATCAGCAACGCCAGATCCTCCGCTTCCAGGCGGGCCAGCACGGCGCCGCTGGGCAGCAGCACGCGCAGGCGTCGTGCCACCGACTGGATCAGCGCCGCGGCAAACTCATCACCGCGAATCTGACGCAGCAGCCGGTACTGCACCAGACTGATGACGATCAGGCCCAGGCTGTGGCCCTGGTCCAGTGCCGAGGCGATGCGGTCGCGCAACCAGACGCCATTGGGCAGTCCGGTCTCGGCATCGTTGAGCGTACGTTGCAGCAGGTTCTCGCGCGCCTCGCGGTGCTCGGCATGCTCGAAAGCCATGGTCAGCTGGGTGGCCACGGCGGTGGCGAAATTCTGTTCCTGGGTGGTCCAGTGGCGCAGGCTGCCGGTGTGCTCGCAGCACACCAACCCGATGTGCGCCCCGAACTTGCGCAGAGGCACGTCCATCATCGAGCGGATGCCAAGTTCGGCCAGATAGTCCTTGGCAAACTCGCTGGTGCGCGGGTCGCTGGCCGCATCATCGGCGGCGACCACCAGTGCCTGGCGGCAGGCCTCGAAATAGCGGGGATGGGTGCTGCGCTCGATGCGCGCCGCGCCCTCGGGCAAGGGCTCGCTGCCGCGCACCAGCGCACGGCGCTCGATCGCATCGTCGTCGGGACTGAGCAGCCAGAGGCTGACCCGCTCCACCTCCAGCCCGCGCCGCAGGCAATCGAGCAGGCGCATCAGGGTGGAATCGAGATCGGTGTAGTCAATCCGCAGAACATCGAGGAACAACGCGCGCAGACGCTCGGAGCGCAGCTCGGCCTGCCTCGCTTCGCGGCGTGCACCGCCGAGGCGCCAATGCTGAACGCTCCATGCCACGACCCCAGTCGCCAGCATGCTTGCCGCAACGATCAAGACGGAATCCAAATGGCTGCTCCTCCAAAACGTCAGTCGGCGCAATCGCGCGCCTGCGTCCTGGTCTCCGTCACCCGCTTTTCCCCGACACGGAGATTGCGCCGAAGCGTGTGATGCGCGCAAGCACCGGGTTGCATTCGGAGCGCAGCGCCGTACGCACTTCCAGCGCCAATCTCCGGGCTAGACTGCACAGTCTCTTCACCAGGAAGCGATCCATGCGCACAGCCCTACGTCTGACGGCCCTGAGCCTGGCCCTGACCGCAATGCTCGGCTGCGGCCGCAAGCAAGAGGCGGATCTCTTGGCCTATGTGCCGGCCGACACGCCCTATGTGATCGCCACCCTCGAGGCCATGCCGCCCGATGTGCAAAAGGCCTACGTGGAGAAGTTCTACAGCGCCATGCTCATCGATCAGATCGGCGACAACATCGTCAATGATCTGGAGCAGGCCAATGCCGCCAATCCCGACGATCCGCTGTTGCCGTGGCTCAAGGCGCTGCTGCCGGAGCTGATGAAAAGCGGCACGCCGGCCAAGCTTGCCGAATGGGGCTTTCCGCCATCGCCCAAAGGCATCTTCTACGGTCATGGCCTGGTTCCGGTCCTGCGCATGGAACTATCGGACCCAGCTCGCTTCGATGCCTTTCTGGACGACCTGGCCACGCGTGCCGGGCGCAAGTTCGATGAGGTGGAGATCGACGGCAACCGCTTTCGCAGCTTTGGCAATGAGCAGGTCAAGGGCTACATCGGCACGCTCGGCCAGCAAGCGGTGATGAGCCTCATGCCGGCGCGCTTGCCGGATGAGGACAAGGCCACCCTGCTCGGACTCGAGTTGCCTGACGCCAGCCTGGCCGATCGCGAAAGTCTGGAAGCACTGCGTCAGCAACACGGCTTCTTGGCCCACAATCATGGCTACATCGACTTCCAGCGGCTCGCCCGCCTGCTCACCGCACCACAAGCCAGCAGCGAACGCGCCATCTTCGAGGCTCTGCAGCTGGAGGTTCCGCAACTGGGACCGGAGTGCGCCAAGGAGCTGGAAGGCATGGTCGCTCTGGCGCCGAGATTGGTCTTTGGCACCATGAAGCTGGACCTTAGCGGCGTGGACACCCTCGCTATCCTCGAGACCGAAGCGCAGCTGACGCAGGATCTGAAGAAGCTGCGCGGACCGGTGCCGGGTACCGCAATCGGCAACGCCGGCTTGCTGCAAACCGCGCTCGGCCTGAATGTGCCTGAGACCGTCAAGCTCTTCACCGGGGCCGCCGACAAAGTTCTGGCAGCGCCCTATCAGTGCGACAAGCTCGCGCCGATCAACCAATCGGCAGCCGAACTCAAGCAGGAGTTGTCCAACCCCGGATTGGCCATGGCCGGCAGCGTAACCGGCTTGCATCTGCTGTTGCAGGACTTCAGCCTCGACACCGTCAAAGGCCAAAGCCCCCAGCTCTCTGCGGCCCTGGCGGTAGCCTCGCCCACGCCGGTGATGCTGTGGGGCTTTGCCCAGGCTTCCTTGCCGCCGCTGGCCAAGGTCAACATGACCATGGACGGCCAGGTGATCGAATTGCCGGAATCTCTGGTTCCCGGTCCGGTGCCCTTGCGCTTCAAGGCGGTAATGCACAAGGACAGCATCGCCTTCGGCACCGCCGATGTCGCCGACGATGACTTCCTTAAACTCAGTCAAGTCGATGCCAATGCTGTTCCTCCCTTGCTGCAATACGGTATTTCTGGCCGATTCTTCGGCCTGCTTGCCGATGACCTGAGCAAGTCAGTGCCGAGCGAAGGCGCGGGCAGCGAGGAATCGGCAGAGACCATCGCTGCAGTGCGCAAGATGGAGAACGTGATCGAACGCATCGACGTCCGGATCGGCATCGGCGAAAGCGGAGTGGAAATCCACCAGCAGGTGAGCCTGAAGCCCTGAACTGCAACGCCGGCCGAGTCGTGGGGTGCGGGGCTATACTCCGCGCCCCTGATCCGGCCTGGAAAGCTCCCGCCGCAGTGCGGTGGCTCTGCAGTCCGCTACTTTGCGACACCCAGCCCAGAGAGACGCCGTGCCGGCCAAAAGCAGTGCTCTGAAATCACGCGGTCACCTGATCCCCATCGGCGGTGCCGAGGACAAGATCGGCGACGCCAAGATCCTGCGACGCTTCGTGCAGCTGTGTGGCACGCGCCCCTCGATCGCCATCATCCCCACCGCCTCGCGTCGCGATGACGCCGGCCGCAACTACCAGTCGCTGTTCAGCGACTTCCAGGCTGGCGAAACGGTGGTCCTGCAGTTCACTCGGCGCGAAGACTGCGAGCGCGAAGACGCGCTGGCGGTGCTGGAACAGTGCGATGGCGTGTTCATCACCGGTGGCAACCAGCTGCGCTTGTCGACCACCATCGGCGGTACGCCGGTGGCCAAGCTGCTGCGCCGCCGCAACGCCGATGGCATGCCCATCGCCGGCACCTCGGCCGGGGCTGCCATCATGCCGGCGCACATGATTGCCGGAGGCGAGGAAGGCGCCTCGCCGCGTGCCGGCATGGTCTCGCTGGCGCCGGGCCTGGGGCTTTCCAACAAGATCATGATCGATCAGCACTTCCGCCAGCGCGACCGCATCGGCCGGCTGCTGTCGGCGCTGTCGCTGAATCCCTTCGCGCTGGCGCTGGGCATCGATGAGGACACCGCCGCCTTCATCGGCCCGGACAACATCATCGAAGTGGCCGGCAGCGGATCGATCACCCTGCTCGATCCCTCCGAAGTGCGCCATTCCTCGCTGGCCGAGGCCGATCCGGGCGATCCGATCAGCATCACCAATGTGCGGCTGCACGTGCTCACCGCCGGGCAACGCTTCGACATCGATGCCCGCCGCGCCCTGATTCCCGAATGAGCAGTGCCGACTTCTTGATCCGGCCGATCGAGGCCCGCGACGATGCCGCGATGGCGGCCATCATCCGCAGCGTGATGCCTGAGTTTGGCGCCGGTGGCGAGGGCTTTGCGATTCACGATCCCGAAGTGGATTTCATGTCGCAGGCCTATGCCGCGCCGCGCCATGCCTACTTTGTGGTCGAACGTCACGGGCACGTGGAAGGCGGTGGTGGTATCGCGCCACTGATCGGTGGCGATGGCCATACCTGCGAGCTGCGCAAGATGTACTTCCTGCCCAGCCTGCGCGGCTGTGGCGCCGGCCATGCGCTGATGCAACGCTGCCTGGATGCGGCGCGCGACGCCGGTTTCCAGCAGTGCTATCTGGAAACGCTGACCGGCATGGAACAGGCGCAGCGTTTGTATCGGCGGCACGGCTTCCAGCTGATCCCGGCGGCCATGGGCGCCACCGGACATTTCGGCTGCAACCGCTTTTACCTGCTGCGCTGGTGAGCGGGGCTGCGCGCGAAGCGCAAGCGTACGCACAGCCCCACGCCACCTTCGCCGTCATCCAGTTCCACGCTGGCCTGATGCAGTTCGGCCACGCGCGCGACGATCGAAAGCCCCAGACCACTGCCCTCGCCCGGACTGCCCGGCTCACGATGAAAGCGCTCGAAGACCCGGGCACGGTGCGCGGGTGCAATGCCGGGTCCCTGATCGATCACCGCCAGCAGCACGGCAAGTTCTGACTCCTCGAGGCGCAGGCTGACCTGGCTGTGCGGCGGTGCATGGCGCAGGGCGTTGTCGAGCAGATTGCGCAGCAACACGCCGAGCAGCACCGGATCGCCACGCAGCACGCAGCGCGTAGGGGCTTCGACTTGGATCTCGATGTGCAGCGCCTCAGCTTGCGGTGCGACCTCGGCAGCCACTTCGCGACACAGTCGCGCCAGATCCAGGTCGGCCAGATTGGACATGGCTTCGCCACGTTCCAGGCGCGCCAGTTCCAGCAACTGGCGCACCAGCCGCTCGCCGCGATCGACGCCCTGCAGCAGGCCGCGCAAGGACTCCTGCGCCTGAGCAGCATCACGGCTGGCAGCCAGGTTCTGCGCATGCAGCTTGAGCGCGCTGATTGGCGTGCGCAGTTCATGCGCGGCATCTGCGGTGAAGCGCCGCTCGCGCGCGAGCAGATCCTCGACCCGCCCGAGCAAGCCGTTGTACGCGACGATCAGGCCGGCCAGCTCCCTGGGCACGCTGTCGGGCGCGATCGGCGCCAGTTGCTCCGGCCGCCGGCTGGCGACTTCGGCGGCGACGGCGCCGATGGCACGCGTGCCCCAGGCCACCACCACGGCAATCAAGGCGGCCAGGATCGGCAGGGCCAGCAAGGGTGGCAGCAGTGAACCGACCGCGATCTCGGCGGCCAGTTCGTTGCGGATGTCGTCGCGCTCGGCCACCAGATACCAACGGCCGCTCGGCGCTTGCAGGGCAAAGCTGCGCCAGTGCTCGCCGCCCCGCTCGATGCGACCAAAGCCCGCCCGCAACGGTGCCATCGCCTGCTCGGGCGCATTGGCCGAGCGCAGCATCACGCGGCCATCGCCCGCCAGCGCCTGAAAGGCCAGCTTGGTCTCGTATGCGTGGCCATCCGGCGTGGCCAGAGCATCGTCCTCGCCCGGCACCTGGATGTCGAGCACATCGACCGCGGTACCGGGGCGCACATCGCCCTCGTCCAGATGGCGTTCGGCGAGCAGCTTGAGCACGCGCGCCGACTGCGCCAGCTTGGCATCAAAAAGCTCATTGGCCTCGATCAGGCTGTCGCGATAGCTGAGATAGCCGGTCAGCGCGCTGCTGCGGCCAATGCTGAGCAGCAGGGCGAGCAGGAGCAGGCGCCGCAGCGACATCAGCGCGCCGTGGCCTCGTCGGTGCGTGCCTCGATCAGATAGCCCACGCCGCGCACGGTGCGGATCAGCTCGGGATAGAACTTGCGGCGCAAATGGTGCACGTGCACCTCCAGGGCGTTGCTCTCCACTTCGTCCTCCCAGCCGTACACGCGCTGCATCACCGCCTCGCGGGTCAGCACCCGGCCCACATTCTCCATCAGGCAGCGCAGCAGCACGAACTCACGCCGCGGCAGGTCCACCACCTTGCCACGCCAGGTCACCAGCATGGCGGTGGGATCCAGGCGGATGTCGCCGCAGATGAGCTGTGACTGGGTGCGACCCTGCGCGCGCCGGTGCAGCGCACGCAGTCGCGCCAGCAGCTCATTCAAGTCGAAGGGCTTGCTCAGATAGTCATCGGCCCCGAGATCCAGGCCACGCACGCGATCCTGGCTTTGATCGCGCGCGGTGAGCACCAGCACCGGTGTCTGAATCTGCGCCTGGCGCATCGCCGCGATCACCGCCATGCCGTCCATGCGCGGCAAGCCCAGATCGAGCAGCACCGCATCGAAGGACTCGGACTTCACCGCCGCCAGTGCCGCCACGCCATCCTGTACCCAGTCGGCGGTCCACGACTGCCGGCGCATGGCTGCCACCAGGCCTTCGCCCAGCAGCAGATCGTCTTCCACTATCAGGATGCGCATGGCGGGATTCGTCGCGGTATGGCACGCATGATGCCAGCCTCAGGAATCGGCCAGTTCAGCGCGAGCCTCGGCCAGCTTGAGCTCAATCTCCTGGCGCCGTCCCCGATCGGCCAGCTCCCGTCCGGGACGCGGCGCCGCTTCGCGCGCATGCTCGAGCACACGGATCGCATCGGCATAGCGCTCCTGCTGCAACAGGTAATCGCCGTAGAAGTAGTTGGCGTCGATGCCATCCGGGGCGATCTTCAGCGCCTCGGTCAGCAGGTTTTCCGCCTTGTCCTCATCGCCAAAGCCGATCGGCCAGCCCGGCACCTGGTAATAGAGGCTGCCCAGGCTGGTGTAGGCCGAACCCTGCAAGGCGGCTGCATCGATCTTCATCGCCGCCTCGAAATCGGCCTTGGCGCGCTTGCACAGACCCAAGGCGCCGAGGCCACCCTTGGCGCCGGCCCAGGTGGACAGGATGATGCCTTCCCAGATCAGCGGCTCGGGCTGGCCGGGATGGCGCGCCACCACCTCGGCGGCCGTGCCGGCCAGCTGTTCGAAGGCCTTGGCCTTGTCATCCTGCGGGCTCTGGTACTGGATCTCGGCCCAGCGCTGCTGCAGGGGCACAACTTCAGCCATCGCCGCCTCATCGGCTTGCGCCCACAGCGGCATGGAGAGGGTCAGGGACAGGGCCATCTTGAGCATGCGTTTCATCTGGACTCCTCGATCGGTTGGGGTTCGAATGCGACTCAGCCCTTGCGGCTGGCGTAACGGCGGATGGTGGACAGCTTGCCCGCCATGGCGCGATCCACCATCTGCGGCAGCAAGGCATTGATGCGCACGAAGACTTTCTCGGCGATGCCCATCTGCACGCGCCGGCGGTCCTTGTGCAGAGCGTCCAGCACGGCCGTGGCAACGGCTTCGGGCGGGTCTTCAGTCACCTTGAGCGCCGCGTTCATCGCGCGTGCGCCACCGTCATTCATGGCGGTGCGGGTGGCGCGCGGTGACACCCACAGCACGCGTGGCCCTTCGACGCCCACCTCGCGCGCCAGGGCCTCGGTGAAGGTGCGCAGACCACCCTTGGCAGCGCCATAGGCCGCGAAGCCCGGATGGCCGATGTGGCCCAGTGTCGAGCCCACGATCACCAATGCCGCCGCGGGGCGCTGACGCAGGATCGGCAACAAGGCGTGGGCCAGCAGCATCGGCGCCAGCAGATCGCTGTCGATCAGTGCTTCCAGCGCGCCCGTGCTCATTTCCTCAAACAGGCCGAAGTGACCGCTGGCCGCGTTCAAGATGACCACATCGGCGGCATTGGGCGCGGCGGCAAAGGCACACAGCGCGGCGCGTCCCTCGGCCGTGCTCAGATCGCCCAGCAAGGACTCACTGCCTGCCGGCAAGCCGGCCAGCAGCTGATTCATCCTCGCGGCGTCGCGGCCATGTACCTTCAGGCGCGCGCCGGCACTCGCGCAAACCCGGGCCAGCGCGCCGCCGATTCCACCCGTGGCACCGGTCGCCAACACCGTCTTCCCATGCAGATCCATCAGGCGGCCTCCTGCCAGGTCACAGCCTCGCTGCGCAAGCTGGCAAAAACCTCGGCGTAGAGCCGGTAGAAGCGGCGCGCGGCGTGAATCAGCGCGGCCTGGTCCTCGGGCGCATCGAGGCGGTTGACCAGGGTTTCGTAGAAGCCCACATGCTGCTGGTCGAGTTCGCCGTGTGAGCGCAGATAACGAAAGGCCTGCACCGGCAGCCCGAGGTGCTGCTTCAGTGCCGCGGCGGCATGCAGCGCCAACGCCTTGCTGGTGCCTTCGAGCACCAGCACCATGCCGAAGAAACCCACCGGATTGCCGCGCGCAATGGTGTCGTAGGCATAAGCCACCATCAGCTCGGTGGCATAGCCCGGCCGACCCGAACGCACCGCATCGGCATCCGCGCCAGCGGCGCGCAGATCTTCCAGGATCCACTCGTGGTGACCGATCTCTTCCTCGATGTACTCGGCCACCGCCGCGCGCAGCCATTCCAGGCGTGCAGGCAGGCGCGCGCCGCAAGCCATCAACAGTGGCACGGTGTGGCGCACATGGTGGTAGGCCTCGGCCAGGAAGCGCTGGTACTCGGCCAGAGTCACGCGCCCGGCCAAGGCGTCGCGAATGATCGGTTGCGCCTCCAGGGCGAGGCGCTCGCTGGCGGTGGCAGCCAACAGTTGCTGAAAAACGCTCATGCGGTCAGTCCTGTGGGTGACGAAGAAGTGGCGCTGCGGCCAGCCAGTTGCGCGCCCAGTGCCTGCAGCGCCGGGCGATAGCGCGCCTGAATCGCGCTGCGCCGCAGGCGGCCGTTGGCGGTGAGCTCGCCGCTGTCCACCGAGAAAGCTTGCTCGGCGATCAGGTAGGCATGCACCTGTGCGTAATCAGGGAGTCGCGCATTGGCGCGGGTCACGGCTGCGGCAATGGCCGGCGCCGCGTCCGGCTGGGCGCTCGGCACCAGCACTGCGAGATTCCAGGCGCTGCCCTCGCCATCGACAAAGGCCTGTGCGATCGCGCCTTCCTGAGCCAGTTCGCACTCCACCCATTCCGGCGCAATGTTGCGGCCGTAGGCATTGATGTAGAGGTTGCGCTTGCGTCCGACGATGCGCACCCGACCCTCGGCGTCGATCTCGCCGATGTCGCCGGTGGCAAAGGGCCCGGGCGCTGGCGGCGCCGTGCCCACGTAGCCCAGGAAGCGCGGACCGTCGAGCAGGATCTCGCCATCTGCGGCCAGGCTGAGGCGCAAATGCGGCAAGGGCGTCCCCACCGTGCCCGGATGTGCCACGCCGGGCCGATTCAGGCACACCACCGAGGCGCATTCGCTGAGGCCGTAGCCCTCATGCACCGGCAAGCCCAGATCCCAGGCCTGCAGCAGCAATTCGGGATGCACCTTGGCCCCACCCACGGCGCAGAAGCGCAGCGACGCTGCGCGCGGCGCGCCCTGGATCAGGGCATCCATCCACGCGCCCAGCAATTGCGGAACCAGGATCAGGCTCTCCGGCTGCCATTGCGCGATGGCGGCAGCCAGCCTGGCGCCGTCGATGTCGGCACCGCCGCGCCAACCCAGCGACTGCAAGCCCGGCAGCAGCAGTGTGGCGCCCGCATGCAGGCCGGCGTAGACGCCCGCCACGCTCTCCAGCAACACCGCCAGCGGCAGCAGACACAGATGACGCTGGGGTGGCGCGCCATTCATTGCAGTCAGCAGCGCGCGCGCCACCGCATCCAGGTGCTCGCTGGCCAGGCACACGCCTTTGGGCGTACCAGTGCTGCCCGAGGTGTAGGTGATCAGCGCAGTCCCGTCGGGCAGGCTGACCGCGCCGGCATCGATGCGGCGCAGACCAAGGCCCGGCCCCAGCACTTCGGCGGCCATCGATGGCGGCAGCGCCAACGCGTCGATGCCGGCATCGCGCAGCGCGTGCTGGCGCTGCGCCGGGGTGAAAAAGCCGGGCAAGGGCACATGCACCACGCGCGCCAGTCGGCACGCCAGATCCACCAGCACGGCGTCGCGACCGTTGTCGAGCTGACTGGCCAGCCGCCGCACGCCGCGAGCCTGCAACTGGGCGGCGTGGATCTGCACATCGCGCCACAATTCGCTCGCTGACAGCGACCCGGCGCTGTCGATCAGGACAGTTCGACCAGCGCCAGCATCGGCGCGAGCACGCAAGGCGGCGAGCAGGCTCATGGCTGCAGCCACCCGGCGCCCAGACTGAGCGGTCCGCCGACCACCCACGGATCGGTGTCGTAGTAGCGGCCCCAGTCGCGGGCGCGCAGGCCCAGTCGCTCGGCACGAGCTGCTGCCAGCGAGCGCGGCGCCACGCCCATTCGAGCGAACAAGCCGCGCAGGCTGCGCGTGGCGACAAAGGCCGCCCAGTCAAGGCCAGCGTGCTGCAGATGCCGGGCGATCCGCGGGAACAGGGCGCGTCCGCCACCGTAGCCCATGCCACTGAGATGACCGATCTCGACCAGCGCGCTGCGCGGAACCACCGCGTCGTAAGCCGCGCTCAGCAGTGCTTCCAGGGGCTGATCGAGGTACTGCTCGAGGAACAAGGGCCCCTGCGCGGCGCAGCGAAAGCCAGCCGCCGCCACGATCTGTCCACTGCCATCGCTGAGCGCCACCAGCATGGGCATGAACTCGCTCAGTGTGGCCGCGTAGGCCTGCTGGTAGCGCGCCGCAATGAAGCGCTCGAGTTCGCCGCGCCGCGGGTGACTGGCATCGGCGGTCCTCCAGATGTCGCGGCTGGCGTCCGCGATCCACCTGGCCTCGGTCGCGTGTCCCCGGATCGGGCCTTGGCACACGTTCCTGCTTGAGTCGCCATCCATGAGTGCACCCCGTGCTGTGGTGCTGAGCACGCTAGGCCGGGGTGCTTAAGTGAGGATTAGGCTTTGCTGATTTTTTCGCTAAATGTCCGTCAAACATTCGTTGGCTGGGCCGGCTTTCGACAAATCCGGCTGAACGCACTTCTGCACTCGCCCAGCTTTTCCGAGGCTCAAGGCTCCGGCATGCTTGGGCAAACGGGTGCACGCCACCGGGGTTGCGGCGGCACCCGTCTCATCCAGTCTTCGAGGGGAACCCGATGCGCATCCTGAGTACCGATGTTTATGGCGGACCCAACCGCTTCGCCCATTTTCCTTGCGTGCTGCATCTGATCGATCTCGAAGAACTCGAACAATGGCCCACCGCCAAGCTTGGTGATGCCTTCATCGACGGCCTGGTCAAGGCTCTACCAGGCCTCGGCGAACACGGTTGCTCGCATGGCGAGGAAGGCGGCTTCCTGCGCCGCATGCGTGAGGACGGCGGCACCTGGCTGGGCCATGTGCTGGAACACGCCATCCTGGAAACACAGCATCTGGCCGGCCATGAGGTCAGCTTCGGCAAGACACGCAGCACGCGCACGCCGGGCCAGTACAACGTGGTCTTCGAAATCCAGGACAAGGATGTGGGCCTGGAAGCCAGCCGGCTCGCCTTGCGCCTGATCCACTCGCTGCTGCCCGAGCCTTTCCGCAAGCGCTACGCCGACCCCGAATTCAACTTCGAGCGCGAGCGCGACTGGTTCATCCGCTACACGCAGAAGCGCGAGTTGGGGCCGAGCACCGGCTCACTGGTCAAGGCCGCCGAGCAACGCGGCATCCCGTGGATCCGCCTCAACGACCAGAGCCTGGTGCAGCTGGGCTACGGCAAGTACCAGCGTCGCATCCAGGCCACGATCACTTCGGAGACGCGGCACATCGCGGTCGAGCTGAGCTGCGACAAGGAGATGGCGCACAAGATCTTCGAAGACATGGGCCTGCCGGTGCCCAAGCAGATGACCGCCTCCAGCGAGCGCGAAACCCTGCGCGCCGCCGAGCGCATCGGCTATCCGGTGGTGGTCAAGCCCTACAACGGCAACCACGGGCGTGGCGTGTGCATCAACCTCAAGAATGCGGAAGAGGTGTCGCGCGGCTACGAAATCGCCAGCAAGGTCAGCAAGACGGTGGTGGTGGAGAGCTATCTCACCGGCTTCGACCACCGCATGCTGATCATCAACGGCGAGTTGGTGGCGGCCGCCAAGCGCGTGCCCGGGCATGTGATCGGCGATGGCAAGCACACCATCAAGCAGCTGGTGGACATCGTCAATTCCGACCCGCGCCGCGGCATCGGCCATGAGAAGGTGCTGACGCGCATCGAGCTGGATGTGCAGGCTGAGGGCCTGATGGCCAAGGCCGGCTACACCCAGGACACGGTGCTGCCCGAAGGCCAGATCTTCTACCTGCGCTCCACCGCCAACCTGTCCACCGGCGGCACCGCTGTCGATGTGACCGACATCGTGCACCCGGACAACCGCACCATGGCGATCCGCGCGGCCAAGGCGATCGGCCTCGATGTGTGCGGCGTGGATTTCCTCACCGACGACATCTCGCAGAGCTACCAGAGCGCCGGCGGCGGCATCTGCGAGATCAACGCCGCACCCGGCTTCCGCATGCATGTGAGCCCGGCCGAGGGCAAGCCGCGCGATGCCGGCGGCGCGGTCATGGACATGCTGTTCCCGCCCGGATCGCCGTCCAAGATCCCGATCGCCTGCATCACCGGTACCAACGGCAAGACCACCACCTCGCGCATGCTGGCGCACATCCTCAAGCTGGCCGGGCACACGGTGGGTCTGACCAGCACCGATGGCGTCTACATCGACGGCAAGCTGACGGTGAAGGGCGACATGACCGGGCCGGTGGCCGCGAACATGGTGCTGCGCGATCCCACCGTCGATGCGGCCGTGCTGGAAACCGCGCGCGGCGGATTGCTCAAGCGCGGCATGGCCGTGCGCGAATGCGATGTGGCGGCCGTGCTCAACGTGCAGAGCGATCACCTGGGCCAGCGCGGCATCGAGACCTTGGACGATCTGGCCGAGGTCAAGCGCACGGTGATGGAAATCGCCACCGACACCGCCGTGCTCAACGCCGATGATCCGCGCGTGCTGCGCATGGCGGCCTACGCGCAGGCGCGCAACGTCTGCTACGTGACCATGAATCCGCGCCACGTGCTGGTGCAGCAGCACATCCGCGCCGGCGGTCGTGCCGTGGTGCTGGAGCAAGGCATGAACGGTCACATGATCGCGCTCTACGACAAGGGCACGCACACGCCGCTGATCTGGACCCATCTGATCCCGGCCACGCTGGAAGGCCGCGCCCTGCACAACGTACAGAACGCGATGTTTGCCACCGCGCTGGCGTACGGTCTCAAGGTCAGCCGCGAGAACATCGAACACGGCCTGCGTACCTTCGCCACCAGCTTCTTCCAGGCGCCGGGACGGCTCAATGTCTTCGACGAGCACCCCTTCAAGGTGATCATGGACTACGCCCACAACGCGCACGGCGTGGCGGCGATGGCGCGTCTCAGCGATCAGCTGAACGTGGTGGGCAAGCGCGTCGTGGTGCTGGCCTCGCCGGGCGATCGGCGCGACGAGGACATCGTCGAACTGGCGCAGGCCGCGGCCGGCCACTTCGACCGCTATGTGCTGAAGCGCGACGACCATCTGCGCGGCCGCAAGCCGGATGAGGTGCCGCGCATCCTCAAGGCGGCGCTGCTGCAGGCCGGGGTGGCCGAGGAGCACATCAGCGTCGTCGAGGATGAGCAGGAGGCGGTGCTGACGGCGCTGCGTCTGGGCCAGCCCGGCGATCTGGTGGTCATCTTCGCCGATCAGCTGGCGCGCACCTGGAAGCAGATCATCTACTTCAAGCCGGAAGTGGCGCAGACCGCGACCAAGGCCGATCTGAAGCTGGAGCCGCACGCGGTGATCAGTTCGCTGAAGGGCTTCGAGGACTTCTCCGACGCCAGCCAGCTGGAGATCAAGCAAGACGAGCGCGGCGTGTTCCTGGCCAAGGAAGACGCTGACTGAAGGTCGATGCGATGAGCGTGCCCTTCCTCAAGGATTCCCGCCGACTGACCGGGCGCACCATCCTGCTGGATGCGCCCGGCGCGGTGCTGGAAGTGGAGCCACCAGCGGAACTGGCCACGCGGCTGGCTGCGCGCTGGCGACGCGAGGCGCGCTGGCTGTGCCAGGGGCTGGGCTGGACCGAGAGCGCGCAGGCCAGTCGCTGGTTCGCGCCCACTTTGCATCTGGGGCTGAGCGCGCCCATCGACCAGCTGATGGTGGCCACCTATGTGGCCGAATGGGCCTTGGAGCTGGCCCTGGACGGGCTGATCGAGCATCGCGCGCCGCGCGCCTCGCGCATCCTGGCGCGGATGCAGGAGCGCCGCGATCGCGCCGCCAATCCGGCACTGGTCGCACTGCATCGGCGCGCACTGGCGGAGAAGGCGCAGATCCTGATCGGCGATGGCGATCTCAGCCTGGGTGAAGGCGCCGACTGCCGCAGCTTTGCCTTCGGCGAGGTACCCGAACCCGACAAGCTGGACTATTCCAAGCTCGGCCATCGCTTGCCGGTTGCCATCGTCACCGGCACCAATGGCAAGACCACCACCACCCGCATGCTGGCGCGCGTCGCCGCCGAAGCCGGCCATGCCACCGGCCATTGCTGCACCGATTCGGTGGAAGTGGCGGGCGAGGTGCTGGATCGCGACGACTATTCGGGCCCGGGCGGCACGCGCAAGGTGCTGCGCCATCCGCGCTGCGAGTTCGCCGTGCTGGAGACCGCGCGTGGTGGTTTGCTGCGTCGTGGGCTGTCGGTGCGCTATGCCGATGTGGCCCTGGTGACCAACATCGCCGCCGACCATCTGCACGACATGGGCGTGCACAGCCTGGCACAGATGGCCGAGGTCAAGTTCCTGATCGCCAAGGCGCTGACGCCGCGCGGCGTGCTGGTCAGCAATGCCGACAATCCATGGTGCCGCCGCGAAGCCAAGCGCAGCGGCAAGGCCATCGTCTGGTTCGCCCTGAAACCGCCACCCAGCGCCTTCTTGCGCGGCACGCCACGCTTGCGCGGCCTGGCCACCGTGCGCAAGCAGCGGCTGGTCTACGAGAGCGGCAAGCGCCGCGTGGATCTGATCGGCGTGGACGAGATCGGCCTGCCGGGCGCAGGCGGCGCGGCGCATAACATCGCCAATGCGCTGGCGGTGGCGGTCACCGCGATCCAGCTCAAGCTGCCGCTGTCGGCCATCCGCAAGGTGCTGCGCGAATTCGGCCGCACCGTGCATGACAATCCCGGGCGCGGCAATCTTTACCGGTTGGCCAACGGCGCCCAGGTGCTGGCCGACTTCGGCCACAACCCGGACAGCCTTGCCGCCGTGTTCACCACCATGCGCGCCCTGCCCCATCGGCGCCTGCTGATCTCGCTGGGCCAGGCTGGCGACCGCGATAATGCGGCGATCCGCGAACTGGGCACGCTGGCCGGCACCGAAGCACCCGAACGCCTGCTGCTCAAGGACATGGACAAGTACCGCCGCGGCCGTGCCGAGGGCGAAATCCCGCGCCTGATGGCTGAGGGCGCCATCGCCGCAGGCCTGGACGCGGCGCGGATCGAGTACTGCGGCAGCGATCCCGATGCCGCCCAGCGTGCCCTCGATTGGCTGCAGCCCGGCGACCTCGCCGTGCTCTTCGTGCACAGCGAAGCCGACAAGGTCTTCGCCATGCTGAGTGCGGCGGCTGAGGGCAGTTGAAGCAAAAGGGCGCGAAGTCGGCAACAGACGCAAGACTTGATCCGAGCGCCGCAACACAGCCCAGGCACGCCGTAGCGCGTTCAGCCTCGAAGCTCAGCACCGACGCGCCCCAGCCCCCAACACCCAGTCCCCAGTCCCCGCCTCACCACCATTTGACTTCGTACGAAAATACTCGTATCAGCGGGAACCTGTCGCTCCCAACCCAAGATGGAGGCTTCATGCGGACGCTCGCTGCTCTTTGTTTTCTGCTGGCCAGTACCAGCCTGATGGCGGAATCGACGGCGCCCGCAGCGGCCGCCACCGCCAACCTGAGCCGGCAAATGCTGGAGCCCAGCGAGTTTCCCGCCGCTGCGGCGGCCTTGCGCACGAGCTTGGCCGATCGCGCCACCTATGCGCACCTCAGCGACGCCGACCTGGCCACCATTGATGACCGCTTGCAGCGCATGCAGGGCCTGCTCGACGGTGAAGACTCGGTCAATGATCTTGGTCTGCGCGACAAGATCGCGCTGTACAACGCGCAAGAAGAGATCAATGCGCTGATCGAGCAGCGCAAGCCGCAGCGCACGCGCTGCGAGCGTCGCAAGCCGCTGGGATCCAATCTCTACACGGTGGTCTGCGAAACCGAAGCCCAACGCGACGCCAAGCGCCAGGACGCCCAGGACAATCTGCGCAAGCCGAGCGTCTGCCAAGCCGGCGACTCCGGCTGCTGAGCAGCATCGCAGCCTGACGCGGCGCGGGCCTCGCCCCTCGCCGCGCGCCATCTTCAAGCTGCCGGGCTATGCTCCGCGCCCTCTTTCGCAAGCGGAGTCATCGCATGGAACTCGCGCAGGTCAAGGCTGCCATCACGGGCGGCGCTTCGGGATTGGGCTACGCCGTGGCGCAGCGGCTGATTGCCGAAGGCGCCAGCGTGTGCCTGCTGGACGTACAGGACGACAAGGGCCAGGCGGCGGCGCAGGCGCTGGGCCCGAAGGCCAGCTATGTGCGCACCGATGTCACCCACGAGGCGCAGGTCGCCGGTGCGCTGCAGGCGGCGCAGTCGACGATGGGCGGACTCAATGCGGCGATCAATTGCGCCGGCATCCTTGGCGCCGGTCGCGTGCTGGGCAAGCAGGGCTCCATGCCGCTGTCGGCTTTCGAGACGGTCATCCGCGTCAATCTGCTGGGCAGCTTCAACGTGGGCAAGGCGGCGGCCGAGCTGATGCAGCACAACGCGCCGGGCGTCGACCAGGAACGTGGCGTGATCATCAACACCGCCTCGGTGGCGGCTTTCGAAGGCCAGATCGGCCAGGCGGCGTACTCAGCCAGCAAGGGCGGCGTGGTCGGCATGACCTTGCCGATGGCGCGTGAGCTGGCCCGCTTCGGTATCCGCGTGATGACCATCGCTCCTGGCATCTTCATGACGCCGATGGCGGGTGGCATGCCGCCGGAGGTGAAGGCCAGCCTGGAGGCGAATGTGCCCTTCCCTTCGCGCCTGGGTGAGCCCGACGAATTCGCCGATGCGGTGGCCTTCGTGCTGCGCAATCGCTACATGAACGGCGGCACTTTGCGTCTGGATGGCGCGGTGCGCCTGCAAGCCAAGTAAGGCCGGAGTCGACCTCATGAAAGCCACCGAGATCAAGCGCGGCACCGTGGTCGAGCACCAGGGCAAGTTCTGGATGGTGCGGGATCTGGAACGCAGCGCGCCCACCGCGCGCGGCGGCAACACCACCTACCGCTTCCAGATGTACCAGGTCGGCAGCGACCAGAAGCTGGACCTCAGCCTGCGCGCCGACGATGAACTGACGGAAGTGGAATTGACCCGGCGCGATGCCAGCCTCTCGTACATGGACGGCGACAACTACGTGTTCATGGACAACGAGGACTACACCCAATACACCCTGTCACCCGAGATGGCCGGTGATCTGCGCCTGTACTCGGCCGACGGCAACCTGGCTGGCGTGCAACTCTTGTTGATCGACGGCCAGCCGGTGGGCCTGAAACTGCCCGCAGTGGTGGAACTGGAAGTGGTCGACACCGCGCCGTACATCAAGGGCGCCACCGCCACCGGCCGCGCCAAACCCGCCAAGCTCTCGACCGGGTTGGAAGTCGCGGTGCCGGAGTACATCGAGAACGGCATCCGCATCCGCGTCAATACCGAAACCGGCGAGTACACGGGCCGCGCCGAGGTGGCGCACAAGGGCTGAGGCGGGCTTTCGGCAACAGGCTCAGGGTGCGGTTCACTGCGTTCACCAGCACCCTGCGGATTGCCTTTCGCGCAGTGATGGGTGTGCACCGTCGTCGCTCACCTATCGCCCCGCGCCCGCGCTGCCAGGACCTGCGCCACGCAAGCTTGCAGGGCCGCCGCCTCATAGGGTTTGCCGAGGTGGGCGTCGAAGCCGGCTTCGATGGCCTGGGCGCGATCGGCCGGTGAGACGCGGCCGGTGGCGGCGATCAGGACCAGTTGATCGCCATCGGGCTGGGCGCGCAGGATGCGCGCCAGGCTGAGGCCATCGAGTTGCGGCAGGTCCCAATCGAGCACGGCGATCCGCGGCTGCCGCGTGCTGTACTCCACCATTGCCGCCAGACCATCGCCGGCCGCCAGCACCTCGCAACCCATCTCCCGCAAGGCCAGCACCGCCAGTTCGCGGCTGACCGGATCGTCTTCCACAATCAACGCCACCACGCCGCCGAGATCGACTTGCGCCGGCGTCGCCTCGCTGGGCGTGGCGGTCGCGCTGGCCGGCGCGGCCGGGCTGGCAGCCAGTTCGAGCACGAAGCGACAGCCCTCGGTGACTGTGGTGTCCAGCCACAGCTCACCGCCCATGCGCCGGGCCAGACCACGACTGATCGCCAGGCCCAGGCCAATCCCGGGCGCGCGGCTTTCTCCGGCGCCGCGCTGGAAGGGCTCGAACAGGCGCTCGCGGTCGTCGGGCGCGATGCCGGGCCCGCTGTCGCGGATCGCGATTTCCACCCGCCGCCCGTCGCCACGCAGCTGCACCGCCACCGAGCCTTGCTGGGTGTACTTGATGGCATTGCCGAGCAGGTTGTCGAGTACCTGACGCAGGCGTCCGGGATGGGCCTGGACCACCAGGCCAGCGGCCGCATCGAGCTCCAGCCGCAAGCCCTTCTGCGCGGCGAGCGCTGCGTGCTGCTCGTAGACGGCGCCGAGCACCGGTGCCAGGTCGACAGGAGCCAGATCCAGATTCAGCCGGCCGGCCACGAGTCGGGTCCAATCCAGCACTTCTTCCATCAGCTGGGCAAGCCGGCGACCGGCATCCTGCAGCAGCCGTAAGCGCTCGCGTTGCACAGCATCGAGCGGACTCTTTGCCAGCAAGGCGGCGAGACCAAGGAGGCCGTTCAAGGGATTGCGAATCTCATGGCTGAGCTCGGCCAACATCTGGCTCTTCTCGGCAGCCACTTGCTCGGCCCAGGCAGCCTGGCGCTGTCCTTCGCGCCAGCGCATCTCGGCTTCGGCCATGAGGCGCGCACGCCGTCGCCACCAGGCGCCCAAGGCGAGCAGCAGCGCCGCCCACAGAGCCAAGGCCCAGGACTGACGCCACCACGGCGCCGCCACCGTGATCTGCCACTCCAGCGTGTTGGCCGCGGGCTGGCCGTGGGCATCGAAGGCGCGCACCTGCAGCTGGTAGTCACCCGGCGGCAAGGTGCCGAATCGACGCTCGCCATCGGCGCCCACGCTGGCCGGAGCCAGATCCCAGGGCTGTAGATCGAACTCGAAGCGGTGCTGGCCGGGATCAAGCAGCGAGGCCAGGCGCACGGCCACTGAAAGATCCCGATCGTCGGCGGCAAGACGCAGGGGCACATCCGCTTGCAGCGTCAGGCTGGCCTCGCCGCGCCGGATGCTCGCCGCCGCCCACTGCAGCGGAGCCGGCGCCGGCGGGCTGGCGAACTCGGCAGGCTGGATGCTGAGCACCCCTTGCTCGCTGGCCAGCCAAAAGCGGCCGTCCTCGGCCACATGAAAGGGACGATCGCTGAACTCGCGGCTCAGCAGCCCCTGCGCCCGTCCCAGCACGGTGGTGCGCGCGCTGCCTGGGTCGAAGCGGGCCAGACCCTGCGGCCCGGCCAGCCACAACTGGCTGCCATCCCAGGCCATGCCGCCCACCGTGGCCCAGCGCCCCATGGCCTGAGCAGCAAACTCGGGATCGCGCTGCCACATCGCGCCGCCACGAAAGCGCTCCAGCTGGGCATCGGCGTAGACATACCATTGGCCGGGCTCGGCCTCGACGAAGGCCTCGACCGAGCGCGAGCCGGCGAACACTGCCGCGAAACAATCGCAATCGGCCTGATGGCGAAACAGCCCGGCGTCGGTGGCGACCAGCAGGCTGCCATCCGCCAGACCCAGCTGCTGCACATTGAGTCCGAGCAGCCCGCGCTCGGCAAAGGCGTAGCGCCGCACCGAGCCATCCGGATCGATGCGCGATAGCCCCGCCCCCATCGATGCCGCCCACACCACGCCCTCGGGTGCGAGCGCGAGCAGATCGACATGGCCACCCACCAGATCCTCGCGCAACCAGTCTCGACGAGCGCTCAGGCCGTCCGCACTCAGCGTGTAGCGCGTCACGCCTGCGTTGTGGCCCAGCCAGAGCTGATCCCCGCGCCGCTGGATGACCCAGATCCGGCGTGCCGGCTGCTCGGCAGCGGGCAGGCTGTGCACCACGCCGCGCGCCAGGTCCAGCCAATGCAGGCCCTGGTCCATGCTGCCGATCCACACGCGTCCATGCTGATCGCGGGCGACGCCGCGCACGCGGCCGTCGCGCCAACCGCTGCTCGCCGTGGCGTCCGGTTGCCACAGCTGCACGCGCCGCCACAGGGGCGAGAGGTACACCAATCCACCGCCCAGGCTGCCCATCCACAACCCGCCCTCACGGTCGAACAGGGCGGTCCACAACTGCGCGCGCGGCACGCTGCCCATGCTGCCGGCGCGATGCACCCAATGCGCACTGGCGTCGGCATCGCGGTACTGCAACTCGCCGTGGCCGAGCAGGAATTGCTGTTCGCCGCGCACCGCCAGCGCCAGCAGCCGCCCGGGATCCTGCCAGCCTTCGGACGTGCGGCAGGACAGGCCTGTCGCTGCCCGCCACTGACACAGCCGGGCATCACGCAGAAGCAGCCACAGGCTGCTGCCGTCCAGCGCCATGTGGCGCGCGGCAGCGGGACTCTGCTCGTTCCAGGGCATGGGTGTGAAGCGCTGCTGCAACGGGTCGTAGAGCCCCGGCGGCGCGTCATCGAAGGCCACCCACAGGCGGCCCGCATCGGCGCTGAGCACCTGCCAGATGTCGGCATCCGGCAAGCCTTGCGCCAGCCCGTACTGCGCCAGGACCGTGCCGCTGGCGTCCACCTCCACGATGCCGGCGCCCACGGTGCCGACGTACACACCGCGCGGGCTGCCGGTCAGACTCCAGATTTCCAGCGACTCACCGGCGGCGACGCGCTCACGTAGCGGAAAGCTTCGCAGCCTTTCCTGCCCGGGTTCACGCACGCTCAGAAAGCCGTTGCTGCTGCCGATCCAGACCCGGCCCAAAGCATCCGCGTGCAAGGTCTCCACCGAGGCGCTGGGCAAGGCGCCATCGCGATCGGGATGTGGCAGGTCGACGCTGATGCTGCGCCCGTCGTAGCGCGCCAGACCGGCGCTGGTGCCGATCCACAGCACGCCCTCGCGATCCTGCGTAAGGGCGTGAATCTGGCTGCTGGGCAGGCCGGCCTCCAGACCGAAGGACTGCAGGGTCGGCGGTGGCAGCGCCGCGGCTGGCGACGCAGCGCTGTGCAGCCACAAGCCCAGTAGCGTCCAGCAGCAGCACAGGACCGGACTCGCTTTGGCCCGACCGCCTTGCCATGGACCCAAAGCTCGGCGGAACATCGACGCCGATGCCATCCTGGATCCACCCGCGCTTGTCCACTCGTCTCGCTTCTCTCGCATGAAAGCCGGCCTCTCGCTGAAGTGGTTGCTGGCGGCCCTGGTGATCCTGATGGCCCTGGGCAGCGTGGCCAGCGTGATCTACCTGGGCGACGCCGCGCTCTCGCTGTTGGAGCGTCTGCAGCGTCTGCCTGCATGGTTAGGAGTGGCGATGGCGCTGATCCTCGCAGCCCTGCTTGCGATGACCGGCTGGACGCTGTGGCAACTGTTGGGTCCGCGTCGGGCGCGAGCGGCGCCGGCGCCGGTGGTGCGCAGCAGCATTGAGGCGCGTCAGCAGGCGCTGGCCGCGCAGGCGCCGGAGGCTGCCGCACCGGTGGCAGCGGAGCTCAGCGAGCTGGACCAGCGCGCGGCGGCGGCGCGGCTGTATGTGGCACTGTTCGGCGAGATCAATGCCGGCAAGAGCGCGCTGCTGCGCGCCCTGGTGCCCAGCCATGCCGAGCCCAGCAGCGCGCGCGGCGGCAGCACCCGCCAGGTGCGACTGAGCGCCTGGCGCGCGCCCTCCGGCGCCGAGATCACCCTGGCCGATGTGCCCGGCTTCGAAGAATGGCAGGGCGAGGCCCGCGCAGTGGCGGCGCGCGAGGAGGCCTTGCGCAGCCATCTGGTGCTGTATGTCGCGGCGGGCGATCTGAGCCGCAGCCAGTGGCAGGAATGGGAATGGCTACGCGGCTTCGGCAAGCCCTTGTATCTGGTGCTCAACAAGACCGACCTCTACAACGATGAGGAGCTGGCCGCGCTGCGCGCGCGGCTGCAGTCACGCAGCGGACAGGCGCCGATCGAGTGCTCGGCCGGCGGCCGCGAGAGCGTGCTGCTGCGCCTGCCGGATGGCAGCAGCCGCCGCGAGGAGCGCGAGCGCGCGGCATCCGTCGAAGCACTGCGGGTGCTGCTGCAAGGGCTGGCACGACGCGGTCCACAAAGCCTGGAAGCCGGACGTCAGCAGGCGGTGCTGCAGGCACTGGACCTCAAGCTCGATGCCGCCGAGCAAGCCCAGCGCCGTGCCCAGGCCGAACACATCGTGGAGCGCTCGGCGCGGCGCGCCGTGCTCGGTGCACTGGCCAGCGTGGCGCCGGGTTCAGACCTGGTGATCCAGGGCTTGCTCGCCACCCAGCTGCTGCGTGAACTCGGCGCCTTGTACGGCGTGTCCTTGCGCCAGCTCGATGTGGACGAGTTCATCCAGCTGGCCGGCGATCGTCTGCGCGGCGGCACCGCCATCGTGCTGGCCATCGCCGGCAATGCGGCCAAGGCCTTTCCGGGCCTGGGCACGCTGGGCGGCGGTCTGCTGCACGCGGTGGCCTACGGCATGATCTTCGTCAGCCTGGGCCGCGCGGTGGCGGAAACGCTGGAACGTGGCCATGGTCTGCAGCGCGAGCAGGCGCTGGCCGAATTCGATCGCCATCTCAAGAGCGATGGTGAGTGGAAGGACTGGGCGCCGCGCCTGCTGCGCATTGCCCTGGAACGCCAATCCGAGGAGAGCGGCCGATGAGAGTTCTGCGCAGGCTGCTCATGCTCGCAGCGCTGTTGCTGCCCGTCGTACTGCCGCTGCCGCCCGCCGGCCACGCCGTGGCCAGCACGGAGTCGCCCGGCGCCGGTGCGCGCTACCAGATCGACCCCAAGCACACCAGCATCGCCTTCTACGTGGATCACCTGGGCTTTGCCCGCACCTTGGGCGTATTCCGCGGCATCGAGGGCGAGATCCTGTTCCACGCGCAAGACTGGACGCAGAGCCAGGTCGAAGCCGTGGTGGCGATCGAGACGCTGTCGCTGGGCGATGCCGCCTTCGAGCGCACCATGCTCGGCCGGCGCTGGTTCGATGCCGAATCCCATCCGCAGGCCAGCTTCCAGTCGCTGCGCCTGCAGCGCATCGACGCGCAGCAGGCTCGCCTGGAAGGACTGCTGCGCCTGCGCGGCGTGGAGCGCCAGGTGACGCTCGACCTGCGCTTCAACAAACTCGGCACGCACCCTCTGACGCTGCGCCGCACGCTGGGCTTCTCCGCAACCACCACGCTGCGCCGCGCCGACTTTGGCCTGGACGCCTACGCCGATCAGATCGGCGCGGAGGTGGAGGTCCGCATCGAGATCGAAGCCACGCTGCCGCCGCCTCGGCGCAGCGGCAAGCCCGGGAGCGCGCCATGAGCGGCGAGCAGCATCTGGCGCAGACGGTGGACAGCCTGCGCGCCCTGATCAACGCCGCCGACCTGCCGCCCAGCGTGCGCGAGGCCTTGCGCCCACAGTTCGAGGAGATCGAGACGCTGATCCAGAAGCTGGAGCAAGGCGAAATCCACATCGCCGCCTTCGGCCGCGTGTCGGTGGGCAAGTCCTCGCTGCTCAATGCACTGCTCGGCACGCGCCGCTTTGAAGTGGGCGTACTGCACGGCACCACCACCAGCGCACAGTCGGCGCGCTGGCAGGAAGCGCGCGAGCAGGGCATCCACCTGATCGACACCCCTGGCATCAACGAAGTGGACGGCGCCACGCGCGAACGCATGGCGCTGGATGTGGCCGGGCGCTGCGACCTGGTGCTGTTCGTGGTCGATGGCGATCTCACCGCCAGCGAGCTGTCGGCACTGCGCGAGCTGCATCAGGCACAACGGCCACTCGTGCTGGTGCTGAACAAGGCCGATCGCTACAGCGCGGAGGACCGTGCCGCGCTGCTGGCCAGCCTGCGCGAGAAGACCAGCGGTTGGGTACGCGCCGAGGATGTGCTCAGCGTGGCCTCCGATCCGCGCGCTTACCGCGTGATCGAGCGCGACGCCGCCGGCCGCGAGCACTCGCGCTGGGAGCAGCCGCCGGCGGACATCGAGGCCCTGCGCGAGCGCATCGACAGCATCGTGGCTGCCGAGGGCAAGACCTTGGCGGCGCTGAATGCCGGCCTGTATGCCGGTCGTATCAGCGATCAGCTGGCGCGTCAGCTGGCCGCGGCGCAGCGCGACATCGCCGAGAAGCTGATTCGCAACTACGCGCTGGGCAAGGGTGTGGCAGTGGGCCTGAACCCGCTGCCGGCGGCCGATCTGCTGGCTGCCGCCGGCCTCGACGTGGCGCTGGTGATGCACCTCTCGCGCGTCTACGGCCTGCCGCTGACCAAGACCGAGGCCGGCGAGTTGATCGGCAAGATCGTGGCCCAGGTCGCCGCACTGATGGGCGCAATCTGGGGCGTGCATCTGGTCGCTTCCGCGCTCAAGGGCCTGAGTGCCGGCGTGTCCATCGCGCTTACCGCTGGCGCGCAAGGCGCCCTCGCCTACTTCGGCACGCTGCTGGTGGGCCGCGCCGCCGAAGCCTGGCTGATCCACGGCAAGAGCTGGGGCGAGAAAGGCCCCAAACGCGTGGTGCAGGACATCATCGACAGCCTGGATCGCGATTCCATCCTGCGCGAGGCCCGCGCCGAGATCATGGCGCGGCTGCGCAGCGAGGCTTGAGCTTGTCGGAAGCCTGCGGGCTTCATGTCGGATCCAGTTTAAAAGCCATCGACCCCAAGGCCGCTGCACTTTGCGTAGCAGCCTTTGCGTCCTTTGCCTGCTGTGCGCCCCTTTGCGTCAAGCAAGGTGTGATCGTCGGTTCCCGCCGACTCAGTCACTACGCCGTCCTACGCCCGCGTGATGCAAAAGGCTCGTCGCGCGCGCCATCGCGACCCCACCTGCACGGCCGCGCCGCCCATACTGCGCATTCCCCGGATCGGATCGCCCCGCATGCAAGTCCTGCGCACTTGTCTCGTCCTGCTGCTGACGCCGCTGGCCGCCAGCGCCACGCCGCCCGCCTTCGCGCCGACCGATGTGTTCGGCCTGGAATGGGCGGCACGTCCGCAGTTGTCGCCGGATGGCAGCCGCATCGTCTACGAGCGCAACTTCTTCGACGCGATGAAGGATGTGCGGCGCAGCAACCTGTGGCTGGTGGACGTCGCCAGCGCCGAACAGCGGCCGCTGACCACCGGATCCAGCAACGATCGCGGCGCGGTGTGGTCGCCCGATGGCCAACGCCTGGCCTGGATCGCCAGCGATGGCACATCGGCGCAGATCTACGTGCGCTGGCTCAAGGGTGGCGAGACCGCGCGCATCACGCGGGTGCCGCAGGCGCCGGGCGATCTGGCCTGGTCGCCGGATGGCCGGCGCATTGCCTTCACCGCGCGCGTGCCGGCCGCAAGCCAGCCGCTGGCCACGGACCTGCCCAAGCCGCCGGAGGGCGCCGATTGGGCTGCGCCGATGCGCGTGATCGAGGAGTTCACCTGGCGCTTCGATGGCGCCGGTGAGATCGAACCCGGCTACAGCCACATCTTCGTGGTCTCCGCCGATGGCGGCGCGCCCCGTCAAGTGACGCAAGGCGCGCATGATTTCGACGGCCCGCTGGCCTGGCTGCCGGATGGCAAGGCCTTGATCGTGGCGGCCAACCCGGTGGCCGATGCCGAACGCGATCCCTTGGAAAGCGATCTCTATCGAGTCGCCATCGCCGATGGCGCGCTGACCCGCCTGACCCAGCGCGATGGTCCCGATGCCAGCCCGGCGATCTCGGCCAATGGCCGTTACGTTGCCTATGTGGGCTTCGAAGATCGGCTGTTGGGCTACCAGAACACGGTGTTGTCGGTGCTTGACCTTGACACCGGCAGCACGCGCGCGCTGACCGCGGACTTCGATCGCGCGATCGAAAATCCGCAGTGGGACGGCGATCGCGGCATCTGGTTCCACTACGACGATCAGGGCATCACCAGGATCGGCTGGATCGCCGCGCGCGGCGGACGCATCGAGACGGTGGTCAGCGACCTCGGCGGCACCGCGATGGGCAGGCCTTATGGCGGCGGCTCGCTGCATGCGGTGGGCGGCAAGGTGGCCTACACGCACAACAGCAACTCGCGCCCGGCGGATGTTGCTGTGGTGACGCGCGGCGGCAAGCCGCGAGTGCTCACCGCCCTCAGCGAAGATCTGCTCGCCGCACGCACGCTCGGTCGGGTGGAAACGCTGCGCTGGAAGTCCTCACACGATCAGCGCGAAATCGAAGGCTGGCTGGTGTATCCGCCGGGCTTCGATCCGGCCAAGCGCTATCCGCTGGTGCTGGAAATCCATGGTGGCCCCTTCGAGAACTACGGTCCGCGCTTCGCGCCGGAGATCCAGCTGTATGCGGCCCGAGGCTATCTGGTGCTGTACACCAACCCGCGCGGCAGCACCAGTTACGGCGAGGACTTCGCCAACCTGATCCACCACAACTACCCGGGTCAGGATTACGACGATCTGATGAGCGGGGTGGACGCGGTGATTCAGCGCGGCTACGTCGACGAGCGCAACCTCTTCGTCACCGGTGGCAGCGGCGGCGGCGTGCTCACGGCCTGGATCGTCGGCCATACCGAGCGCTTCCGCGCAGCGGTCTCGGCCAAGCCGGTGATCAACTGGTACTCCTTCGTCCTCACCGCGGATGCCTACGGCTTCTTCTCCAAGTACTGGTTCCCCGGCAAGCCCTGGGATCATCTGGAGCACTACATGCAGCGTTCGCCGATCAGCTACGTCAAGAACGTGCGCACACCAACCATGTTGATCACCGGTGAGGCCGATCTGCGCACGCCGATCTCCGAGTCCGAACAGTACTACCAGGCGCTCAAGCTCCTGGGCGTGCCCACCGCGCTGGTGCGCATTCCCGGCGCCTCGCACGCGATCAACCAGCGCCCCAGCCAGATGATCGGCCAGGTGCTGCAGACCTCGGCCTGGTTCGAACGCCACCGGCAGCGCGACGCGACGCCCTGAGCAGGCAGCGCGCCGCTCATTCGTAGCCGCTGGCGAAGATGCTGTCGTCGGCGACGAAGCGTGCGGCGAGGAAATCGCGATCGTTGCCGGCATTGAGCGGCGTGCTCAGCCAGCCGGCCACGGTGATGTGGGTGGCGCTGGCGATGACGGCCTCGACCACATCGCTCTGCGGCCCGCCGAGATCGATGGCAAAGAGATAGCGGCCGGCGTTGCCGAAACCAGGATCCAGCGTGCCGTCCGCCAGACGCAGCCGCGCCAGCGCGATCTGGTAATCGGTCTGCGTGCCGAGCAAGGCTGATCCGGCCACCACCAGATGGGTGGGGCCGGCGATGCTCAGGCCCGGACTCTGCAAGGCGATGCTGGTGGCGCTGTCGTAGCCAATGCCGTCCAGATCGAAGGCCACCATCTGGCGCCCGGCACCACCGAACTCGACGTCCAGCTCGCCATTGGCGTGCAAGCGCGCCACGCCGAAGTCGCGATTGCCATCGCTGCGGCACACCGTCCCCGCCAGCAGAAAGCGGTCGGTGGACGGAAACAGAGTGGAGTGGTGGAAGGCGATCGCCGCAATCTTGTCTTCATTGCAACCCGGACCACCCTGGTCGAAATGCACCCGCGCGCGACCCACCGGGCCGTAGTTGCCGAAGGCTGGATCCGGGCTGCCATCGGGCAGCAGGACCAGCACGCCGAAGTCGATGCCATGGTCGGGTGTCCACACTTCTGCCGCCACCGCGATCCGCTGCTGGTGGTCGATCACCAGCGCCTGCCCGCGATAGTCGTTGATGTCCTCGGTGCCGAAGTCGAAGTACGGTCGCCCCGTGCCGCCGAAGCTCGGATCCAGCTGACCGGCCGTGGTGTAGCGCGTCACCGCGATACGGTCGTAGGAGATGAAAGGCAGGCTCAAACTCTGCCTGCCCACGGCGACGATCCCACCGCTGCTGTCCACCGCCACATCGCGGAACTCGGTGGCGCTGGACGGCGCCACGCCGTTGTTGCCGAAACCCGGGTCCAGGGCCGAACCATCGGCCAGCACGCGCATGGCCAGCGATCCGCCACCTTGCTTGAAACCCACCAGGATGATCTTGCCGTCGCTCTGCAAGGCCACGGCCTGCACCGACAGCAAGGCGCCCGGATCGGCTGAATCGATGAAGCTGGCCTTGCCATCGCCACCGCCGAAGCTGAGATCAAGGCGGCCATCCGGTGTCAGCTGCACCACGGCGGCGACGAGGCCGGTGGCTGTCTGCGCCGAACCGGCAATGACGATGCGACCATCGGCGCGCACCACCATGTCGGTACCGAGATCGCGATCCAGCCCGCCCTGATTGAGCGGCAGATTCACAAAGCCGGTGCCCAAGCCACCGAATGCGGGCTCCGGCATGGTCTGGGCCGACATCGGGACGGCCCATGTCCATGCAATGAGTGCAGTTGCCAGCCTCAGGTTTCGCATCGCGCCTCCACCGCCGGGCGGCACGCGCGGACTGCGCAGCACCAGCCTGCGCATCGCGTGCCTCAGCCCTGACTCTGGCCCCGTGGCAGAAGGCGGTGTTGACCAGGGTCAAGCGCGCGCCGCCCGGCGGCGAGCCGTCCGCCTCCCCAGCGCGATCAGGCGGCCGGGATGGGCGCCTTCGACAGGGTGGCCACGCGGACCTTGGGCGCGGCTGCGCCGCTGACATGCCGCGCGCGCAGTTGTCCGCAGCCACCATCCACATCCTGGCCGGCAGAGCGACGCAGCTTGGTCAGGATCCCGCGCTGGTGCAGGTAACGCGCCATCTCGCGGGCGCGGTCGATGCTGGGGCGCTGGAAGTCCAGGCCCTCGACGGTGTTGTAGGGGATGAAGTTCATCACCGCGAGCTTGCCCTTGAGCAAGGCTTCGATACCGGCCAGTTCCTCGTCGCTGTCGTTGATGCCGGCGAGCAGCGTCCATTGGTACTGGATCGGATAGCTGGTGGCGCGCGCGTAGTGCTCGGCTGCCTCGACCAGTTCGAGCGGATCCACGCGCGGCGCCTTGGGCAGCAGTTGGCGGCGCAGATCGGCACGCGTGGTGTGCAGCGACAGGGCCAGCGCCGGCTTCACCGGGCCGCGTGGCAGCCGCTCGAACACGCGCGGATCGCCGACCGTCGAGAAGACCAGATTCTTGTGACCGATATCGCCCAGCACGCCGAGCAGCTCGATCGCATCCATCACATTGTCGAGATTGTGTGCGGGTTCGCCCATGCCCATGAACACGACGCGGCGCAAGCGATGCTGGCGACGCGCCAGCACCACCTGAGCGACGATCTCGGCACTGCCCACCTGGCGGCGCAGTCCCTCGCGCCCGGTCATGCAGAACACGCAGCCCACCGCACAGCCCACCTGCGTCGAGACGCAGACGCCTTCGCGTGGGAGCAGCACACTTTCCACGGTCTGCCCATCGCGCAATTGCACCAGCAGCCGCGCCGACCCATCGGCGCTGGGATGTTCGGAGCGCTTCTGCGCCAGCGCGGACAGCTCGGCCTCGATGTCTGGCAGGGCTTCCCGCAATCGCGCCGGATAAAACAGACCGACTGCGCGATGGCAGCGATCCAAGGGCCAGGCACGCGTCCAGGCCTTGAGCACGGCCTCTTCGTGGATGGGGCGCGCCCCAGCGTCGCGCAGGCGTTGGCGGATACGTCGATCAGCATGGCGCGCATGCTGCCTGGAAGCGGCATGGGTTGCGAGAGGGAACGCGACACGCCAGAAGCTTGGCGCCCCACTTGCGACCAGCAAGCAGCCGTCCAATAGGGTGATGTGTTCGAAAAACTCTCCCGGGGTGCGAGATTGACTGCCCGAGCGACACCTTGTTGGTACACGCTCACCACGGGGGAACCGCTCATGTCCAAGGATTCCATGCTGCCCAAGCAGACGCCGCAACAGCAGGAAGGGCTGGTATTGGAGGCCACAACTGGATCGGAGACTGCGCCGCAAAAAGCCGCGGTCGTTGGCGCACCGCGTGTAGAGGAGTACTGGGCCCTCAATGAGGGGTCTCTGGATCCAGGCTTGAACAAGCGCATCAAGACCCTGATCGGCAAAGACACGGATTTCGTGGTCTATCTGGATGAAGCCTGGAGCATTCAGTGGAGTGATCGGCGGCCTGAATGGCCGCGCGCCGAAGTCTTGAACATGGTGGCGCGACTTGAGGCAGAGTCCAGCTTTATCGAGAACACCAAAGTCCTCGCCGAGATCCGCTGCCAGATTGGCGAGGGCCTGGTTCGAGCACTATCCGAACCGGTGGAAAAGCGCGCCGAAAAACCGGCCATAGACCTTGCGATGGACATCCTGCAGGCCGCCGCGGAATGGATCAAGCTTGAGAACCGAACCTTATCGCGGCGTTGGCTCGCCGTGGCAGCGAGTGCCCTGGGGATTGCGTGTGCAGCCGTTCTCGCAGTGACGATCTGGTGCACCGCGCTGGCAGGGTGGTCGCTCGCCTTTGCCGCTGCCATGGCAGGCGGTGTGGGTGCCTGGGCATCGATACTCAGCTCCACCACCACCCTATCGACCATTGATGCGCGCACGGGGCGATGGAACCACTGCCTCGAAGCACTGGCGAGGGTGGCTGTGGGCATGATCAGCGCGTTTCTGCTTGCGTTGCTCGTGGAGGGCGAATTCTTGCTGGCTTTTGCCCAGGGCAATCCCATCCTGATCATCGGGCTCGGTCTTGCCTGCGGCGCAAGCGAAAGGTTGTGGCCGTCACTCATCGCTTCAGTTGAGCGGGCTGCCGAAACCGCGACCGACAAATAAGGCTGAGAATCGTCCAGCACCACAGATCGTCAGAGCGCAGGCTCAGGCCTAGTAAGGGCACGCCGTTGGCGCATTGGCGTCCATCGCAAGCCGGGACGGGGCGACCACAAGGGTCGCCCCTACGCACCGCGATCCCCGACCTCCGCTCCTCAGCGGCTCAACACCCAATACGGCAGATACAAGGTGAAGGCGAGGATCGCGAGCACCGCGGCGCCAACCAGGCTCATGCGCAAGGGCTCGGCGAGGATGGCCTGCAGCAGGGTGGGTGCCCTGCCCTCGCGCTGAGCCTCTTCCCACTCGGCGCGTGCACGCTGCTGGCGTTCGCGCTGGTAAGTCTCAAGCAGCGGCTTGGCGCGGGCGGCGACTTCCGCCTCGCGCGTCCACAGGCCGCCAGCGGAGATGCCCCAGCGATTGGGCGGGGTCTCGTAGTAGTCGATGCCATGGCTCTCCAGCAAGGCGCGAACTTCATCGGCCTCGTCTTCGGGCACATGGCGGAGATTGAGCAATAGATGCGGCATGGCGGGCTGTGCAGATCGGCGGCTGATGATGCCGTGCGCCTGCGCTGCTGTCGCGCGCGCCGCTCAATCTTTTGAGGCGGCAGGGATTGATCACTGATCGGCGGACTTTAAGGTATGCCTGCGCAGAAGCAGCTTGGATCCCGCCGAGTCGCTGTCGACCGCAGCGGCAGATCGGCCTTGCCATTGGGCCGTGCCATTGCCTGCAACACTTGCGTCCTTTGCCTCCTTAGCGCCCCTTTGCGTCAAGCAAAACTCACATCTTCAATGGGACTCGCTGCCTCTGCGCATCGCTGCGTAAGCGTCCAGGGCGGCGTTGCGGCTGTCCTTGAGATCGATGATCGGCTTGGGATAGCCAGCGACGCCGCCGCCAGTCCACGGTTGATGGATGCGACTGGCCGGCACGCGCGCCAGCTCGGGCACGTAGCGGCGCACGTAGTCGCCCTCCGGATCGAAGCGCTCGCCCTGCGCGACGGGATTGAAGATGCGGAAGTACGGCGCTGCATCGGCCCCGCTGCCGGCGCTCCATTGCCAGCCTTGCGTGTTGTTGGCCAGATCGGCATCCACCAGTGTGTCCCAGAACCAGCGCGCGCCATGCAGCCAGTGGTAGCGCAGGTTCTTGGTCAGGAAGCTGGCCACGATCATGCGCACCCGGTTGTGCATCCAGCCGGTGTGCCACAGTTCGCGCATGCCCGCGTCCACGATCGGGATGCCGGTGCGCCCGCGCTGCCAGGCGCGCAGCTGCGCGGGGTCCGTCTCGGCCCAGGGAAAGCTGGCAAAGGCCGGCTGCAGCGGCGCGTCCGGCGTGTGCGGATAGTGGTACAGCAAGTGATAGGAGAAATCGCGCCAGCCAAGTTCGCGCACGAAGGAATCGGCACCCGCGCTGGCGCGACCGGCCAGCGTCTGGCGCAACTGCCAGAGCACCTCGCCCACCGCAATCTCGCCGAAGTGCAGATGCGGCGACAGGCGCGAAGTGCCGCGCCGATCCGGCCGATCGCGTCCGCCGGCGTAGTGCTCCATCGCCGCATCAATGAAGAGCTCCAGTTGCTCGGCCGCGCCAGCCTCGCCGGGCTGCCAGCTGGCGCGCATGCCCAGATCCCACTCGATGCGGGGTTCCAGGCCCAGCTCATCCACACTCAGGCTGGGCACCTCCACGCTCGGCAGCGTCGCCGGTGCCGGCGTCGGCGGCAGCGGCGCCAGGCGCGCACTGGCGTTGCGCCAAAAGGGCGAGAAGACGCGATAAGGCTCACCCGCCTGCGTCTTCAGTTGCCAAGGCTCGTGCAGCAGGTAGCCGGCATGGCTCTCCACGCGCAGCCCGGCCGCGCGCAGGCTTTCCTTGATCTGCCGATCGCGCGCAGTCAGCGCTGCCTCGTAGACGCGCTGCCAGTGCACCGCCGTGGCGCCGGTCTCGGCGCACAAGGCACGCAGGCTCTCCAGGCTGGGTCCACGCCGGATGATCAGACGTCCGCCCCGCGCCTCGATGTCGCGAGCGAGGGCGCGCAGCGAGCGCGCCAGCCACCAGTTCGAAGCGGCACCGCGTGGCCAGTTGCCTTCCTCTTCCGGCGCGTGGATGTAGACAAAGACAGGCTGTTGGCCCGCTGCCAGGGCGGCGCTCAAGGCGGGATGGCTGCGCAGGCGCAGGTCGCGACGCAGCCAGATCAGGGCGCGCTCGCTCATGGCCGCACGTATGGCCGCACGGCGCTGAAGCCACCGTCCAGGTGCACCACTTCGCCGGTGATCCAGCGCGCCTCGTCGCTCAGCAACCACGCCGCCACTGCCGCCCCATCGGCGGCATCGCCAAAGCGGCCCAGCGGGTACTGCGCCGCGACCTGCTGCTCGCTGCGTTCACTGCTGAGCAGGCGTGCCGTCAACGGCGAGCGCATCAGTCCGGGCGCCACGGCATTGATGCGGATGCCAGCCGCCGAGCAATCCGCCGCCACCGAGCGCACCAAAGCTTCCACCGCGCCCTTGGCCGCCGCGATCGCCGCGTGATTGCTCACGCCCGTGCCGGCGACGACCGAGGAAAACAGCACGATGCTGCCGCTGCGCTGCTGCTCGTAGAGCGCGCGGGTGTAGGCCTGCACGCTGAAGAAGGCGGTGTCCACATTGGCGACCATGCACTGCCGGAATTGATCGGCACTGACCCGGCCGAGCGGCGCAATCAAGGTGCTGCCGGCGCAATTGACCAGCGCATCCGGAACCCGCCCGATCTGCTCACGCACCAGGCTCATCGCGGCTTCGGCGCCACCGGGGCTGGACACATCAGCCTGTACCAGGGCATCCCCGGTCTCGGCGTCCACCCGCGACACATCGCGGCTGACCAGGGCCAACTGCCAGCCACGCTGGCGCAGGATGGACGCCAGGGCGCGCGCCACGCCGCCGCTGGCGCCCGTCAACATCGCAATCTTCATGTGCAACTCCTTTGCTTGGTGCGCGTGATCATGGCTTGTGTGGCCGCGCCTCGCGCTGCGCGAGCCGATGCGCCGTGGCCTGTGCCTGGATGCCCGCCTGGGTGGCGGCATCAAGGCGCCCGAGCTGACGCCACTGCAGTGCAGTGCGCGGATGCTGCGCAAAGCGCTGTCGATGGCGGATCAGGAAATCCCAATACAGCGTGGTGAAGGGACAGGCATCGTCGCCCTGGGCTCGATCGGGCCGAAAGCGACACTGCGAGCAGTAGTTGCTCATGCGCTGGATGTAGCGCCCGCTCGCGCAATAGGGCTTGCTCGCCATGTAGCCGCCATCCGCGTACTGACTCATGCCGATGGTGTTGGGCAATTCCACCCACTCCACTGCATCCACGTAAACGGCGAGATACCACTCATGCACCTCATGCGGGCGCACACCGAGCAGCAGGGCGTAAAGGCCCGTCACCATCAGCCGCTGAATGTGGTGCGCGTAGCCCAGCTGCAAGGTCTGCCCGATGCACTCGCGCAGGCAGCGCATCTCGGTCTCACCGCTCCAGTACCAGGCCGGCAGCGGCTCCACCGCGCCCAGGGCGTTGTCGTCCAGATACTGCGGCATGCGCTGCCAGTACAGGCCGCGCACGTACTCGCGCCAGCCCAGGATCTGGCGAATGAAGCCCTCCACGGCGGCCAGCGGCGCACGCCGCTCGCGCAAGGCCGTCTCTGCTGCCTGGATCACGCGACGGGGATCGATCAGCTTGAGATTGAGCGCCGCCGACAGCCGCGAGTGGAAGAGCCACGCCTCGCCCGTCCACATTGCGTCCTGGTAATGGCCAAAACCAGCCAGGCGATGCTGAATGAAGTCGAGCAGCGCAGTCTCGGCCTCCTGCGGGGTCAGCGGCCAGTCGAAGGCGTCCAGCGAACCTGGATGCTGCGGGAAATGCGCCGCCACATCGGCCAGCGTTTGTGCAGTGATGGCATCCGCTGCAAAGCGACGCGGCGGTGCGATCCAGCCTGGCCCTTGCGCGCTGAAGGACTGCCGATTCTCGGCGTCCAAATTCCAGCGCCCGCCGACCGGCTCGGTGCCGTCCATCAACACTCCCAGCCGCCGTCGCTGGTGGCGATAGAAGTGCTCCATGCGCAGCTCGCGCCGCCCCTCGGCCCACTGTGCAAAAGCGGCCTTGCTGACCAGGAAATGCCGATCGACAAGGATGTCCAGCGGCACGCCAGCAGCTTGCGCCGCAGTCACGATGGCCTGCTCCACGCCCCACTCGCCGGGTTCCACCACGCGCAAGCGCTGCGGTTGCAGTGTCGCCAACTCCGCCGCCAGCAGAGCGGCGAAGTCCTGATGCGGATGGGTGCCGAGGCGGTAATGGCGCAGCAGCCAGCCCTTGCCGCGCAGCTCGGCAGCGTAGTGCCGCATCGCCGCCAGGAACATGGCAATTCGTGCCCGATGGCTCCACACCCGGGTCGACTCGGCCGGCAACTCGGCCATCAGGATGGAGTCCTGCGCTGGGTCGAAGTCATCCCACACCGAGGACTGGCGATCGAGTTGATCGCCCAGAATGAGGATCAGGTACCGCATCGGACCACTCGCGAAAGGCAGCTGCGCAGGATGGCGAGCGGCGCCGCGCGCCGGCGTCAAGGCGCCCCGTGGCCGATGGCGGCTGCCGCCAGCACGGCGGCGAGAGGCTGGCCAGCGCGCCAACCGGCGCCGAATTGGGCGGACAAGGTTGTACCGCAGGCGCCGCCAGTTATGATCGGGCCTGGCTTGGGCGGCCCGGCGGTGCAATGGAAGTCACGATCCAGATTCCGAATTTCGAACTGGTCAAGGAACTTGGCCGGGGCGGCATGTCGCGTGTCTATCTCGGTCGCCAGCAGCAGCCCAAACGCGATGTCGCGATCAAGATCGTCAATGGCGGCACGGCCCCCGACCCCGCCTTCCTGCAGTCCTTGAAGCAGGAAGGTGACACCGTCGCCGGCCTGAGTCACGACAACATCATCACGGTCTACGCCTGCGGCGTCATCGACAACCAGTACTACCTGGCGATGGAAGTGCTGTCGGGCGGTGATCTGACCGAGAAGATCAAGAAGGGCCTGCGTCCGGAAGATGCGGTCGAGGTCATGATCCAGATCGGTGGTGCGCTGGAGCACGCCCACAAGAAGGGCATCCTGCACCGCGACATCAAGCCCGAAAACGTGATGTTCCACGAGAGCGGCAAGGCCGTGCTGGTGGATTTCGGCATCGCCAAGGACGCCAGCAGCGAGTCCAGCTTCACCCAGGTGGGCGCGGTGGTCGGCACGCCGCACTACATGAGCCCCGAACGCTGCATGGGCAAGCCCACCGACGCGCGTTCCGATCTCTACGCCATGGGCGTGATGTTCTACGAACTGCTCACCGGCCATAAGGTCTTCGAGGGCCGCGACACCTTCGCCGTCAGCTATGCGCACGTCTACGAGCCAGTGCCGCCGCTGCCCACCGAGCACGCGCGCTTCCAGCCGGTGATCAACAAGCTGCTGGCCAAGGACCCGAAGGATCGCTTCCAGTCCGCCACCGAGATGATCGCGGCGCTGAAGCGCTTCCGCGCCGGTGCGCCGGGCCTGGCCGAGCCGGCCACTCGGCGCGTCGACACCGCCGTGCAGTCACCGCTGAGCGCCAAGCTGGCGCAGATCGCGGCCGACCCCGGCGCCACCATGGTGAACGCGCCCACCGGGCCGGTGAACGTGAATCTGGGCGCCGAGACCGCGGTGTCGAAACCGGTGGCGGCGGTGGGCACTCAGCCCTCGGCCGCGCCCGCTGCAGCCAAGAAATCCTTGCCGCTGGTGCCGATCATCGGCGGCGTCGCCGCCCTGGCGCTGGTTGTCATCGCGGTGATCCTGTTCGGCGGTCAGCAGCAAGGCGGCGACAGCGATCTGCCGCAAGCTCTGCTCAGTGCCGAACAACAAGTTGAGATGTCGGACAAGCTTGCCGCCGCCACATCGATGGTGCGTATCGGCAATACTGACGGCGCGGCAGGCTTGTACGAACAGGTATTGAAGGACTTTGACTGCCGCAACGAAGAGGCTCGTCGGGGCCTCAAGGCCACCGATCCCGGCAATACTCAGCGCTACAACGACGCCATCGCCAAGTGCCAATGACCAGGGCCATGATTAAAGAGCCCACCAGCACCGACCGCGCAACCATCATTGCCGGACCGGACCAGGAGACCAAGGAACATCCGCCACGCTTGATCGTGGTCGGCGGGATGTACCTTGGGCATCAGCTGGAATTGGGCGACCTGCCCGTGGTGGTGGGACGCTCGGCCGATTGCACCCTATCGCTGCCGCATGCCAGCGTCTCGCGCATGCATTGCCGCATCTGGCGCGAGGGCGAGAGCTACTACATCGAGGATCTGGGCTCGACCAACAAGACCTTCCTCAACGGGCAGGCAGTGATGCGCGCCGAGCTGCGCGATGGCGACCAGATCAGCGTGGGCAATCACTCACTGAAGTTTTTCCGCGGCGCCAGCGTGGAAGCGCGCTATCACCAGGAACTGATCGACCTCGCCGTCTACGACAGCCTCACCGGCTTCTTCAACCGGCGCCATTTCCGCGCGCTGCTGGATGAGGAAGTGGTGCGCGCCCGCGCCGGCATGCCACTGGCGGCGCTGATCATCGATCTCGACCACTTCAAGCGCATCAATGACACGCACGGCCATCTGGTCGGCGACCAGGTCCTGAGCGTTGTTTCCGGCCTGATCCGCAGCATGGCCGGCTCGCGCATGCACCTGGGACGCCTGGGCGGAGAGGAGTTCGCCGTGGCCATGGCTGAGGCCAACCAACTCGCCGCTGCCAACTTCGCCGAGCGCATCCGCAGTGCGATCGAGCAACATCGCTTCGAAGTGCGCGGACTGCTGGTTCCACTCAGCGCCAGCGTCGGCGGCGCCATGTGGGGTCGGGACATGCTCAGCAGCGCCGACCTGCTGCGACTGGCCGACGAACGCCTCTACCAAGCCAAGGCGCAAGGCCGCAATCGCGTGGTGATGCAGCACGGTGCGTGAGAACCAAGTCTGTGCCGCAACAACTGTAGGCCGAACTTGACTCTCCCAGCGAATCTGCCGCCTTTGCGGAGCACCGCCCAGTCAAAGTCTGAACTTCATCCGCACAGCTGACCCGTTGCGCTTGTTGGGCAGTTCCGTATGTAGCGACAACCAAATCAGGCCATCTCTCCAGCTCTGCGACCGACGGTATGGGCGATGTGGCCGGTGCTCGGGTGCCGCATGAAGGGCTCGGGCTTCGAGTTGTAGCTCCTAAGCAGTCACGGATGGATGGATCGACGTCCTTGACACTCGATTGGGCATTGCCCCGGAACGACTACTCGCCAAGAGTGGACAAGCAGTGCTCGACCAGATTCAGCCATGACGCCGAGCTTGGCGTGAAATGCACGTGGTCGCGCGAGTGTGCCGCTATCCATGCGTGGAAGGCGTCGGCCATGTGGATGCCACAGTTGTCCCGGATGAGATGGACGCTCCGGTCAGTCGGAACTTCACCAAGGCACCGAGGCCAAGGCCGCCGTGTCACTGCGCAACCCACTGATTCGTCGATGCAAAGTCCCGCATACCAGCCCCAAAGCACTGGCTTACGGGGCCAGGAAGCAATTGAGCAGAAGACTTCGGAAGACCGAGAATTACATTGCTTTTTCAATCACTTAGGGAGAGCTTGTAAAGAACCGGATCAACTGAACAATCCGACGTGTCCTTAAGCGCACCGGCACTGATATCAGTGTTGTCCGAACCTCGATCCAGGAGCGCACCGCAACCAAAGCCCCGCCCCCCATTTTGGGCGGTTAGATGCCTTGAGATCCCGCCGAGAACAAATTTCAAGAAAGCCCAAGATCTCCGCATCAACGGGGTCGTTCTGGCCCGTGCCTGCACCCCCGATATGCGCTTCGCAATCAAGAACTTACGTGCTTGATTGCAGACCAACCATGGCTGTTTTGGGCGACCCGACAGTGGCTGCTGACACACGCTCGACGCCAGCGATTTCGGGTTACCGCCAATACCCAATGTTGGCGAGGCCACGGTTGACGGCGCCACTTACCGGGCGTAGGTTGAAAACACATACCGCAAAGTTTTTTGGTCCGAGATTGCAGCGCAACGGCCTTGGGTAGGGCGGGGTTGCGTGGTCATGGAGAAAACGCTCACAGCATTGCAAGGCTGCTTCAGTCGGGGAACCTGATACCAATCCTTGCCCCCAATGTGGGCGATTCGTCTGTTCACGGCCCAAAGGAGTCGCCTCATGCGCTTTTCCGGTTTTCCGCTTGCGGTACCTGCGTTTGCAATCGTGCTTGTGCTCTTTGCCACTGGTTGCGCGCCACGCAGCGACGAGTCTGCGAATGAGCCAGCAGCCAGTGTAGACGCGCACGCGCAGACTGAGGCCAAAGCTGGCTTCATGCTCTCGGCCAGTGAACTGTCAGACCTCAAGACTCTGCATGCCGAAATGACACCGCATGTCACCAATCGGCTTTCAATGTCCAACGAGTTGCACTACCGCGTTGTCATGGGCGCGCTGGAGCGCTCCGGCGAGAACGCAGAGCAATCCCCCGAACTGTTCCGTCGTCTCCAGGCTGCGCATCAGCGGGGAATCGCAGCACGCGGTGATGCGGCGCCACCGAAGGCTGTGCCCGCCAATGACGGCGCTGACCCGGCAGACCCGCAGGATCTGAACTTCATTGCATCGCTCAGTGAAGTAGACAACACAGTGGCTGACCATCGAGCAACCGCGCTGTCATCGATCGTAGGGGGGACGCAGCAGACCTCCATCACGATGCAGCTTTACACCTTGTCCAATGGCCATGTCTATGCAAGCACGTCTGGCTCGCAGTACGCGCAGGGCGTGAATTTCTCGCTGTCGCTTTCCGGTACAGAGGTGACTGGTGACGGCACAACGCAGGCCATGGCGTACTTCATTTATACGCCGTATACGTCTCGTGCCGGCTTGGCAGAAGATGAGTTGATCGTACTCGCGGCAAGCTCCGCGCCAGCAAGTTCAGCACAGGCATCCACAATTGATACGGTCAACCCAACTGCAGCATGTATGCTGCAGCCAAACTATTGCGTGCGTAACGGAGCCAGCTGCATACCCGGTCAATATCAAACAAGCTGTACCAATCAGGTCGACAACCGGACCCCGATCAAGACCTGTTGGTACCGGGGCAGCCAAGCCGAGTGCGACTATTGGAATGCGACCGCGCATCCGACCAATCTGGTCTTCCCGATGTCGGGTAACGCGAGCTTCCCGAACCAAGTGGTCACCCCAGCCAATCCAGCAGTGACAATCGCGCTACAGAATCCAACCAGTGGCGGTGGCTGTAACGTATTTTTCCAGAATAGCTCGGACCCACAGTACTGGTCGGCCAATGGATCGACGATTACCTGGAACTTCCCTGCAGCAGCATTTCCGAATACTGGCGACTGCATCGCATATTACGATGGCACGACTGCCAATCTGTGGATGCAAGCCGCAGTGCCTTTGCAAGGATCTGGCGGCGGCCAGCCACCCTACGGTTCACTGAATTTTACCAGTGACCGCAGCCAAATTGGCGTCCCCGGCGTTTACATCATCCCACAGATGTACATCGTACAAGGCTGCTACGCTGCGGGCACACAAATCACGCTGGCCGATGGGACCACCGCGATGGCGATCGAAGAGTTTCGCGGCAATCAGGACGAGTTTGTTATCGATGGCGACGGCCAGCGTCGGCTGGTCGGCGGTACCACCGCTGGTCGCGAACCCAAGCCAATGATTCGTCTCAAGACCGATCAAGGACATGAGCTGCTATTGACCGAGGGCCATCCGGTGATCAACGCCGACGGCGAAGCCGTCAAGGCCAAGGATCTGGCAGTCGGTGATGCCGTGCGCACGCTGGAAGGAAAAGCCACGCTGACCGAGGTGAGCACAGAGACCTACCAAGGCCGCGTCCACAATCTCGTGCTTGCCCCAGTGGACCTGTCGAGCCACCTTCCACCGGATGAGGGCAGCACGCTCTATGCAGGCGGCATTCTGACTGGCGACGGTCAGATGCAAAATTGGCTCGCCCGCAAGACCATGAAGGTTCTTGCCTCAGATCCGGATGCAGTGCGAGCCCGCCTCGACAAGGCGTGGCTGCAGGACTTTGAGAACGACCAATAGTCGGCTGCCACCGAGCCGTTCGCGCTATACCCGCATTCCATCCGGAAGACCGACATGGCAAACAACGATCCTGTCATCACGCAGGCCATCTACGACGGAAGCAAGGTCCGGGTGACCTGGATACCGCCGAATGGCACCGGCATCATCGGTTATGTGATCTCGCTTACCTACGTTGGTCAGCCTCAGGGCCAGATCGCATATCAGAGTGACTTGATCCCCGGTCAAGCCACACGATTTGGCGTCCTGGACGTTGCGGGTCCTCTGAACAGCGATGTCACCTACTTGTTGGTAGTGACCGCAATGTGGAGCCCGACTCAAGCCGGCCAGGTCAGCGCTCCTGTGGTGCTACCTACGGTCTGGCCCACACTTAAATCTGCGGTGTACGACGGTGCCAGCGTTGCATTCGAATGGATCCCATCGCGGCAAGCCGCGCAAGGCTATCAACTGATCGTCTATTCACCGGACAGCGGCATGACCTATAGCGCGACGGTGGCAAATCCGACAGCGACCCAAGGCACGATACCCGCATCCAGCATTCCAGGCGGACTGGCTCCCAATCTGCAGTGGCGGGCGGTGGTCGCGGCACTTGGCGAAAACTCAGCGTCGGCACGCTCGATTGAAGGAGTATTCCCCTCCCCGCTGGCCCAGCCGGTGTTGGGAATCAGCACGATGTATCAATCTGGCCAAGCAATCATTGCCAGTTGGGGAGCGCTGAGCTCCGCGCAGACTGGCTTCAGGCTGAGGTTGCTGTCGTCAGCAGGGGAAGTCCAGTCTCAGACGGTACCCAGTCCATCGGCAACAAATGGCACACTTGCACTCAGCGCAGCACTTTCGGAGCGTCTTGCTTACAGTTTCCAAGTCATCGCCGAAGGAACTGGCGGCGCAGGCGTGACCAGCGTCGCTGTGCCAGTAATCTCCACGATGCCGACTGTCATTGCAATCGATTACAACAACCTCTCGGTCGGCTTTAGCTGGACGATGGCCCACAACCCGGCTGTCACCGGCTTCACGCTCCAGGTGTTATCGCTCTATAGCGGCCAGCAGTACACAGCCGAAATTACTGATGGGAACGCCACGACGGGCAGTGTTTCGCTGCCAAGCGCGCTCGGTGCGGACCTAGCGTGGGTCGTTCGCATTATTGCCAAGGGCAGCCAGTCAGTGGGCGCGATCGCCGCTCAAACCGGAGACACCGCGCTGCCTGTGGTTCCAGTTCAAACGCGCGCAGCTCAGTCGTCTGCCGAAGCGGTCAGCCTTGGCTGGACGGCTGTCACGCCGACGCCTCAGGCATACCTTGCCACGCTCTACTCCGGATCGAATGCGGTTGCCAGCGCGGAGACCGGCGGGACTGCCGCCAGTCTGCCGCTGACCCTGGGCCTCGGCGGTCAGACGCTGAAGGTCCGCAGTCGGCTTGGCCTCGCCTTGGGGCCTGAGGGCAACGCGGTCTCGGTGATCGACACTGCGCCGCAGTTCACCAAACTGGTTACCGACACTGTCACTGGCGCAGCCGTATTGCACTGGAATGCGGTGCCGAATGCGACCGCCTATATTTTGAGCTTTAGCAACGGCACCACTGCCAGCTCCACTGGCAATAGCTATCCGCTACCCGCCGCCCCGCCCGCCAACTCGACCATAGCCGTCACCGCGCGCGCACAGATTAGCGCTGCAGGCGTGACTTCAAATGGCCCGCCTAGTGCCGAATTCGTATTGGCAAGCCAAAAACCGGAGTTGCTCAAGGCCGGTTACGACGGAGTTTCGGTGTCAGCTGCTTGGCATCCGATTGCTGGCGCCAGCGGCTACCTTGTCAGCGTGCTCAAGGACGGCAGTCCCGCTACTGTTGATAGTCATTTCGACGCCCCCGCAGATGCGACCTCTGGAGCTTGGGCTTATACCCCTTCCGATGTGGCGGCAAGCTACCATGTCGTTATCCAAGCGCGCTTCCGGACTGACGCAGTCAATGACTCAACCGGCCCGTCCAGTACCGCACTGCCGCTATTCAACCCAGGCTTTTTCACATTTACGACCTACCCATACCTTTACCCAGCAACGAGCCTCGCTTCAGTTGCCACACCGGGCGAGAACATCGCTTTGTACCTTCCGCAGATTGGCGGCGACCAACCACTGCATGACCTGCCGGTGACCAATGCCCCGTTCACTCTGGAGGCCAATCCGGACCCGGTAACTGCCGAGGCTTGGCCCTATCGCCTGACGCTCGCTGCAAACAGCACAGCATGGACATTTGACACCGTACCGATTCGGCCTGCGCTGCGTGCGGCTTACCTCGCCTTTCTGCAGGCGGTGGAGACTGCTGGTGCCGTACCTTGGGGCGTGCAGATCTTGCAAGATGCGATCTCACGCTACATGCCGCAGACCTTCCAGGAAACCCTTTACTATGGTTTTGGCCTCAGCTTCCCATCGCAAGAGACCGGGGTGACACAAGGTTATGCCGACCTTCGACCCGGAATGGTGCTTAGAGTTATCGCGGAGCCATACCAGACGGTCACGCAGTCGTCCTCTCTGCAGTGGTCCAACGGTTATGTTGGAGGCCCGGCTGTCGATTACGATGTCAGCAGCTTTGTTGACAGCTCCGGTGCCATCTCCACCGGTACCGATGCCTTTATCGGCCAACTGGTCGCGGGCGGCGCAATGGTGGTCAATCCGCCGCCCAGCCATGTCCCGACTCAGCAAGAAGGCGGCATCGCCGACGCAGCGGACATGTACTTCCCTGGATTCCGCACCAATTTTTACCGGCTGTTTCCACCAGCGACCTTGGCAGGCGCCAGTGATCCCACCCCAACCAACACGCCCAGCAATTTCGTGATTGCTGCCGCGGCGAGCTTTCGTGACCTGCAGTTGGCCAGCAATGTTCCGGGCGGGAACTCGCCGGTGGTCTACTTCCGCGGGCGCACAGTCCTGCGTCCGTGCTTGCGGGTCGTGCTGAATGGCGTTCAGATGACCGTTCCAGTCGGCACGACGGTTGGCAATCTTCTCGCGCAAGCCGGGCGCGCGACCTCGCCGACGACACTGGCTCTGGCTGGACTGACTTTGCGCCGTGGGCTCAGCGCAGCGGTGACTGACCCAAGGGCACCACTGTCCACGGCTGCGTACTACCCGGTGCGCTTCGACTGGAAGGCCCTGGCAAGTTACGGACCCGGCTGGACACCGCTGTCTCTCCCGCTGTTGCCGGGCGATATCGTCTCAACTGGCGCAGTCTGAGGGCCGCCGTCGATGGCCGCCCCGACCTACGAGCAAGTCACAGGCCGGCTCTACAGGCTCAGTAGCAGCTCCGACAGCGGCTTGGCGGGGTACTGGGCTGGCTACCTCGCAAGCTCCAACGCAAGCTTTGGCGCCTCGGCCACCCTCACGCAGGTTTGGGGTGACCGGGGTGGCGTTTACTTGTTCTTGAAGAAGCAACCTGCCGACCCTGCAGCCTTTCTCGCCGGGCTATTGGGCCTGCTGCCGCAACTCTCGCCACGCGGTTGGCTACGCCTGTTGTGGATCAGGAACCCTGATGATGCGCCCTACTACTGGCGCACTCAGCGCTTGGACGCGCTTCCGATCTCGCAGCCGGGTGGCGATTGGCGACTCGTGCGTGATGAGGTCATGGCACTCGGTGACTACTCGTTGTCACTGGCGGGCGGCGCACGCCTCACGCTGTCACTGGCCGACGGCCAAGAAGGTATCGCCATTGTCGCCACAGCGCTTTCCTTTGTTGCACCGGGAGCGGTTTATCAAGCACAAGGCGAGGCGGGCCGGCTGCCGCTGGTTGGAGCCCATGTGGGCTGCCTCGGCTTTCAGATCTCACTCACTCATGGCAGCGACCCGCAAGACGACATGGCGCGACTGGGCGTGATGCTCCGCTACGGCATTGCCGACGCTCGCAGTCAGGTCGGCATGGTTGAAGCGGTAGACATGCCGCTGTTCCGCCAGCGCAACGCCACGGCCATTGCAATGACCCTGACCTACGATCCGGTCAATCCGATGGTGGCTGCACGTAGCGCGCTGTCGTTCTTCCCGTCCAACGGCAGTCCGCCAGTTTTGGACTACGCCCAGCGCACGAACACCGGGCATGCAACCCGCGCCACTCCGATGGCTGCCGGGAACGGACTACCTGGCGCGCGGCTTGCCTTCGGACGCACGCCGCTATTCCACACCGATGACGAAACAGCAGCGAGCTACTCCTACCACCTGACGCCAGACGGCGCCTTCTCACTGCAAAGCCTCAGCAGCCAACAGCTGGCAGGCCATGATGTCGACCCTGTTGCTGGTCGCCTTGTCCTGGGCTCGTCAGGCGCAGAGTTCGTTGCACTAACCCGAACCAGCAGCTGCGTTGTACTGTTTGGGGCCGGCAACAATGCCTATGTCCCACCCGTTGCACCGGACGCCGGGCCAGCGCAGGTGGAACGCTCCCTGCTGACCAGCCTCGGCACGACGGGTTGGGCCACCATGCTGCCGCCAAGCCCGGGTGGCACGGGCCTGACCTACTACGCACAGCCGCTACAGGCACCATTGTTCGCAGCAAGCGGTGGCGCAGGATCAGGCTTCCTGAGTTTTCTTGAGATGCCAGCGGCAAGCTTGCCGGTTTATGCGAGCGGGCAAGCTCTTCCAGCGGTGATGCCGATTGGTGTCTACAGCCGCGTCGCGCCAGCCTCGATCGATGCCGCGAACTTGATCGAAACCGCTGCCCTGGCACCAATGCGTCGACTCGTAGTCGGCTTGCCAGAAGATCGCCAAAGTCTCAAAGCCTTCGATGACCCGCTGGACAGCGCCCCGTTGGCGGTCACCCCGAAGGGACTGATTGCTCTGTTGAATGAAGCCAAGACAAGCTGGGCCGGCATGCTTTTCGCCAATATGCCGAGCTCGAACAACCAACGCCTCACCCTGACCGAGGTCGGCCCAGAACTGCAATCTGCACTGCAGTCCAACCAACTTTTCATGGTGGTCTCCAACGTCGATACGTTCATGCGCGGCAGTTCGGTGGCTTACCAGCTGACAGCAGCCAACGCCGTGACCTTGATGGTCAGCGAGGGCGTACCAGTCGAAGTAGCCAACGCAGTCAATGGGGTGCTTGCGGCCCAGTCGCCCCCCTATCCCCTGTATCCGAACGAAGCCGCGTTCGACGCCGTCGTCGCGACCGCAGCGGGAAGCTACCTGCCACAGGTGCAAGCTGCAGC
>ERZ1066138.11-NODE-11-length-62337-cov-10.429867_pt1 | contig 62337 bp, 48 predicted proteins | sample MGYA00382785_ERZ1066138 | MGnify/ENA primary metagenome ERZ1066138 (study PRJEB33369, sample SAMEA5778368) | biofilm metagenome | biome: Industrial cooling water; feature: Water cooling tower basin; material: Biofilm | place: United Arab Emirates | collected... | reverse complement strand
TGCTGTACCCGAGGCCGGCTGGCTTGGATGTGTTTCACGTGGAACAGCGGGGCTTGGGCGGTGGGATTGGGCGCTGGAAATCCAGGCGTGCTGGCGGTTTCTCAAACCTGGGGACAGCACTAGATCTGCCGCGACGGCGTGGACCCGCGCGAGGCCCTTCGACCTTGGGCAATGCCCACGACACTGGCGAGGACTTGTAGAAGCGCCCTTGGGCGCGATGCTCTAGGCCTTGGCTTAGGGTCTGCGCCGAGTGGAAGGGTTGATCGCGCGCGAGCGCGCTCCTACAGGGCTGAGGGCCACCACGGCGATTCGGGGGGCCGAGCCTGGACCTGGGCGAAGGCCACGATGAGGGCGAGACCTTGTGGAGCGCCCTTGGGCGCGATTTCTTTGGGCCTTGGTTTGGGGTGCGGGCCGAATCGAAGGTTGATCGCGCGCGAGCGTGCTCCTTGGGGTTGAACTGCCGCCGTCTGGAACCCCGAGCCCGACGACGAACAGACTGAAACCGGCGCCAAGGCCCCGCTGTTGTGGGCCTGATCGGACCCTGGCGCGCTGTACGCGTAGGAAAAATCTGACCCAAAGAAGCGCCATTCGCTGATGCGCGGGGCGACTCGGTTCCAGAGAATCCGCTCCATGAAGACCTCCACTGCTCCCGGTTGCAGGGCGCTGAGACTCGGGCGGATCAGTGCCACCGGTCAGGCCTACCTGGTCACCCTTTGCACGGACCAACGGCGACCCTGGTTCGAGGAGCACGCCTTGGCGGAGGCCGTTTGTGAGGTCGTCCGCGCACCAACGACCTGGCCCGCGGCGGAGCTCAGCGCTTGGATTCTGATGCCCGACCACTGGCATGGACTGGTCGTCCTCAAGGGCCCCGAGTCGCTCGGGACCGTGGTGAGCCGCGTTAAGTCCCTCACGACAATGAGCTTCCCACCTGGCCCCGGGACGCGGCTATGGCAGCGCGGATTCCATGACCATGCGCTCCGCAGTCATGAAACCGTGTCATCGGTAATCGCCTACATCCTGCACAACCCGGTGAGAAAGCAGTTGGTGGCGCGCTGGGAGGATTGGCCCGGGCTGGGCGGCAGCATGGTGTCATGTACCCTGCCCCGCTGACCTTAGATTTCGCGAGACCCTGGCGAACCAAGGCCCTGCGCGATGCAAGGATGGCGCTTGCGTGACCCGAGGTTGGCTGGGTTCAGGTCCGTCGGGAGGGGCTGATCGCGCGCAAGCGCGCTCCTACAAAAGACTGCCTTGAGCGCGAGAGAGCCCTGCAGCGGGCGACAGCCTTGTAGGAGCGCCCTTGGGCGCGAAAAGGGTCTCGCTTTGGTGTGAGGCTGATCGCGCGCGAGCGCGCTCCTACAAAAGACCGCCTTGAGCGCGAGAGAGGCCTGCAGCGGGCCACACCCGTGCGGAGCGCGCTTGGGCGCGATAAGGGTCTCGCTTTGGTGTGAGGCTGATCGCGCGCGAGCGCGCTCCTACAAAGCGGCTCAGGCTCTGACAAAACCCTGTTCCACGTGAAACATGCTCAGCTCGCCGGGCCAGGATGTGGTGCTGGCGGGGACGGATGTGCCGGTGAGCCAGACTTGTGCGTTGAGAGCGGCCAGGGCCTGGAGGGCGCGGCATTGGTGTTCGTGATCCAGTTCGGACGCCAGATCATCAAGCAAGATCAGCGGCGCTTCGCCCTTGGCGACTGCGTACAGCGCGGCGGCTGACATCACGGCGGCCAGGGCGACGAGTTTCTGCTGACCTCGCGAGGTCTGCTCGCGGGCGCGGTGGCCGGCCACGACGACTTCCCAGTCGGCGCGATGCGGTCCGGCCATGCTGTGGCCCACGACCCGTTCGCGCTCGGCAAGCATCTCCAGCCGCTCGAGCAAGGAAACGCCCTCGCGCCAGCCGCGGCGATAGCTCAGCGCCAACTCGCCCATTTCGCCGATCAGCTCCTGCAGTCTGGGCTGCATCGCCGCGCGAAAGACCTCGAAGCAAGCGCGGCGCTCGGCCTCCAAGGCCTCGCCGCTGCGTGCCGCTTCTTCGGTCCAGGTCCGCCATTGCAGCGGATCGGCTTCGGTCTTCAACAAGGCGTTGCGCTGGCGCAATGCACGCGCATAGCGACGATGGCGCTCGCGGAAATCGGGACTCAAGTGGAAGCCCAGCCAATCGAGAAAGCGCCGGCGTCCCTCGGCACCACCCGCCACCAGCTCATGCGACTCCGGGCTGAAACACACCACTGGCAGGCACAAGGCCAGGGCGCCCAGATCCTGCACGCGCTCGCCATCCACCAAGCCACGCCAACTCTCGCGACCGCGCTCCAAGCCCACGCGTCGACGCCGCCCGCCCAACTCCAGTTCCGCATACAGGATGGCGCGACGAGCACCACGCGTAATCAGAGCTTCGCGCTGCGCAGTGCGGAAGCTCTTCCCCGATCCCAGGCAATACACTGCCTCCAGGATGCTGGTCTTGCCAGCCCCATTGGCACCGATCAGCAGGTTCAGACCCGGCCCCGGCCGCCACTCCAGCTCGCGCAGGTTGCGCAGACCATCGACGCGCAACAGATCTACACGCACGTCGCGGGTCTCCTCCTTGGGGAAAAACTACGGGGTAGCCGTGGAAAGCTGGGAACTGGCGATCAAGAGTCAGGGCCCGCCGCGCTACTCCTCACCCAGCGAGCGGTGATCCGGACAACCCCGGCGAATCGAAAAACCACCGCCCACAACCAAACCTCTCCCCACTAACCACTTACTCGGAACGATCCACCACTCCGCACCGACTACCCGCTCACAGCCGTAGCGGCATCACCACATGCCGGGTGTTCTGATCGCTCATGCTCTCGATCAGCGCGCTGCTGGCGCCATCGCGCAGACGCACGCGGACTTGCTCACCGTCCACGGCAGCCAGCGAATCCAGCAAGTAATTGACGTTGAAGCCCACGGCCAGGCCATCGACCACGGTGTCCACCGCCAGCTCTTCGGTCGCTTCTTCCTGCTCCGGATTGTGCGCGCTGAGCTTGAGTACGCCGGGCGAGACCTCGACGCGCACGCCGCGGTACTTCTCATTCGACAGGATCGCGGCGCGACTCAGGGACTCGCGCAAGGCGGCGCGATCGACCACCACCACCTTGTCGGCGGCCAGCGGGATCACCGCTTCGTAATCCGGGAAGCGACCGTCGATCAACTTGCTGGTGACCACGCTTTCACCCAAACGAGCGCGCACGTGGTTCTTGCCGAAGGCCAGCTCCACCTCGGTATCGCCGCCTTCGAGCAGACGCTGCAATTCCAGGATGCCCTTGCGCGGGACGATGACCTGGCGCCGCACATCGCCCTCCTCCGCACCATTGGTTTGCGCCAGGGCGAGACGATGACCATCGGTCGCCACCGCGCGCAGACCACTGCCGCGTAGCTCGAGGAGCAGGCCATTCAAGTAATAGCGAACGTCCTGCACCGCCATTGCGAAGGCACTGCGCTCCAGCAAGGACTTCAGTGCGCCCTGGGTAAGTTCCACCCGTTCCTGGACGTCGCCGCTCTCGCTGGATGGGAACTCCGAGGCCGGCAGCGTGGCCAAGGTGAAGCGGCTGCGCCCTGAGGTCAAGGTCACGCGATTACCGCCCAGCTTGAGGTCGATCTTGGCGCCGTCCGGCAGCGCACGCACGATGTCGAAGAGCTTGCGCGCCGGTACCGTGATCTCGCCGGGCTCGGCACCATCGACCGCCATGCGCGCCGACAACTCCACTTCCATATCGGTTGCGGTGAAGCTCGCCAGCCCTTCGCTGACGCGGATCAACACATTCGCCAGCACCGGCAGGGTCTGACGTCGTTCGACCACACCCACGACCTGCTGCAACGGACGCAACAGGGCTTCGCGTAGGACACTCAAGCGCATGCTCACCGCTCCCTTCTTCTTCAGCTTCTTTAAGTCTATTGAAAAGATGATGTTGATGCTGTACTTCGGTTTTGCCTGTGGATTACGTGCAAAATACTGATTTACCTAACTTTTCTTCGTGGTCCGACGGTGCACTGCTGGTGATCGTGTTGGGGAGTCTCTGTGGATAAGTTTGCCTCCCCACACTGTCCCCAACTTATCCACAAGCCCCGACCGCCCTCCGTCCACAGCTTTTGCGCGGCGCACAGACTGCGCCGAAGCGCGCGGCGCGCCAAGCCCGAGCTGCTCAGCTGCTCAGGCTGCGAATCAACTTCTCCCAGTCGTCCTTGCTGCGACCGTCGCTGGCGACCAGTTCGCGGATCACCTTGCAGGCGTGCAGCACCGTGGTGTGGTCACGACCGCCGAAGGCCTGGCCGATCTCCGGCAGGCTGTGCGGCGTCAGTTCCTTGGCCAGGGCCATCGCCATCTGCCGTGGCCGCACCAGGGTGCGCGTGCGCTTCTGTGACAGCAATTCACTCAGCGGGATGCGGTAGTAGTCCGAGACCGTCTTCTGGATGTTGGACAGCGAGATCTGCTGCTCATGCGGCCGCAGCACATCACGCAGCGTGCTTTGCGCGAAGGCCAGATCCACCGGTAGGCCGATCAGGTTGGAGTGCGCGTGCAAGGTGTTGAGCGCGCCTTCCAGCTCGCGCACGTTGGAGCGCATGCGCTTGGCGATGTACTGGGCCACCTCCTCATCCAGGGTCATGCCCACTGCCTGCGCCTTGTTGAGCAGGATGGCCACGCGCGTCTCGAAGTCCGGCGGTTCCACGCTGACGCTGATGCCCCAACCGAAGCGCGACTTCAACCGCGGCTCCAGGCCATCCAACTCCTTGGGATAGCGGTCGCAGGTCATGATGATCTGCTGCTTGGCGTCGTACAGCGCGTTGAAGGTGTGGAAGAACTCCTCCTGCGTGCGGTCCTTGCCGGCGAGGAATTGGATGTCGTCGATCAGCAGCGCATCCACCGAGCGATAGGCGCGCTTGAACTCATCCATCTGGTTCTGTTGCAGGGCGCGGATCATCGAGCGGATGAACTCCTCCGAACGCACGTACAACACCCGCGCCTTCGGGTTGCGCGCCACGATCGTGTTGCCGGCGGCATGCAGCAGATGGGTCTTGCCCAGGCCGGTGCCACCGTACAGCAGCAAGGGGTTGTAGGCCTGGCCGGGCTTCAGCGCCACCTGCAAGGTGGTGGCACGCGCCAGGCGGTTGCTGTTGCCCTCGATGAAGTTGTCGAAGTCGTAGCGACCATCGAGCTTGGATTCGAAGGGCAGTTCGGGCGCCTTCGGGGTCGCGCGCTTGGGCGCTTCGGGCTTGGCACTCGCCTCATCGTCATCACCGACGTCGACCACCACTTCGGCGATGCTGGGATCGAGGCTCAATGCCAGTTCGCGCAGCCGGTCCAGGTAGCGCCGGCGCACGCTGTCGCGCACATAGGCGTTGGGCGCCAACAGGCGCAGTGTGTTGCCCTGCGCGCGCGGCAGCAGCGGCTTGAGCCAAGTGAACAGGTCCTCGGGGCTGAGTTCGTGCTGCAGACGATCCAGCACCCGCTTCCAGGTCTTTTGCATGTGGGTTCCAGTCCGGTGACGGTGCCGTCGCGAAGCGGTGGCTGACGGCGCCGCAAACTCTCAAGTCTACTCGCGAGCCCTGCGGCTCGGCCTTGCTTTGGCGACCAACGGAGAGCGGGCGGCGCATGGCTTGCCCGCTGCTGCCGTGCCGCGTCAATCGAACAAGCTCAACCAGTCATCGGCGCTGAGCTCGCTCATCAAATTCTGGCCGCTGTCGTCGAACAGGCTGCTGGCCAGTTCGCGCTTGCGGCCCTTGAGCTCCTCGATGCGCTGCTCGACGCTGTGCGCAGCCATCAGCCGATACACGAACACCGGCTTGTCCTGGCCGATGCGGTGCGCGCGGTCGGTGGCCTGCGCCTCGACCGCCGGGTTCCACCAGGGGTCGAAATGGATCACGGTGTCGGCGGCAGTGAGGTTCAAGCCAAAGCCGCCGGCGCGCAAGCTGATCAGGAAGATCGGCACCTCGCCGCGCTGGAAGCGTTGCACCGGCGTGGCGCGATCCTCGGTCTGGCCGGTGAGCTTCACGTAGCGCAGCCGTGCCCTGGCCAGTTCCTGTTCGATCAGTTCCAGCATGCTGGTGAACTGGCTGAACACCAGGATCCGCCGACCGGCAGCGCTCAGGCTCTGCAGCATGTCGACCAATACGTCCAGCTTGGCTGAAGGCGCGCCTTGTGCCGCTGCCATCTGCGTCAGGCGCGGATCGCAGCAAATCTGACGTAGGCGCAGCAGCGCTTCCAGCACGCGCAGGCGGTTGCGATCCAGGCTGTTGCTCGCCACATAGCCGCGGATTTCCTCCATGTAGCTGGCGCGCAGGGTGTCGTAGAGATCGCGCTGGCGCCCTTCCATGTCGATGCTGCGCGTGACCTCGGTCTTGGCCGGCAGATCGGCGATCACCTGATCCTTGCTCCGGCGCAGCAGGAAGGGCCGGGTGCGGCGCCGCAGGCGTTCGCGGGCATCAAGGTCACGGCGCTTCTCGATGGGCGTGCGGAAATGGCTGGTGAAATCGGTCTTCGAGCCGAGCAGTCCGGGTAGCAGGAAATCGAACTGCGCCCAGAACTCGCCCAGATGGTTCTCCAGCGGCGTGCCGGTCAGACACAGACGTTGCGCGGCGTCCAGCTTGCGCGCCGCACGCGCCGCCAGCGTGGCCGGGTTCTTCACCATCTGCGATTCGTCCAGCACCACCAGCTCGAAACGCTGCGCGGCCAGCGCCTCGACTTCGCGTGCCAGCACCGGATAGGTGGTCAGCACCACATCTGCCTGCGCCAACTGACGGCGCGCGCGTTGGCGGTCGCTGCCGGCCAGCGCCAGCACCTTTAGCTGCGGCGCGAAGCGCGCCAACTCTGCCTGCCAGTTGGGCAGCACACTCTTCGGGCACACCACAAGACTGGGCGGCAGGGCCACCGGCGGCGTGGCCGCGGCCGCCGCCTCGCGCAGTGCCAGCAGATGGGCGATGACCTGCACCGTTTTGCCCAGGCCCATGTCGTCGGCGAGGATGCCGGATAGCCCCTGCTCATGCAGAAAGCGCATCCAGGCCAGGCCTTCGATCTGATACGGCCGCAGCGTGGCCTGCAGTGCCGGCGGCGGCGCCACCGCCGGCAGCCCGCTGTAGCGCGCCAGACGCCCGGCCAGCGCGCGCCATTCCTCGGCGCCTTGCCACAGGCGCCGGCCCTCGCCCAGCTCGCTCTCCAGCTCGATCAGCACCGCGGCGCGCACGCGCGGCAATTCCAGCCGGCGCTGATCGCTGCTGCCGGACTCGCTCAGTTCGTTCAAGGTCTGCAGCAGAAAGCGCAACCGGCCGGCCGCGATCGGCAGACGCCGCTCGCCCGGCAGGCGCAGCGCGACGATGGCATCGCTGGCTGCCGGCAGGTCCTGGAACCAGGCGGCGCGCAGGCCCTCGCGCAGCAAGGGGATCAGGTTGATGCGTTCGCCTTCCATGTCGATGCCGAGCTCCAGCCCGATGCGGTCCGGGCCGTGCGCATGCAGATCGGCGTAGAAGCTGTACTCGGTGTCGATCAGCTTGAGCGGGAAGCGCGGCCCGTATTCAATGCGCCAGCCCTCGCGACGCAGCTTGGGCAGCAGCACGTAGCAGAACTCGTTCAAGGTCTGCGGATCGCCGTCCGGGTTGATCAGCCAGTCGCTGCGCTTCAAGCCCGGGTGATCGATCACCGCGTGGCGATTCGAGATCAAACCCAGCTGCTTCATGCGCAAGGCGCTGCCGCGTTCGAGTTCGCGCCGTCGTGGCAGCCGTTGCACGCGATCGTCCTCGAACAGGCTCAGCTCTTCGCTGGGATCGTCCTCGCCGATGCGCAACATGCCGTAGACAAAGCTGAGTCTGGCGTAGGCGATCAGTCGCGCGCCGCGCTGGCCGCGCGTATCCAGCGTGCCGGCGCTCTGGTGCAAGGTCAGCACCGGCACCGGATCCAGCGGCGGCACCCGCACCACTTCCAGGCTGCGCGGCGGCTTCAGCACCTCGCCGTAGTGCGCGCGATAGCTGGCGTCGAACTCGGCCACGGCCTCGGGTTCCAGCGGTCGCATGCTGAGCAGGCGGCGCGCGATGTCACCGTCCAGCCGCGGATCGAGCGCGCCCAGGCGATGGCTCAGCGGGTGCACGTAGTACCACAGCCGTCCGCAGGCCAGGATTTCCGCCTCAGGACCGGCGTCGGCGGCCAGCCGTTGCCGGCCGCGGCCATCGATGGTCCATTGCCAGCGCGTGCCGCGCGGCTCGGCTTGCTGCAGCACGCGGCCCGGCTGCTGCCAGGCAACCAGGCCTTCGCCGATCGCCGCCCACACCAGCGGCCAGTCGGCTTCGGGCAAGAGGTACCAGTGATGGCCCTGGTAGAAGCTGGCGCGCTGATCGGCCAGCCGCGCCACCAGCGCGCGCACCGAGGCACTGCTGCTGGCCAGCGCGTCGCTGCGCCCGGCCAGGGCCTGGAACTCCTCGAAACGCCAGCGCTGCGGCGGCGGGGCGGCGATCCAGCGGCCGATGCGCAAGGCGATCTGGCGCACGCCGGCGCCGATCCCATCCAGGATCAAGCCGACCCGGCCCTCGCTGGGCGTGGGTTGCAGCAGACGCACGCTGCTGCTGCGCAAGCCCAGGCTGTCGACACTGGACTCGCCGCGCGTGGCGTGCCACAGCAAAGCCGCAGCATGCTTGCAGGCGACCTGGATCGGGCAGGTGCAATGCGCTTCCAGACGCCAGCCTTGATCGCGCTTGAAGGCGCGCACGTGCACTCGATACGGCCGTCGCCGCGAGCCGCGCACTTCGCCCAGCCAATCCAGCTCACGTCCGGAGGTGCGGCTCTCCAACCACAGCACCCGACCCTCGCTGGCGTAGCTCCGCCCACGGCGCAGATCGACGCTGGCGAAACTCGCGTTGAGGTCCTCGAGACTGGGTTTCCACATCCGGCTTCGGTCCGCAGGGCAACAGCGTAGGCTAGCCCGGACCCTTCATGAGGTCACGAAGAAATGCTGTCGCTTCGTTGCGCTGAGAAGAAGCGCTGTGGATGCCTGCCCGGGCAAAGTGTCCTCGCTGCATTTCTTCGTTAGCGCGGCCCTTGCTCGTTCTTTGCGCCGATCTCGTCGTTGCTCGTCGTCGCAATAGGCCTTGCTATTCCTCCTCCTCGCGCCTAGATCTCGGCGCAAAGCTCCTGCCCGTCGGCGCAGCCGCCGGGCGTTCGCGTCGGCGCGCGGCATGCCGCGCAAGCCGCCGCCGCTCATCCTTCGCAATCATCCGCGCTCCCTCATGAAGGGTCCGGGCTAGCAGGCCGCGGGCGCGGGCAAGTTCAGTAGCGTAAAGCCACACCCTGGGCGGGTCTGAGATGACACTTGCGTGGACTTTCCCAGGTCCAACCTGAGCTTTGCGTCGCAAACCCACGATTTGTAAGGCTGAGCGGCGGTGCTATGCTCGCGCTATCGCCCTTTTTTGCCGCCGCTGCGACGCAGTTGGCAGCGATCGGGTCTCGAAGGTGGATGATCCGTCGACGGCGACGGCTCGCGAGGTGTCCCATGCTGAAAAAAATCTTCGTTGTTTGCGCGCTGCTCATGGCCCTGCCGCTGGCGGCCAAGCAGCCCATCATGCCGACCAAGGCCACGCTTGCCGCACCCACGGTGCAGACCATCGATGGCTCGGTGCTGAAGATCAACATCGGCTCGGACAATTCCTACCAGGTCTTCAACAAGACGCTGCCCAATCCCAGTCGGGGCCAGATCTATCCGAGCGATGCGACGCAAACTGCCGACATGGGCTGGTTCGTCGACATCAACAACACCTTGTACGCCCCCAACTTTGCCGAGCATCCGGGTGGCACCGCTACCGCCAACATCGGTGCCTACACGCCCTTCAACGAAGTCTCGCAGCTGCCAGTCAGCGGTGCCGGAACGGCGGACGATCCCTTCACCACGCGCATCGTCAGCCGGCTGGGCCCGACCAACATCACCGCTTCGCATCGCGTGTACCACATCGACGGCAGCAACTACTTCATTCAGCAGTTGCGCCTGTTCAATCCCACCCCCGTGCCCCTCGCCGTGACGGTGTTCCTGGGCAGCGACATCTATCTCGCCACCAGTGATTCCGGTGTGCCCTACCGCGAACCGAGCACCAACTCGCCCGGCGGCCAGACCTGCGCCGGCGTCAATCCGGTTTACACCATCCTGCACATTCCGCTGACCCCGGCCACGCGCAGCACGGCCAATCAGTACGCCAATGTGTGGTCACAGATCGGCGGCGCCAACCTGGACAACAGCACCGCAACCGGCTGCATCGACAACGGCGCAGCCCTGCAATGGAACCTGACCATTCCCGGCAGCGGCAGCGTTGCCGTGCAGGCGGCGACCTCCTTCGGCCAGATTCCGACCAACCTCACTCAGTTCAACGTGGCCAACGTGAATCCGGCGCAGGGTGCTCTTGGTGCCACGCTGGACGTCACCATCAGCGGCACCGGTTTTCAGCCTGGGACCACCTTCAGTTTCGGCAATGGCATCACGGTCGCCGGGCTGACGGTGCAGAACGCCACCACGGCGACGGCCACCTTGATCATCGACGGCAATGCCACGCCGGGCTTCCGCGACGTGATCGGCACACAATCTCCGGGCGGTGCGCGTTCGACCTTGTACGAAGGTTTCATCATTTCCGAGCGACCCGTGTTCAACTACATGGTCAGCCCCTTGAACGCCAATGCCGGCGCCTTGAGCTGCACCAGACTGAAGTTCCCGGGCAACCCGACCACCAACCTGCAAGGTTGGGCGCCGAGCGAAGGCCGGCCCAGCTTCCTGAATCCGATCACCGGCATCTATGAAGTGGGCGATGGTTTGGCTCTGGCCATCGAACAGTGCTTCATCCAGCCGGTCATCTCGCCGAGTTTCTGTAACGGCGGCAACGGCTTCGTCGGCGAGTACCCCTTCCGCGAGTACGTCAGCGTCTGGTACCTCTGCGCCCTGCCCGGCGGAACCACCTGGGAGTTCCGGCTCGGCATCGATCGCATTGAGTACTTCCCGCCGCCGCTGCTGTTGAACGGCTTCGAGTTCAACTGAGGCGCTGTTTGGCGGGATGAGCCTGGGGGGAGGACCGCCATGGGCCTTCCGGGCACGCTTCAGGGGGAGGGGAGGACCACCCCGCCCCTGCGGGGCACCCCTCCAGGGGAGGGGAATGGCTGGAGCGACGCAATTCCCCTCCTCCGGAAGGGTGTCAGGCGTAGCCTGACGGGGTGGTACGCACCACCTCCTCCGCAGAAGCGCAGCCTGAGCGAGTAGTGGCAGCCATCGTTGCCCGCCACACCCAAACACGCCCAGACGCGCAGCGCTTCAGCCCCACCCGCCCGGGTGCAGATCCTCTTGCTCGATGCGATCCAGACGGATGCGATTCACGAACAGTGAGAAGGCCAGATAGCCGGCCAGGCCGTGCGAGCGGCGCATCCACGGTGGCAGGTACAAGGGCGGTGCCAGTGAGCCGTCTTCGAAGCAGGGTTCGAAGGCCATCGCGTCCTGCAAGGTCATCTTGCCGGCGAAGAGGTAACGCGCGAGATGCAGCTTCTTCTCGCGCATGGCCCAGCGGAAGAAGGTGTGCACCGAGAGCAGGCCGTGCAGATACACGGTGTCTTTGGTGAAGGCGTCACCGCCGCCCAGTGGTGCGCCACGGAACACGCGCATGGCCGAATTGAAGCTGTCGGTCTCGCTCTGTCCGGTTTCCAGGAAGAAGCGGAAGACATCGAGGAAATCGGCGCCCTTCAAGGCTTGGTCGATGGCCAGGATGCGCAGCGAGATGCGCTTCATGCGCGCAATGTCGATCGATCCGGTGGCCAGCTCGGCGAACACCGCCAGGCCTTCTTGCGTGGCGGTGATGCGCGGCGAGTTCAGCCCCAGGCTGCGGAAATGCGGCTGCTCGCGACCGTTCAGGGCGGTCAGCGAGTGCACGAAGGCCTCGTGCTCCAACAGTTGATGCAGATCGTATTCGGAGAAGCCGGTTTGCGCGCGCAGGCGCACCCGGGTGGGCCCGGCCGCGGCCTTGGCCACCAGATCCGGATCCACCACCACCTTGATCTTGTGCTGGGTGAACACCGCGTCCAGGCGCGCTTCCATCTCGCGCTTGACGGTTTCGGCGTCGATCACGAACTCCGCCTCGGCCATCCGCGGATCGTGCATCAGCTCGTCGGCCACATCGATGAAGTGGCGTGCGGCCTCGGTGTTGTGGACTTCGGAGCCGGCGATGCGGTCGCCCGGGCGGCCGTACAGGAGCGTGGAAAACTCGGTGAAGCCGATTTCGCCCATGTGCTCCAGCAGCCAGGTCGCGGTGACCCAGGCCTGCGCGGTTTCGCGCACGTAGCGCGCCAGCGGGTGATCGCCCTGCGCTTCAACCGTGATGCGGTCCAGCACCTCACGCACCGAGGCCAGATCGAGCTTCGGATACTCAGGTTGCGGCAGCTTGGCGCGACCCTTGTGCCAGCGCTCCAGAAACTCTCTCTGCAAGCGCATCGGCCAACTCAGGGCCGAGAGGATCTTCAGCTCCTTGACCGCCACCACCATGGCGGCGTCGAGTTCGGCGAGTCTGGCGATGTGACGGTCGATGACGAGCCCCCTTCTGCGACGGCGACCTGCGCTCAGCGGTACTGCATCAGCTTGCGTACCCCAGCCACGATCCGCGCCACGCCGGGAAGGTACTTCATCTCCAGACGGAACAGCGGCATCGGCACATCGTAACCCGCGACGCGCAGGACCGGCGCCTTCAGATCGAACATCGCGTGTTCGGCCAGTTGCGCCGCGATCTCCGCGCCCACGCCGCCGGTGCGTGCGGCCTCATGCACGATCAGGCAGCGCCCGGTGCGCGACACCGATTCCAGAATCGTCGCCATGTCCAGCGGCTTCAGCGTCGCCACATCGATCACCTCGACGCTGACGCCCTCCTCGGCGAGTACCTCGGCCGCTTCCAGGCATTCCTTCACCGAGGCGCCCCAGGTGCACAGGCTGACGTCGTGGCCCTCGCGCAGAACGAAGCACACATCCAGCGGCAAGGCCTCGCCATCGTCGGGCACTTCCTCCTTGTACTGCCGATAGATGCGCTTGGGCTCGAAGAAGATCACCGGGTCCGGGTCGCGGATCGCCGCCAGCAGCAGGCCGTAGGCGCGACCGGGCGAGGAGGGGATCACCACGCGCAGACCCGGCACATGGGCGAACAGCGCCTCATTGGCATCGGAGTGATGCTCGGGCGCACGAATGCCGCCGCCCCAGGGCGAACGCAACACCAGCGGACAGCTGAGGCGCCCGCGAGTGCGGCTGCGCAGGCGCGCGGCGTGGCTGATGATGTGATCCATCATCGGGTAGATGAAGCCCTCGAACTGCGCCTCGGCGATCGGCTTCAGGCCTTGGGCGGCCATGCCCACGGCCAGGCCGGCGATGGTCGTCTCGTCCAGCGGGGTATCGATCACGCGCTCCGCGCCAAAACGTTGCTGCAGGCCGACCGTGGCGCGGAACACGCCACCATTGACGCCTACATCCTCACCCAGCACGACCACATCGGCATCGCGCGCCATCTCGTGCGCCATTGCCTGAGTCAGGGCTTCGATCAGCGTGAGCTGTGGCATGGCAACCCCTCAGGCGGCGCGGCGCGTGGCCGCAGCCTCGCCCTGCTCGGCCGCCATGGCTTCGGCACGCTGCGCCTTGAGGTCGTGCGGCAGGCTGGCGTAGAGATGGTCGAACATGGCCTCCACCGGCTGCGGTTTGGTTTCGAGGTAAGCGTTGACCTCCTGATCGACCTGGCGCTGACACTCCTGCAGCCAGTCCTGTTCTTCGCCATCGGACCATTGCTGATGGCGTGTCAGCCACAGGCGCAGCCGCTTCAAGGGCTCGCGCAGCCAGGCCGCCTGGACCTCGGCATCCTCACGGTAGCGGCGCGCATCGTCAGCCGTGGTGTGGTCGGACAGGCGATAGGTGACGGCCTCGATCAGCGCAGGGCCACCGCCGCTGCGCGCACGTGCCAGCGCCTCCTCCAGTGCCTGATGCATGGCCAGCAGGCAATTGCCATCCACCTGCACGCCGTGCATGCCTCCAGCGACGGCCTTCTGCGCCAGGGTTTCGGCGCCGCTCTGCATCCGGCGCGGCACCGAGATCGCCCACTGGTTGTTGACCACCACCATCACCAGCGGCAGCTGCATCGCACCGGCGACGTTCAAGGCGCCGTAGAAGTCGGCCTTGGAGCTGCCGCCATCGCCGTTCACCGACAATGCCACGCGGGGCTCGCGACGGATCTTGAAGCCGAGCGCCGCGCCGGCAGCATGCAGGCATTGGGTGGAGATGGGCACGCACCAGGGCAGGTCGTGGCGCGGGCCGGAAAAATCATTGCCGCGCTCATCGCCGCCCCAGTACAGCAGCACCTCGCGCGGCCGCACGCCGCGCATGAACTGCGCGCCGTACTCGCGATACATCGGGCAGAACACATCTTCGGGGCGCATGGTCGCGCCGATGGCCACATGCGCCGCTTCATGACCCAGGCAGGAGGCGTAGGTGCCAAGCTTGCCAGTGCGCTGCAAGGCGATGGCCTTGCTGTCGAACACGCGGACGAAAGCCATCTGCTGATACAGCGCCCGCAAGCGCGGCCAGTCTTCAGCCAGCGCCGGCAGCGCGCCCACCGGCTGGCCTTCCGCATCCAGACACTGGCGGTACTCGATCTCAAATCGCGCCACGATCGACATGCCCCTCTCCTTGCAGTCGATGCGAAGCGCTCTTCATAGCAGCGCATTTCGGGCAGCGGCAAGGCACGCCGCAACATCGCGGCGTACACTTCGGCGCTCTCGCTTCGCGCCACAGGAGGTCATCGTGCAACGTTGGGTGAAATTGCCACAGGGCGGATTTCTGGACGCCTCTCGTGTGGTCTACATCGGCCGACTGGAGGCCTTCGCCAAGCTGGATGAGGAAGGCAACAACGTCGGCAGCGAGTACTCGGTGACTCTGGCCAGCAGCTTTGGCAGCGAGCATCAGATGAAGATCACCGGCAGCAAGGAAGAGATCGCCACCTTGTTGCGCACCATCCTCGGCCAGGGTGGCGCATGAGCGCGGTCGACAATCTGCGCCCGCTGGAGCAGGACATCACGGTCGATTTGCGCGACCGCATGACTTACGACGGCTATCTGATGCTCGACCGCCTGCTGTCGGCGCAAAAACCGCTGTCGGATCCGCCGCACCATGACGAGCTGCTGTTCATCATCCAGCACCAGACCAGCGAACTCTGGTTCAAGCTGGTGATCCACGAGCTGCGAGCAGCCATCGCTGGCCTGCTGCGTGACGAGATCGACGTCAGCCTGAAGATCCTGGCGCGGGTGAAGCACATCCAGAAGCAGCTGTTCGAGCAATGGGCGGTGCTGGAGACGCTGACGCCCAGCGAGTACCTCGAGTTCCGTCACGTGCTGGGTCCAGCCTCGGGCTTTCAGTCCTTGCAGTACCGCGTGGTGGAATTCCTGCTCGGCAACAAGAATGCCGACATGCTGAAGGTCTTCGACTACGCCCCGGCACAACAGGCCTTGCTGCGTGAAGTCCTGCACGGGCCCAGCCTGTACGACGCCTTCCTCGGCCATCTGGCCCGCCAGGGTCATGCGATTCCGCCGCAGTGCCTGAATCGCGATCTGGCGCAGCCGCATCAGCGCGAAGCCGGCCTGATCCCGGTGTACCAGGCCATCTACGAGGATCCCGAGGCGCACTGGGGGGCTTATCACCTGTGCGAGCAGTTGGTCGATGTGGAGGAGAGTTTCCAGCTGTGGCGCTTCCGCCACATGAAGACGGTGGAACGTGTGATCGGCTACCGCCGCGGCACTGGCGGGTCGAGCGGGGTGAACTTCCTCAAGCGCGCGCTGGAATTGACCTTCTTTCCCGAGCTCTTCGAAGTGCGCGGCGTGTTGCTCGGCAAAGCCTGAAGTTTTCTGCGCCCAAGGCACTGGTCAGAGGTTCCGCCGGCCAGGGATGGCCGGCTCGGAAATCCACGTGCAAGTGATTGATTTGCAGATCCAAGTCTGCACATGCGCCGGGCTTGGCGTGGGCTCAGAAGTCCAGGATGGACCAGTTCAGACCCTCCACGAAGGGTCCTGCATTGCGACTTGCCTGGGTGACTCACCGGCGCCCTAAGGCTTAGTCCCGGGCCGCGTTCCGCCGAATATGGATGCGCGTGCACGCAAACCATCTGCATGTGTTCTGCGCTGCGCCGCATGAAAGACCGCCCGCAAGGAATCGGAGTCTGCCCCGTCCGCAGCGCAGGTGCTGCGCCCAGACGAGATTTGTGTACGCCGAAGCGACAGATTGTGGACACTTGTTAAAGATTGTCAAAGGCACCTTCGGAAAGCCCTGGGTGCCGCTTGGTACGGACCCCGTCGGAACCCCGCCAGATGCCAACTCGGCGCCCAACAATCAGACACTTGCACTACGAATCATTCGTGTCTGTCGGCACGACTGGTGGCGACGATTCAGTACGCGGCGCGGGATTACCGAAGTTTCCGAACTCGGGCCTGAACCTGAATCAGTAGCCACACCCCCTAGGCAAAGCCATTCACTCTGTGCACAATTCGCCCGCCAATAATTGGCAGGTCCGAACCGCGAGGTGAAACATGTCCGTTGATATCAAGAGTCTGTCGGTGAAGGAACTGGGCGATCTGATCGTCCAGGCCCAAAAGCGTATCGAAGAGTTGAAGCGTTCTCAGGTCTCTGACCTTAAGCGCAAGCTGGAAGCCGAAGCGCGCAGCGCGGGCTTCGACATCTATGACCTGTTCGTCAAGGGCGCTGCGCCGGCGCGCGCTGCTGGTGGCAAGGGCGGCGCTGGCCGCACGGTGCCGCCGAAGTACCGCAATCCGGGCAATGCGTCGCAGACCTGGACGGGTCGCGGCAAGCAGCCCTTGTGGGTGCGCGACGCCCTGGCTGGTGGCAAGAGCCTGCAGGATCTGCTGATCGGCTGATTCGATCCAGCGGCTTTCGCTTCGTGAAACGCCCGGCTCGTCCGGGCGTTTTCACGAGCGCAGCGAGCCTGTCCTAGGCTTCGCCGCGGCGCACCTCGATGCCGTACTTCTCCATCCGCCGATACAGCGCCTGACGGCTCAGGCCCAGCGCGGCAGCCGCTTCGGCCACCACGCCTTGTGCCCTTTGCAGGGCTGCTTCGATCTCATCGCGCCCGGGTTCGCGGATCCCACCGGGATCGGCCCCGCCCGTTTGCGCCGTATCGCTCATCGGCAGTGCCAGATCCGCGGCCTCCACAATGCCGTCGCGGCACAAGAGGCCCGCCCGGGTCAGCGCATTCTTGAGTTCACGCACATTGCCGGGCCATTGATGGCGCAACAGTGCGCGCTCGGCGCCTTCGCCGAGACGCAATCCGCTGGGCAGAAAGTGCCGCGCCAGAGGCAGGATGTCGTCGCGCCGCTCAGCCAGCGGCGGCAACTTCACCTCGATCACATTCAAGCGGTAGTAGAGATCCTCGCGAAACTCGCCGCGCCGGATCATCGCGCCCAGATCCGCATTGGTGGCGCTGATCACGCGTACCTTCACCTCGCGCGTTCGCGTGGAGCCCAGGCGTTCGAAGCGGCCGGTTTCCAGCACGCGCAGCAGCTTCATCTGGCCGGCCAGGCTGAGATTGCCGATTTCATCGAGGAACAGAGTGCCGCCATGGGCTGCCTCGAAGCGGCCCTCGCGCGCCTTGCCGGCCCCGGTGTAGGCGCCGGCTTCGGCGCCGAACAGCTCGGCTTCCAGCAGATCGGCGGGCAGGGCGCCACAGTTGACCGCCACGAATGGACCCTGCCGTGCCGCCGAGTTGGCATGAATGATCTCGGCGATACGTTCCTTGCCCGCGCCATTGGGGCCGGTGATCAGCACCGGCACTTCGGCGCGGGCGACCTGACAGGCCAGCCGCAGCACGCGCTCGGTGGCTGCCGCCGCATAAACATAGCCACGCAGATCGTATTGCTGTTCCAGTTCGCGTCGAGCCGCGCGCTGATCGGCGTTGAGGCTGTTGAGCCGCCGCTGGTTCTCGGCCAGTTCCAGCAGATTGCGCACCGTCACCACCAGGCGCGCGTCGTCCCAGGGTTTGGACAGGTAATCCGCCGCCCCGGCCTTGACCAGTTCCACCGCCTGTTCGAGGTGCGTCCACGCGGTCAGCAGGATCACCGGCAGATCCGGATGACGGCTGCGGATGTCCTTGAACAAGGCCACGCCTTCTTCGCCGCTGGTGGTGTCGGCGCTGAAGTTCATGTCCTGGATCACGAGGTCAATGCCGCCCTCGGCCAGCACGGCCAGGCCGGCCTCGGGCGACAGCGCCACCTTGACCCGCCAGTCTTCCAGCGACAGCAACACATCCAGCGCGGTGGCCACGGTGCTGTTGTCATCGATGATCAGGATGGTCGACATCGGCGCACTCAAGCGGAACGGGTGGCAATTGCCGGCGCGATGCGACTGGCGCGCAAGGCCGGTCCCAGCACCGCCATCTGCCCCAGCAGATACACGATCACCACACCGGCCGGCAGATAGCCCAGCGGCAGGCGCTTGAAGCTGAAGTAGGTCACCAGCAGTCCATTCAGACCCATTGCCAGCGCACAGCCCAACAGGACCGCAATCGTGGTGATCAAGAAGTTCTCAGTCTGGAAGTAGCGCAGGATATCCACCTTGCGCGCGCCCAGCGCCCGTCGCGTGCCGATCTGGCGGGTGCGCTGAACCACCCAGAAACTGGCCTGGCCGACGATGCCGAAGGCAGTCACCGCCATCAGAGCCAGCGCCACGGCCGACAGCACCATGGCGATCGCCCGGTTGTTGCGATGGGTATCAGCGCGGGTTTCCTCGAAGCTCTCAATATTGTCGATCACGCGATCGGGATAGCTCTGCATCAAGGCCTGCTCGACTTGCGCCATCACGCGGTCGCGCTCGCCGGCCTGGGTGCGCACCATGTAGCCGCCGATGCCCACCGGCCGAAAGGGCACGATGACCACGCGATCGGGATTGCGCGAGTTGGGCCACGGCGAGGCCAAGGTCCCCACCACACCGATGATCTGCTGATTCAACACACCCTCCTGCCCGGTGATGTTGACCATCTTGCCCACCGCGCTTTGCCCGGGGAACAGTTTGTCGGCCAGTGACTTGCTGACCAGGATGACCGGCGGATCGGGCTGATCACCAAAGCGGAAGGACTGGATTTCGCTGGGCGTGAAGTAGCGGCCCTCGATCAGATCCACGCCCAAGGTCTGCAGAAAGTCCTCGTCACCGAAATAGATCGCGGCGAGCCGGGAGGCATCCCGCACTTGCTCGCCGACAGCGATGTTCACCCCAGTTTGCCAGCCTGATTGCCCCAGCGGCAGCGAAAAGATGGGACTCACATGCTGGACGCCGGGCAGCTTGGACAGCAGCGCCTCGTCTTCTTCGGCCAGACGGGCGTCATCACGGGTGCCGATGTTCTGGTGGCCGAAGCTGAAGATGTTGGCCTCGTCCATGCCGCTGGGGCGATTCATGCGATCGACGCGGTCACTGACGATGAACAGCACGTTGGCCAGGATGGCCAAGGTCAGCGCGATCTGCAGGCCGATCAGGATGGCGGCCACCGGATTGCGCTTGAGGGTGGACAGGATGGGACGAATTTCCATGGATGTACTCCCTTGATGGCGCGGACCAGACGCAGGCCGTCCGCGCCGTCGATCAATTGGTCTTCAACTGCGAGGCGGGCGCCACGCGACAGGCGCGCCAGGCCGGATAGGCACCGGACAGCAGTGCACCGCCCACCGCCAGCAGCAGCATCAGCCCGAACAGCGGGGCGTCGAGCACCGCCACTTCGCCGTAATCCGGCCACAGACTGCGCACCAAGGCCAGGCCGCCCAAGGTCAGCAACAGGCCGGTGGCCGCGCCCAGCAGGCCGATCAGTCCGGATTCCACCAGATGCTGGACGAACACGGCGCCGCGGTGGGCACCGAGCGCTCGGCGCAAACCGATCTCGCCGGTCTTGCGCAGGAACTTGGCCAGCAGCAATCCGGTGGCATTGAGCAGACACACGATGAGGAAGGCCGCGCCCACACCGACGAAGATGTAGGTGTCGTCCGGGATCACTTCGTTCTGCGTCAGCCACTGCATCACCGGCACCAGGCGATTGTTGTTGGGTCGCTCGAAGCGTCCCAGTGCGCGCTGCTCGTCGGTGTAGCGGTCGAGGAAGGCGAGATAACGATCGCGGCTGGCCGCATCCGGCAGTTCCACCCAGAACTGACTCATGATGCATTCCGAATCGATCAGGCCCCGATAGCCCTCGCCCATCGGCTCGAAGCAATTGACGCTGCCGTTGACGTCCTTCTCCAGCTGCGTGGCCACGCTGAAGGGGATGAAGATCTCTTCTGGCCCGGCCAGCGCGCCAGCGTTGAGGTCGTAGAACAGCGGCTGCAGCTTCCACGTATCCAGCACGCCGATGATGCGGAACTGCTCCTGGTCCAGGCGCAGCAGGCGGCCCACCGAGTTCTCGCCCTTGAACACGCGCTCGTTGAGTTCGCGACCGATCACTGCCACGCGCGCGCTCTGATCGTCTTCCGCCTTGGTCCACGGCCCGCCATGCAGGAAGGGCGTGTCGAACATGGCGAAGAAGTCGGTGCTGGCGGCGCGTACCGCGCGCGTCTGGGGATTGAGGCTCTTGTCTTCCGGCACCACCACCATCGAGGTGCGGTACATCGCCACCTGGCGCGGCGCCTCGGCGGCGGCCAGCAGCTGGCGCGAATCGCGATGGGTGAGCTGATCGGGCGGCAGATTGCGTTCGCGGTCGAAAGCCTGCTCGGCATCCCAGTTGTCCACCTGCACCGCATAGAGCACCTCGCTCTTGTGCGGAATGGGATTGGCCGACATGCGGTACAGCACGGTGAAGGAGGTCATCGCCGTGGCCAGTCCCAGGGCGATGGCCAGCACCATCAGGGTGGAAAGCACCGGCGTGCGCCTGAGCGCCAGCAAGGCCAGCTTGATGTAGTAGGCAAACATGCTCGACTCCCTGGCCTCAGGCCGCGGCGGCGCGCTTGAGCGCCGGACGCAGGGCGAAATCCTCGTGGTCGGCGAGATCCACCACCTGGCCGTCGACGATGTGCACATGGCGCTGTGCGCGGCGCGCCAGTTCCAGATCGTGGGTGACCATGATGATCGTGGTGCCCTGCGCGTTGATCTCCTCCAGCAGCTCCATCACACCGCGCGCCATCACCGTGTCGAGGTTGCCGGTGGGCTCGTCGGCGAGCAGCAGCTTGGGCTCGCCCGCCAGCGCGCGGGCAATGGCCACGCGCTGTTGCTGTCCGCCGGACAACTCGGCCGGATGGTGTTTCAGTCGCGAGCCCAGACCGACGCGCGTCAGGGCCGCTTCGATGCGGCGCTTGCGTTCGGCCGCGTTGAAGCCGCGATAGCGCAGTGGCACATCGACGTTGTCGAAGAGATTGAGATCGGGGATCAGGTTGAAGCTCTGAAAGATGAAGCCGATCTTCTCGTTGCGCAGGCGCGAGCGCTGGTCGTCATTGAGATTCAACACGTCGATGCCATCCAGCGCGTACAAGCCGCTGCTGTGCTCTTCGAGCAGGCCCGCGATGTTGAGGAAGGTGGTCTTGCCGGAGCCCGAGGGGCCGGTCACAGCGACGAATTCGCCAGCCCGCACCGACAGCGAAAAATCGCGCAGCGCGTGCGTCTCCACCAGCGCCGTGCGGTACACCTTCTTCAGATTCTGCATTTCCAGCATGGTCAGCCTCCTTGCATCAGCTTGTTGATCGGGCTGCCTGCGCAGCCGCCTCAGAACTCAACGGGTCAACACCAATTGATCCACTCCGCGCATGTCGTCCAGGCCGGCGACGATGACCTGATCGCCAGCCTCCAGGCCGGACAGCACTTCCACTGCCTTCACCGAAGTGGCGCCCAGCCGGATCGGCGTGCGCACTGCGGCATTGCCCTCCACCACCCAGGCGTAGGCATTGCCTTCGCGTTCGAAGGTGGGACCGCGTTCGACCAGCAGCACATTCGGCCGCTCTTCCAGCAGCACGCGCACATCGGCGCGCTGGTTCTGGCGCAAGCCTGCGGCACTGGCATCCACCAGCCGGATCCGCGCCACCACCTGCGCGTTGGTCACTTCCGGCGAGATCAGGCGCACCTCGCCGCGATGCCGCTCGCCACCGATGCCGATCTCCGCCGGCTGTCCGGGCGTCAGCGCATCGGCGTAGACCTCGGAGACCTGTGCCTCGATTTCCAGCTCAGACAGATCCACCACCATCAGCAGGCCCTGATTGGCGGCCACGCTGGCGCGCTGCGCCGCCAGCCAGTTGCCGACGATGCCGTCGAAGGGCGCGCGCAGCTTGAGCTCTTCCACGCGCCGCTCCAGATCGCCCACCAGCAGGCGCTGGTTGGCCAACTGCTCGTCGTCGGTGGTGATTTCCAGCTGCAACGCCGTCTGTTCGAGTTCCAGATCGGCCTTGGCCGTGGCTAGGCGCGAGCGCGCGTTGAGCACCTCGTCCTCGGCGCTGAGCACATTGATCTCCGGGATCGCGCCGCGCTCGTGTGCCCAGCGATTGCGTTCCAGACTGCGCTCGGCCGCGCGCAAGGCCACCTCGGCCTCGCCGATGGCGCGCTGCTTTTCCAGCACGCTGCGCCGGTTGTCGACCAGCTGACGCTCGCGCTCGGCGCTGAGGCGGGTGAGATTGCTGCGCTCACGCGCCAGCTCCGTGGTCAGCTCCGGGCTGTCGACCTCGGCCAAGAGATCGCCCTTCTTGACGCCGGCGCCGGGCTCGATGGCGTAGCGCACGATGCCCGCCGCCGGGGTGTAGAGAATCGGGCTGCGCGCCGCCACCACCCGCCCTTGCGCGGACACATCACGCACCAGGGTGCCGCGTTCCACCGCCGCGATGCGCACGCGTTCACGCGACATCGTGCGTTCGGCCGTCAAGGCCGGCCACACCGTCATCCCCAGCGCGAACAGCCCGCCCAAGCCCACGGCGAGCAGGCCGAGTTTGCGCAGGCGCGGACCGCGACTGGCGGACAAGGGACGATCGGTGGCGGAGGTATCGCGGAACATGGACGCACCCGGTGGCTGGATGAGCCCCTCTATGCATGCCGCGTGCCACGCATCAAGCCATTGTTTTTGCTGCAGTTTGCCTAGATGTCCGCGACGGCCATCGGGCGGCGGTCAGTGTCCGGACAGGGGGCGGACAGGCAGCCGCGATCGGGTCTGACGGCGATGCCGGCCCAGCCTGGCGCTGTCGGCGGCGGCCCGGTCCGGCGCATCGCAGCGCGCGCCGAGCGTGTTTTCGCGTCCTTGTCGCTGGCGCTGTGCTATCGACGCCGCACCACGCCATTCCTAGGAGAGGACCATGCGCAAGTTGTTGCTCGTTGCCGGCATCGTTGCCGGTCTCGCCGCCTGCCAGCAGCAGGCTCCCGAACAAGCGGCTGCGCCGGCACCGGCCCCCGCACCTGCGGCTGAACCCGCTCCGGCCCCGGCGCCGAGCCCGGCCGAGGCCTTTGCCGCCAAGCTCGACGGCGTGCTCGCCGGCGCGCACCGCAGCGATGAGAACAAGGCTCGCGACCAGTTCCGCAATCCCAAGCCGGTGCTCGAGTTCTTCGGCATCGCGCCCGGCCAGCACGTGATCGAGATCACGCCGGGCGGCGGCTGGTACACCGAAATCCTGGCGCCGCTGATGAAGGGCGAGGGCAAGTACACCGCGGCGATCATCAATCCCGCCAGCGCCAGCAGTGATCGCGCCAAGGAGTACTACACCAAAAGCAACCAGAGCTATCGCGACAAGCTGGCGGCCAATCCGGAGCTGTATGGCGAAGCCAGTCTGGTCGAGTTCGACCTGAAGGCGCCGGGCTTCGGCGAGCCGGACTCGGCCGATCTGGTCGTCACCTTCCGCAATGTGCACAACTGGGTGGGCGCCGATGCCGTGGACGGCATGTTTGCCGGCTTCTTCCAGGTACTCAAGCCGGGCGGCGTGCTGGGCGTGGTCGAGCATCGCGCCAATGCCGACGACAGTAGCGATCCCAAGGAACTGGCCAAGACCGGCTACTTCCCGGAGGCCCTGGTGATTGCCGCCGCCGAGAAGGCCGGCTTCCAGCTGGCCGAGAAGAGCGAGGTCAACGCCAATCCGAAGGACACCAAGGACCACCCGAATGGCGTGTGGACCCTGCCGCCTTCGCTGAACGTGCCGGAAGGTGAGGACAAGGCCAAGTACCAGGCGATCGGCGAGTCCGACCGCATGACGCTGAAGTTCGTCAAGCCGGCAGCCCCGGCCGCTGCGCCGACGGCGGGCTGAAGCCAGCCGTGCAGGATGGCGCGGTCGGGCATCATGCCCGCCGCGCCTACTGCCGACGAGCCTGAATCATGATCGACCTCTACTACTGGCCCACGCCCAACGGACACAAGATCACGATGTTCCTGGAGGAGGCCGGCGTGCCCTTCCAGATCAAGCGCGTGGACATCACCAAGGGCGAGCAATTCGACCCCGATTTCCTCAAGATTGCGCCGAACAATCGCATGCCTGCGATTGTCGACCATGCCCCGGCCGACGGCGGCGCGCCGATCAGCCTGTTCGAGTCGGGCGCGATCCTGCTGTACCTTGCCGAGAAGCACGGCCAGTTCCTGGCCAGCGATCCGCGCGGCCGTTACGAGACCCTGCAATGGCTGTTCTGGCAGATGGCCGGCCTGGGCCCGATGCTCGGTCAGAACCACCACTTCAACGTCTACGCGCCAGAAAAGATCCCGTACGCCATCGAGCGCTACGTGAAGGAGACCGCCCGTCTGTATCGCGTGCTCGACCAGCGTCTGGCCGACCGGCCCTACATCGCCGGCGCCGACTACAGCATCGCCGACATGGCGGCCTATCCGTGGATCGTGCCGCACAAGCGCCAGCAGATGGACCTCGCCGATTTCCCGCACTTGGCGGATTGGTTTGCGCGCATCCGCGCCCGCCCCGGCACCCAGCGCGCCTACGCGCACGGCGACTTCTACACACCGCCGACCGCGATCAGCGAGGAAATGCGCAAGATGCTGTTCGGCCAGGATGGCAACAAGCGCTGAGTGCTGAGTCGGCGCCGCGCTGCCCGTGCTGCTCGCCCTCAACAAGCCCTTTGGCGTGCTGTGCCAGTTCACCGACCGTGAGGGTCGGCCGACGCTGGCCGACTACGTGCGCGAGGCCGATGTCTATCCCGCCGGCCGCCTGGATCTCGACAGCGAGGGCTTGCTGCTGCTCAGCGATGAGGGCGCGCTGATCAGCCGCATCGCCGACCCGCGGCATCGGCTGGAGAAGATCTATCTGGCGCAGGTGGAGGGCCTGCCCACGGCGGCGGCGCTCAGCAGCCTGGCGCGCGGCGTGGAGCTCAAGGACGGCCGCACCCGGCCGGCGCGCGCTCGGCTGGTCGCAGCCCCCGACTGGCTGTGGCCGCGCCAGCCACCGATCCGCCAGCGCGCCGCCATTCCCACCGCGTGGATCGAGCTCGCCCTGCGCGAAGGCCGCAACCGCCAGGTGCGGCGCATGACAGCCGCGGTGGGCTTTCCCACCTTGCGTTTGATCCGTGTCGCGATCGGCGGCGTGAACTTGGGCGATCTTGCGCCGGGCGCCAGTCGCGTGGTCGCGCCCGGTGAACTGTTCAAGCTCAGGTCTTGACGCGAAGGACAGCCAGTAGGTCGGCTCAAGCGCCGCAGGTGTGGAGCCGACGGCAAGTGCGTCGCGCTTTGGGTCGCGTCGGTAGCATGCGGGACTTGAGGATTTGACGCGAAGGACGCGAAGGACGCGAAGGAAACAAGAGGCACCGACCGACGGGATGTGCGAGTCGGCCGCAAGCGACATCGTGCGGCGGTGGAGGGTCGGCTCGCAATCACCGTCATTGCGAGGAGCGCAGCGACGAAGCAATCCAGCGACTCTGCCCCGGTGAAACAGCCCCCAACAGCAAAGAAGAGTCACTGGATTGCTTCGCTGCGCTCGCAATGACGGTGCTGTGGGGCCATTGATGGAGCGAGTCGGCGACGACGAGGCCGCAACCAGCAGCTCCGCTGGGCACCATTGAAGAACTTGAAGAACCGAGGACAGGCATGGAAGCGCTATTGATTTCGACCCTGGCGGTGGCGATCGCCGAGATGGGCGACAAGACCCAACTGCTGGCCTTGGTGCTGGCCGCCCGCTATCGCCAGCACACGCCCATCGTGCTCGGCATCCTGGTCGCCACGCTGGCCAATCACGCCCTCGCCGGCAGCCTCGGCGCCTGGGTGGGCGCGCGCATCCCGGAAGGCTGGCTGCCCTGGCTGGTGACGATCAGCCTGCTGGCGATGGCGGCCTGGATGCTGGTGCCCGACAAGCTGGACGATGCACCCAAGGTGCCGGCCATGGGCGCCTTCACCGCCACCACCATCGCCTTCTTCCTGGTCGAGATGGGCGACAAGACCCAGATCGCCACCGTGGTACTGGCCGCGCAGTACCAGCCGCTGTGGGCCGTGGTCGCCGGCACCACGCTGGGCATGATGCTGGCCAACGCCCCCGCCGTCTGGCTCGGCGCTCGCTTCGCCGACCGCATCCCGCTCAATTGGACCCGCCTCGGCGCCGCCCTGCTATTCGCCGCCCTGGGCATCGCCAGCGTGGTGTATGCGCTCAGCGACGGCGGTGCTTGATTGGCGGCTTCACCAGCGCAGCCCGCGGGCCAGCTTGGGCAATCCCAACCGGAGGCGAGCGCAGGTCGTCCTGCATGGCAATGCGAGGCGCGGGTCGCCCGACAAGGGCTTCGCGCGGCGATCGGCGCCGTAGGGGCAGGCCTTGTGCCTGCCCGTGCCGTTGATCCTCGGTCTGACGAGCCGCCTTGCGACAGGCAGCTTCAGCCCTCGAATCCATCCCGCAGCAGATTGTCGCGGCCGAGTACGGTCTGAACGCTCCAGGTCATCATCCGGCTGAAGAGCGTGACCCCGGGACTGGCTTCCAGCGTGAAGATGTTGACGGCGCCGAATCCGTGGCCAGCGCCGACCACCGGGTAGAACTCATGCGGGAGCGCTTGATTGACGGCACGCGCGACCAGCAATTCGGACGCCGTGAACGGCACGGTCGGGTCGTTGGTTCCATGAATGACGAACAGCGGCGACTCGCCTGTCTCCAGGTGATTGGCTGCAGCGACCGGGTCATTGGCCGGGATCAGGCTGGCGCCCCAGAGGTCGACCACAAAATTAAAGGGGCTGGCACTGATGCCGTAATCGTCGAGGATGTACGCCATGTGCACGGCCGTGATGGCGCCTGCGGAACCCCCGAGCAGGCCGATTCGCTGCGGATCCAGACTCAGCAGATCGGCATTCGCCTGCAGCCAATCGACCGCGGTCAAGCCATCGTCGATCGCGGCCACCGCTGCCACTCGTTGCGTGAAGGTCGCGCCGCTGGTTCCGATCGTGGCCGGACCGACCAGACTGGCGACACGGGCGCTGGGGACCGGCTGATCCGGCACCAGTCGATAGTCGATGGAGACCGCCACGAAGCCGCGCGCTGCCATGGCCCTGGCGATGGTGACCAGCTCGGGCTGGGTGCGCGTTCCGCCTTGAAATCCGCCGCCGTGGATGATGACCACCGCAGGACTGCGCAAGCCGCCCGTGTTGGCCCCGATGGGCCGGTACAGATCAAGCAGGAGCGCCTTCGAGCCCGGCGCTGGAGACCCCACCTGGCCTTGCCCATAGACCACTGCGGAACTCACGTTGATCTGAAACACGGGGTCGAAAACCGGGAGTGACTGTGCGCGCGCGCACATGCAGGCCGCTGTCAGGATCAAGCCAGCCAGCACACGAGAAAAGGCGAGCACTCGGTTCTCCTTGCAGTGTCGCGGCACCGGGCCGGCGATCGGACAGCGACACGCTAACGACTCGACGCGACTCGGGTTGACAGCGATTGCGGCATCGCGCCGCGCATCCGCGGCCGCGAAGACCAAGGTCCGGGCCATCGACTCACCAGGTGCCAGATCGAGGATCGGCGATCGAGCATGCCCAGTCGCGTGCGCCAGCCGAATCCGCATGCCATCCTGTTCCCGATTGCCTTCGAATCTCGCCGAGGAGCGTCGATGGTCTACGGGCTACGCCTGCTGGTCGCTCTCGTCAGCGGTCTCGCTGCCACGCTGGCGCAGGCTGAGTCTTGGCGGGTCGATGCCTGGACCAGTCGCGCCGGGCTGCCCAGCGACTCCTTGAACATGGTGCTGCCGCTGGCCGACGGCCATCTGCTGGTGACCAGCTTCTACGAGCCGCCCACCCTGTTCGACGGCCATTCCTTCGAGCCCCTGCCGCTGCTGGGTGACGATCAGGACTTGCTGGTCGGTGCCAACGTCGCCGCGCAGACGGCCGACGCAGCGCTCTGGTTCGGCGCGCCGGCCGGTGGCCTGGTCCGCGTCGGCCCTGATGGCATCCCGACGCGGGTCGCCATCGCGCAGAGCGGCGTCGATCCCACGGTGCGGGCACTGTCCCTGGCATCCGACCAGAGTCTCTATGTGGGCACCACAAAAGGGCTCTATGCCCTGCCAGCACCGCACGATCCGACTTCGATCCGCCTGGTCGAGGGCAGCCAGACGATGGCGGTGAGCGCGGTCCTGGAGGACCGCAGTGGCCGCCTATGGGTGGGCAGCGAGCGCGGTCTGGCGCTGCGCGAGTCCGGACGCTGGCGCGCCATCGACGAGCCGTGGCTGCAGACCTACATCTGGTCGATCAAGGAGGACCGGCGCGGCGGCATCTGGGTCGGAACGCGGGGCAGCGGACTGGCGCATTTCGCTGACGCGCGTTGGCGCTTCCTGGATCGTTCGGCAGGCTTCCCCAACGATGTGGTCCGGCAGGTCGTCGAAGACGGACCCGATGCGCTGTGGGTGGCCACGTCCGGCGGCGGCTTGGCGCGCCTGCGCGAGGGCGCCCTGTCGGCCGTGCTGTCCATGCACGAAGGCCTCACCGGTGACACCTTCTATTGGCTGCACCGCGATGTCACCGGCGCGATCTGGGCGGCCGGCCCGGGCACCGGACTCAACCGCGTCCGCCCTTCGGCCTTCGGACGTTGGGAAGGCGGACAACTGGCCAGCGCCTTCGTGTGGAGCGTGCATGAAGCGCCCGACGGCACGCTCTGGGCCGGCAGCAATGCCGGGCTCGCGCGCTGGCGCAACGGCCGCAGCGAGATCCTCGGCGCGCCCGGGCCTGGCTACCAGGCGGTGTGTCGCAGCCTGCTCGGCTTGGATGACGGCGCCTTGCTGATCGGCACCGAATCCGGCCTCTTCGAGTGGCGCGACGGCGCGTTTCGGGCGTTCGAGAGCACCCGCCAGCGCCAGTTCCTGGCCCTGGCGCACGATCCGGACGGCAGGACCTGGGCTGCTGGCGACGGCCTTTGGCGCATCGATAAGGGCGTGCCGGTCGAGTTGCCCTTCTCGACTGGCGCTGCCGATCTTCGCATCGTGGGACTGATCGCCGCAGAGCGCGGCCACATCGAATTGCTGACCGCCAACGAGGGGGTGTGGGCCTGGTCCGAGGATGCGGCGCCGCGCCGGCTGTCACCGCCGATCGCCGGCCTGCGCGCACAGTGGGTGGATCCGGACGGCCGTCGCTGGCTGGCTGGCGCGCGACTAGGATGGCTCGATGCGCAAGGCCAGTTTCGCGCACTCGAAGGCCTGGAGCGTCAATTCGGGCGCGGCTTCCATGCCCTGGTGCCGGACGGACAAGGCCATCTCTGGGTGCCCGGCAACATCGGTCTGTTCCGTTTCGAGATCGACGCCCTGCGCGCGCACGCGCGCGGCCAGCGCGCCGAACCCTCGCCCCGTCGCTACACCCTGGTCGACGGCCTCACCAGTACCGAGTTCAACGGCGGCAGTCAGGCGCCCGCGATTCGCACGCGCGCCGGGCAGCTGTGGTTCGCCAGCACCAACGGACTCACCAGCGTGGATCCGGCGGCCATCGACGAGCAAGCGGTGGCGCTGACCGCGCGTATCCGCGCCATTGAAACCGAGGACGGCCGGATCCTGCCTGCCGCGCAAGTCGTGCTGCCTGCCGGAACGCGACGCGTGGATGTGCACTACACGGCGCTGCCCGCAGCCATCGGCGGCGAAGCCAGCTTCGAATATCGCTTGCTGCCGGTGTTGCCGGATTGGGTGGCGGCGGGGAAGACACGTCGCGCCCTGTTCCCAGGCCTCGGTCCCGGCAGCTATCGCTTCGAACTGCGCGCCAGCACGCCCGGCGCCGCCACCGCACCTGCCTTCGCCGCGCAGGACCTGGTGATCCAGCCCTTGCCGCTGGAGCGGCCTTCGGTGCGCATCGGTCTGGTCTTGCTGGTGTTGCTGCTGGCCGCCGCCCTGCCCGTGACGCACATTCTGGCCCTGCGCCGACAACGCGGCCGCCTGCTTGCCGAAGTGGCCGACAAGACCAAGGCGCTGGAGGAGCTGGCGCGAACCGACGCGCTGACCGGCCTCGCCAATCGCCGCGTCTTCGACACCACCCTGGAGCAGCTGATCGCGCAAGGAAAGCCGTCGGCTCTGCTGCTGATCGATGTCGATCACTTCAAGCGCTACAACGATGCCCTCGGGCACCACGCGGGCGATCTGTGCCTGACCGAAGTCGCCATGCTGCTACGCCGCTGCATCCGCGGCGACGCCGATCTGGCGGCGCGCTTGGGGGGCGAGGAATTCGCCCTGCTGCTGCCCGGCGCCGACGCCCAGGCCGCACGTGCAGCCGCGCAACGCGTCATGACTGCCTTCACCACCCGCGCGCTCAGCCACCCCGATTCCCCAGTCGCAACCCACGTCACCGCCAGCATCGGCTACGCCGTCACCGACCCCAAGGACGACGCCACCGCCCTCTACCGCCGCACCGACGCCGCGCTCTATCGCGCCAAAGCCAACGGTCGCGCGCGGGCCGTGGAAGCCGCTGCGGAGAGAGATGGCGAGGTGTAGCGGCGCGGCCCCCTCAACGCTCAATCCCGCGATCGCCCGCGCCTCACGGTGCCCTTTGGCCGCGGCCGCCCCGACAGCGCCTTCGCAGGTCCCTTCCTTGGCAACTGTTGCGAGAGCGAATCGGGCTTGATCGACTCCGTGGGTGCGCTACGCGTAGTTCGATGCAGCACTTGCGCTGTGTCCCCTCGAGTGATCCTCCCATGCGTTATCTCGGCCTCCTTGCGGTCTTGCTGACCGCTTCCCATCCGCTGTCTGCACAAATCATCAGCGGCGCAGGCAGTGGCGTCACCGAAATCAACCAGAAGACCCTCAATGATGGGAACCCGGCGATCGGCGACACCACGCCCGGCGCGCCGATCACCATCACCGTCCCCGGCTCCTATCGCTTCAGCAGCAATATTGCGAGCGGCAATGTGGCGGTACCGGGCATTGAGATCAACATCGCCAACTTCGCCGGGCTGACCCTGGATCTCAACGGCTTCGCACTGTCGGGTGCGTCGAACTTGAACGGCTGTGTGTCCAGCGGCAACCCAGTCTCCACGCGCACCTGTCCGGCGCCCACTGCCGCCGACGGGATCTCGGTGAGCGGCTCGAACGTGACGATCCGCAATGGCCGTGTCAGCAACTTCGCGGGCCACGGCATCGACTGCGCCAACTGCACCCTGAGCCACCTGACGACTCACTCGAACCTCGGCTATGGGATCTTCGCGAGCTTCCTGAGCCAGGTTTCCGACTCGGTCAGTCGTGACAACGGTTTTGGTGGCATCTCCAACGGTTCCGGCAGGGTGGAAAACAGCACCGCTTCCGCCAACTCGCGCTACGGCATCGTCGCCGCGCATGCGACCGACTCAACAGTGAATCTGACCTTCCGCACGGCATCCGAAAACGCCGTGGGCGTGTTCACGCAACAGGGTCAGAACCTCACCGTCACCACGACTTTCGGCACCGGCATCCAAACCACCGGCACCATCAGCGAGTCGCATGTGAGCGCGGCTGAAACCGGCGTGGTGCTCCTGCCCGGCGCCAGCATTACTGGCAGTGCCGTCCAAGCCTCGATCCAAGGCATCAACGCCCAGGCCACATCGGTGGCGCTGGACAACATCGTCAATGCGCCGACACCGATCAGCGGCAATGTGATCAGCGGCCGCAATGTGTGCAACTCGACGGTGTGCTGAGCCACCGCCGCACCCGCATGGCTGATACGGGCGACCCTCGTGGTCGCCCGCATCAGGGATAGCCGTGGGGCGACCGGCGGTCGCCCGCGGTAGGGATGACCGAGGCACGGGCGACCAGCCGCTCGCCTCAACACCATGCTGCTGTAGGGGCGACCCTTGCGGTCGCCCGGGGTCGGGTCCTCCAAGGCCGATCCGAACGACGATCACCGCCACGCAGAGGACGCGCCACGCACAGGAAGTGCACCACCCTCACAGGCAGGCACAAGGCCTGCCCCTACAACGACAATGCGCCGCGCAACGCCTTTGTAGGGGCGACCCTTGTGGTCGCCCGCGCCACGGTCTGGCAATGCAGGGGCGACCGGCGGTCGCCCGCGGTAGGGACTACCGGCAGCGCGCGGGCCGGGGAGGCTGTGGTGGAAAGAGATGAACTGGGGTCTGGTGTGGAATGATCGCAACGCGGCATTCAAGCCGACTCGCAGTTGCAGCGATTGAGTTTGCCCCGCAGCCGTCTCAGCTTGACCATTGCGGTCGCGAATGCGACGCGCGTTCCCCTTGCCCCAACCTTCACACCCCCTTCGGCAACGTCCTCGGCCTCGCCCGGCCTAGGCTCTGCCACCCGTGACCACGCCACTGCCGCCTTCGCGCATCGAGCGCATTGCTCGTGCCATTCCTGATCCGGTGTTGCTCTTCATTGGCTTCTACGGCCTTGCCCTGGTTGCGGCGGCCTTGTTGGGTGGGACGACGTTTGCGACGCAGGGGCCGAATGGGGTGGCGGAGCAGAGCATTCGGCCGATGCTGGATGGGGAGCATGTGCGGTGGATCTTCGACAACGCGCTGCTGGCCAACTGGCTGGGCTTTGGGAATGGGGTGCTGGGCGTCATCCTGATCGTGACCCTGGCGATCGGCGTGGCGGAGCACGCGGGCTTGCTGGGGGCCTTGATCAAGAAGGCTGGGCGGCAGGTGCCGATGCGCTGGATGCCGCTGTTGCTTGTCTTCCTCGGGATCATGAGTTCGCTGGCCACGGATGCGGGCTATCTGGTGCTGATCCCGCTGGCTGGTCTTCTGTATGCGGCGCTGGGGCAGAACCCGCTGATCGGGATGGCGGCGGCCTTTGCGGGTGTCTCGGCGGGATTCAGTGCCAATCTGATTCCGGCGACGCCGCCTGATGTGATCGTCGGCTTGAACGCCAAGACCTTCGCCGATGCGCAAGGCGTGCCCTTCACCAGCGCCAATGGCACGCCGCTGAATGCGGCCACGATGAACTACTACTTCATGGTCGCCTCGACCTTGCTTCTGGCCAGCATGGGCGCGTGGGTGACCTCGCGCTTCGTGGCGCCGAAGCTGGCGACGCAGCCGTGGACGCGGCCGACCGACCTCGACCTCGGCGAGTTCACGCTGCAGGAGTCCGAGCGGCGCGGTCTGCGGGCGGCGGCGTGGACCACGCCGGTGGCGCTGTTGGTGATCTTCGGCTTCGCGCAGGGACCGCTGGCCTCGTTCACCGGCGCAGACGGCCGCGAGGTGCATCCCTTCCTCAACAACGTGATCCTGCTGATCTCCTTCTACTTCGTCGCCGTGGGCATGGCCTTCGGTTTCGCCAGCGGCAAGTTCCGCAGCCTGGGCGATGTGGTCGAGGCGATGACCAAGCAGGCCAACACCACCGGCTACATCCTGGTGCTGACCTTCTTCTCCTACAACTTCCTCGGCCTGCTGACCTACAGCGGACTGGGCGCCTACATCACCTACCTGGGTGCGCATGGCCTGCTGGCGCTGGGCCTTGCCGACAACGCTGTGCTGCTGCTGATCGGCTTCATCATCACCACCACGCTGATCAATCTGTTCGTCGGCGGCCTGACCTCGAAGTGGCTGCTGCTCGGACCGATCTTCGTGCCGATGCTGTACCAGGTGAACCCGCAGATGACGCCGGACCTGGTCTCGGCGGCGTACCGCGTGGCCGACTCCTCGACCAACATCGTCACGCCGATGATGGCCTACGCCGGCATCGTCCTCGCCTTCATGCGCCGCTACCGACCCGACCTCACCATTGGCGACATGATCCTGATGATGGTGCCGTACTCGGTCTGCTTCCTGCTCAGTTGGACGGCGCTGCTGCTGGTGTTCTTCCTGACCGGGCTGCCGCTGGGCTTTTGAGCGGGTGCTTCCTGTTGGTTGACGCAAAGGACGCGAAGGGGGCGAAGGACGCCAAGTCCTTGGCGCAAGGCTTGTCGGGAGGGCGCCGCTCCGCGACGTCGATGCGATCTTGGCGCTCGGCGGCCAGCGGCGAGGGGAATCTGCCGGTTCAAAGCGGCGCCTTGTTGCCGTCCCGGAGGATCTGCTGACGCCAAAGCGGCTTTGCGGGATCGGCGCGCTCCGCAACTCAGTTGCCTGTTCGGTCTGCTCCCGTCGCGGCATTCCACTGTCCAGGTCCGGCGCTGCGCCAGGCCGTTACGACGGAGACTCCGACATGAAACGCTCCACGCTGGCCGTGCTGCTGATGGCCGCATTGCCATCGGCCTATGCTGCGACGTTTACCCCCACGCGCTTTGACGACCCGTCACCGAATGGCTGCCTGGCCACCGATTGCTCGCTGCGCGAGGCGGTGATCGCCGCCAATGCCACGTCGGCGGAAGACACCATCGTGTTGAGCAGCGGCACCTATACGCTGTCGCGGGGGTGCACCACCGACAGCGCCCAGTGTTTGGACCTCGACGTGACGCAGCCCGTCAAGATCATCGGCGTCTCGCGCACCGCCAGCGTGATCGCCAATGACGCACCCTGGTTCATCAATCCCATGAACCCGGTCGCCACCGATCGGCGCGAAACGCGGGTGATCGACATCGCCACCACGGGCAAGGTCAGCCTGGAAAAGCTCACCCTCCGTGCCGGTGCGCTGCGCGGCAGCAGCGGCAATGGCGCCAATGGCGGCTGTCTGCGCTCACTGGGCGCAACCGTCAACTTGAACGATGTGCGCATCACCGATTGCGAAACCGCCGTGGCAGGGTCCGGCGGCGGCGTGGCGACCGTGGGGGGCAATCTCAGCATCACCAACTCGATGATCGACTTCAACGATGCGGTGACCGACGGCGGCGGCATCCACGCATCGGGCACGCGCATCAACGGCAGCGCGGCGCAGATCAGCGACAACGTCGCGGCCGGGCGCGGTGGCGGCATCTCGACGGACGGCCAGACGCTGTGGCTCGGTGGTTCGACGGTGGCGCGCAACAGCGCAACGGTGGGCGGCGGCATCGACCGTTGGCTGCGCGCCGATCAGATCAACATAACAGGCGGCTCGTCGCCGGTTGCGGCCGACCGACTGATCATCGAGGACAACGTGGCCAGCGTTATGGGCGGTGGCATCCACTCGCGACGCACGTCGTGCTCAGCCGAGCCGAGTTGCACCGCGCCTGCTGCGAGCTTCCTCAATCTCAGCGTGCGACGCAATGAAGCCGGAGCATCGGGTGGCGGCATGCATGTCTTCGTCGAAGGCAGTGGCGGCAATTGGGTGACGATGCGCGATGCGTCTTTCGCCGCGAACATCTCCAGTCAGCAAGCGGGCGGCCTCTACCCCAACCCGTCGACCGGCATGAACAGTGTCGCGGAGCGTCTGAGCTTCTGGGACAACGTCGCTACGCTTCACGGTGGCGCGGTGTACCACCTCGGCGGCACCACGCTCCGCCACATCTCGTCTACACGCAACATCGCGCAACAAGGGGCCTCGCTGTACTTCGGGGCGGCCAGTGATCCGCTCGCGCCCCGCGTCGATCATTGGACGACCCACGCCGAGGGGCCCGACGCGGTGTTCATGGGCCGGCCCGTGCAGTTTTACGCCAGCGCCTTCGACAGTGCCTGCAGCGGCCCTGCCATCGACCTTGGCAATAACTTCAAGCGCAACGACGTGGGCGGGGCCTGCCCTGGAACTGCGGTGACATCGGCGCAGCTGGGCATGGCTTTCGGCATCAACTTCGGCAATCAGCCGGCGGTCACCATCAACGTCGGCTCCGTCCTGCGCAACGCCGCCCTGCAGGCGCCGGTGGGAACGCGCGATGCACGCGGCTACTTGCGCCAGGGCATGGCGGATGTGGGGGCCTTTGAGTTCGACGGGGTGCCCTGAGCGCAGCTTGCGCTTCGGGCTTGCAGCTCGTGCGGATATGGGGTCGCGTCGCCGGATTCGGAGCGAGTCAATTGGGGAACGGCGCCGCGCCTACGCCGATGCCGTGCCATCGCCGGTTGGGGAGGGCCGCAACAGCGGCGCCCTCCTTGTCTGTCAATGTCTCCGCAACAAGCAAGCGCTGCCAACGATTGGGCGACACTTGCGCATCTGAAAAGTGCGTCTGTGGCTGATCGAGGCTCACTGCTCACTCAAAGCCAGCACCGTCAATCCCGCTTGCGCGAGTTGCGCATTGAGCGCGGCGAGGCCCTCGCCTAGCACGGCGTCGGCGGTGGCGTTGGCGTTGGTGGCGCGGGCGATCAACTCATCCTTCAGCGCCAGCTGGGCGTCGGTTGGCGGGTGGTCGCCGTAGCTGATCCAGAACAGCAGCGTCGACAGCTTGTTGTTCAGGCGCACCGGAAAGTTGAGCGGGTCCTGCTCGCTGCGCAGCTTCGGCTGGTACAGCCCCTCGATGGCGGCGGCGCGGCGCTTTTCGAGCGCGGCGACGGCCTCGACGAGGGCTGTCTGGTCCTTGATCCGCGGCGCCAGCGCGCTGAGCGCCTTCTCCAGCTCCATCAGCTTGCCGACGCGTCGATGCACCGCCGACACCTGGGCGTGGACGGCCAGCGCGGCCTCAAGCTGGGCCTGGTACTGCTCGGCTGTGGTGGTCAGGCGCGGATCCGGACGGATTTCGAACTCCTGCGTCTGTGACTCGCCGGCAAAGCTCAGCGTGACGCGATAGCGGCCAGGGACGACGCGCGGACCGGGCAGCGCCGCATCGCCCCACAGCACCATGCCGTCGAAGCCTTCGGCGGCCGGCCAGCGGCCATCCCAGGCATAGCGATTGAGGCCGGCGGCGCCGGGCAACTGGCGCAGGTCCTGGCCTTTGACCGGCTTGGCGTCCTTCAGTTCCTCCGCGCTCGGCTTGCGCGTGTAGCTGATGATGGGCGTGCCATCGAGGCTTGCGAAGCTCAGCGTCAGCGCGTCGTCCGCGGTCGCGGCCCGCGGCAGGCGGAAGTACACAAGGCTGCCCGGCGGCGGATTGGTGCCGGCTGCGCGCGGCTTCTCCACGGCGCTGGCATTGAGGCGATGACTGACCCGCGGCGCATACAGCTTGAGCCCGGCGCCCGCATCCTGCGCAATTGGCGACAGATCGTCGAGGATCCAGTAGCCGCGGCCCTGGGTGGCGGCGATCAGATCGCCGTCGCGCACCGCCAGATCGGTGATCGGCACCTGTGGCAGATTCAGCTGGAAGGCACGCCAGCGCTCGCCGTTGTCGGTCGACAGATAAAGGCCGCGCTCGGTGCCGGCGTAGAGCACGCCGCGACGGGCGGGATCAGCGCGCAGTGCGCGGGTGAAATGCGTCGGGTCGATGCCATCAACGATGGCTTTCCAGGACTGGCCTCCGTCGCTGCTGCGATACAGGTATGGCCGTCGATCGCCGCGCTTGTAGCGGGTGCCGACGGCGTACACGCCCGCCGCTTCGAAGGGGCTGGCTTCCAGTGCATTCCACTGCATGTCGGCCGGTGCGCCGCGTGGCGTGACCTCGGTCCACTGGGCGCCGCCATCGCGGCTGATGTGGATGCGCCCGTCGTCGCTGCCGGTCCACAGGATCTCAGCGTCCAACGCCGACTCGGCCAGCGCGAAGATGGTCCCGTAGTACTCGACGCTGGTGTTGTCGCGGGTGATCGGACCGCCGGAAGGACCCAGCGTCGCCGGATCGGCGCGGGTCAGGTCGGGGCTGATCGGCGTCCACGTCTGACCGTCGTTGTCGCTGACAAACAGACGATTGCCGGCGGCGTACAGGCGCTCGCGCTGGTGGCGCGAAAACAGCAGCGGAAAGTTCCACTGGAAACGGAACTTCACGTCCTTGGCGGCGTGGCCCATGGTGTCTTCCGGCCACACATCGACGCCGCGCTCGGCGCCGGTGCTGTGATCGAGGCGCGTCAGGTAGCCCATGTAGGAACCGCCGAAGACGATGTCCGGCGCACCGGGCTTGGGCGCCACCCAGCCGCTCTCGCCGCCGGCCGTCGGTTCCCAGTCGCGCTCGCCGATGGCTCCAGCGCTGAGCGAGCGCGAGCGGATGCGCAGGGCGGTGTTGTCCTGTTGTCCGCCGAGCAATCGATAGGGGAAGGCGTCGTCGGTGGCCACGCGATACATCTGCGCGGTCGGCTGGTTGTCCTGCGTGGACCAGGTCGCGCCACCGTCGTTGGAGATGCAGCCGCCGCCATCGTTGGCGCTGGCGATGCGGTCGGGATTGCTCGGGTCGATCCAGTGGTCATGATGATCGCCGTGCGGCGTGGCCACCTGGGTGAAGCTCTTGCCGCCGTCCTTGGAGCGATGCAGGCGCACGTTCTGAACCCACAGCGACTCCGGATCCTTGGGATCTGCGGCCACACCGGAGAAGTACCAGGCGCGCTGGCGCAATGCGCGGTCGCCGTTGACCAGTTGCCAGGTCTTGCCGGCGTCGCGCGAGCGGAACAAGCCGCCGTCTTCGTGCTCGACCATCGCGTAGAGGTTGTCCGGCTGGCTGGCGCTGACGGCGATGGTGTGGATGCCGGTCGGCTGCTCCGCCGTGGCCTTGGGCAGGCCCTGGTTGCCGCTCAGCGACACCCAGGTCTCGCCGCCGTCGGTGCTCTTCCACAGCCCGGAGCCCTCGCCGCCGCTGCTGAAGAAATACGGTCCACGCTGCACCCGCCAGGTGGTGGCGTAGACGATGCGCGGATTGCTGGGATCCAGGATCACTTCATTGGCGCCGGCCTGCGCGCCGGCAAACAGCACGCGCTTCCAGGTCTTGCCGCCGTCGGTGCTGCGATAGACACCGCGCTCCTCGCTGGGCGCGAACACATCGCCCAGCGCGGCGACCAGCACGACCTCAGGGTCGCGCGGATCGACCGCGATGCGCGGAATGCTGCGCGACTCGGGCAGTCCGATGTGCGTCCAGGTGCGGCCGGCATCGACGCTGCGCCAGACGCCGTCACCCTGGCTGACATTGCCGCGCAGCGTGCCCTCGCCAGTGCCCACATAGATCACGTTGGGATCGGAGGGCGCGACCGCGATGGCGCCGATCGAGCCGCCGAAGTAGCCATCCGAGATGTTCTGCCAGCTGAGGCCAGCGTCAGTGGTCTTCCAGACCCCGCCGCCGGTGGCACCCATGTAGTACAGCGAGGGTTGGCCGGGCACGCCGGTGATCGCCGCGGCGCGACCGCCACGATAAGGACCGACCTCGCGCCATTGCATCCCGGCGTAATGATCCTGCGCCGGCGCAGACTCCGGCGCCGCAGACAGCTGCGCGGGCTGTGCCCACAGGCCGGCAAGAAGGAGCGCGAGCCCCGGCAGCAGCGAACGTTCGACGGCAGGCAGCATCCGGGTTCTCCGATCGGGGTGCGTGGCCGAGCATAGCCGCAGCGCCACTGCAGCCATCGCCGCTTCGGCGGCGAAAAGCTTCGCCCTGAAGCATCAGTGGGCTGTCCTGCAATCTGCGAAGATTTGTCGATCGCAGTGGTGGGCGACCGGCGGCGGGTTCGCCAGCCGAACTTCAGTCGTCCGCGATGCCCGCCGGCGGCGGGACCTGCAGGTGGTAGCCGATGGCGGCAATGTTGGCGAGCACCGTGCTGGCCTCGGTCTGGTCGACGCAGGCCTCGGCGCCCTTGGCGCTGCGGTAGACCTGGCGCTTCATCGGCGCTCGATAAGCGCGCGCGACATCAAGAAGCTGACGAACGGTGCAGTCAGTCTCACGGTCCATCTATAGAATCTATAGGTACCTGGACGTCTTGGCTGCGGTGAGGTGATGGCGAAGCCGACGGTCGTTCCGCGCCAACTGGCGGACAGCGAAGCTCAGCGATGGCTCGCTCAGATTGCCTGCGATTCCAGCGCAGTGATATTTACCTCGCATGCCCGTCAGCAAATGCGAAAGCGCGGAATCTCAGCTCGACAAGTCATTGAATGCCTCAAGAAGGGATTGATTACAGAGTCGGCGTTTTTGGACTTGTATGGGAACTGGAAACTAACTATTGAGCGCTACGCTGCCGGCGAGAGAATAGGTTGCGCCGTTTGTATCGACATCAACAAAGCCAACGCTATTGTTATCACAGCATTCCTGGTGCGCTGAGATGATCACCCTGCATTATCATTCTGTCCCGCGTTGAGGACGACAAATGTATCACTATCTTGAGTGCGGACTACGAAACATCTGGTTGAGCAATGGATACCGGGAGCACAAGACACATTACGGGGATGGTGTGGCCATTGACGATATCCCTGGCCTGCATGCCGCGATTGCGGCTGGGCTTGTAGAAAAGCGCGGCAGACTCTCAGCCAGTGAAGTCCGCTATTTGCGGAAAGAGATGGAATTGTCGCAGGCAGCACTGGGTGCGATGCTGGGCGTCAGTTCGCAGACCATTGCACTTTGGGAAAAGGGTAAATCCAAGATTACGCCTACTGCGGACCGCCTGCTGCGCCTTGTTGTCAAGGGTCACTACCAAAAGGACGTTCGTGTCCTGCAGATGATCGACATGCTCAATCATGCAGATCAAACGCAGCAACAATCGCGCATTGTTTTGGTACAAGATCAAGCTTGGCGCGCGGTCGCTTGACAGCGCGGGCGATGTGCCACTGGCTACTCCCGCATCACTCAGTCCACTTCGCCCGCCATGCCCGCCGGCGGCGGGACCTGCAGGTGGTAGCCGATGGCGGCAATGTTGGCGAGCACCGTGCTGGCCTCGGTGCGGGCCAGTTTGCGGGTGGGGGTGAGCTCGAATTCCAGGGCCAGGCTGAGCGCGCCCAAGCCCTCGCGCAGGGCGGCGGGCAGGCGCTCCAGGGCGCTGGCGTCAGCGACGTAGACGTAGGTCTCGGCGCGCTTGGCGCTGCGGTAGACCTGGCACTTCATCGGCGCTCTTCCGTGGTCTCGGTGAGGCGCGCGCGGCGCTGCAGCCAGGCCACGCCGAAGAGATCGACGATGCCCACCCACAAGCGGTTCCACAGCCCGTACTTGCTGCTGCCGCGGGTGCGCGGACGATGCCGCACCGGTACGCTCTGCACGCCGTAGCCGGCGCGCCGCACCAGGGCCGGCAGGAAGCGGTGCATGTGCGAGAAATAGGGCAGCTCGAGGAACAGCGCGCGCTCGATCAGCTTGATGCCGCAGCCGGTGTCGGGCGTGGCGTCCTTGAGCAATCCGGCGCGCACGCGGTTGGCGATCTTCGAAGAGACGCGCTTGAGCCAGTCGTCGCGGCGCTCGGTGCGCCAGCCGGCGTAGAGCTTCACGCTGGGCGCGGCGCGATCGCGTTCGGCCAAGAGCTTGGGAATGTCGGCCGGATCGTTCTGGCCGTCGCCGTCCAGCGTGGCGATCCAGCGGCCCTGCGCATGGCGCGCGCCACTGCGCACCGCCGTGCTCTGGCCGGCCTGCTGCAGATGGCGCACCACGCGCAGACGCGGCTGGCGCGTCATCAGCTCACGCAGCACCTTGAGCGTGTCATCGCGACTGGCATCGTCCACGTACACGATCTCGTAGTGGCGGCCGCTGGGCTCCAGCGCGGCCACGATTTCCTCCACCAGCGGCACCACGTTGTCCTGCTCGTTGTACACCGGCACCACCACCGACAGTTCCAGCTCAGCGCTGTCCATGCGCATCCTCCCAAGGGTAATCGCGACACCAGGCCACCAAGGCCGGCACCGCTTGTTCCAGATCCACGCGCGGCGCATAGCCGAAGGCGGCCTGCGCAGCGCTGACATCGGCGAAAGTCTCGTGCATGTCGCCGGCTTGCATGGCTTTTTCGATGCGCTGCGCAGGGCGCCCGGCGGCGGCCTCGATCAGCGCGATGAAGCGCAACAGATCCACCGGCTGGCCGCGACCGAGATTGAACACGCGCCACGCGGGCGTGCCCGGCGGCGGATGATCGAGCGCGCCAAGCACGCCGGCAACGATGTCCTCGACATGGGTGAAGTCGCGACGCATCTGACCGTGGTTGTAGACCTCGATGGGTCGCCCGGCGAGGATCGCGCGAGTGAACAGGATCGGCGCCATGTCCGGTCGACCCCAGGGACCGTACACGGTGAAAAAGCGCAGCGCGGTCGACGGGATGCCGTAGAGGTGCGCGTAGCTGTGCGCCATCAGCTCGTTGGCGCCCTTGGTTGCGGCATACAGCGACAGCGGCCGATCGATGCGCGCGCTCTCGCGAAAGGGCTGTTCCGGCGACAAACCGTACACGCTGGAAGTGGAGGCGAAGACGAAGTGCTCGCAGCCGTGCTGGCGCACGCACTCCAGCATTTCGACGAAGCCGACCAGGTTGCTGTGCACGTAGGCGCGCGGCTGCTGCAGCGAGTAGCGCACGCCGGCCTGCGCGGCCAGATGCACCACGCGGCGCGGACGCACGCGGTGGAACACGGCATCCAGCGCGGCGCCATCGGCGATGTCCAGGGTCAGGAGTTCAAAGTCGCGGCCGGCGCCCAGTGCCGCGGCGCGATCGCGCTTGAGCTGCACCGAGTAGTAGTCGTTGTAGTTGTCGAGTCCGACCACCGTCTCGCCGCGCGCCACCAGCGCCTGCGCCACATGCGCGCCGATGAAGCCTGCGGCCCCGGTCACCAGCACCGTCATCTTGAACCTGAGGGATCGCTAAAGAAGGGCGCGCAGCCTAGCCCGAAACCCGCGAGCGGTCACGCCGCCAGCGCCCGCTCGTTCATGCGCATGGCGGAGCCGACACGCGCGTCTCAACCCGCATCGCGCGACAAGGAGGGCGCCGTTGCTGCGGCGCCAGGCGGGTCGTCGGGGCGGATTCCTCTGACGCGGGAATGACGGATTGGGGCCTGGTGCCCATGCTCGCGTGGCCGACTTGCACGCTGCAGTCACCGCGTCGCTTGCAAGCTGTGGCTGATCCGCCTATGCCATGAGTGTTCGCCAGGGAGAGCAAGCATGAATCGACCCGGGTTGTGTGCTGCGCTGCTGTTGGCCCTGTGTCTCTCGCCGGTGCCGTCCTTGCATGCCGAGGAAAGCGCGCTGCGCCCGCCGATCCCGCCCGCCTACCTGCGTTACGAAGGCACCGCCTACGATCGCGACAGCGCTGCGGTGCTGTATCGCGAGTCGCACTATGTCGAGTACGCCGGTGAGCGCGTGGTCGAGCGGCTGGTGCTGTACCGCTGCCCGGATGGCGCGCCCTTCGCGCGCAAGCGCGTGGCGGGCGAATTCGGCACGCCCTGGCTGCCCGATTTCGAGATGGTCGATCAGCGCCTGGGCTATCGCGAGGGGCTGGATGGCGATCGCGAACAACTCAGCGTCTTCGTGCAGGAAGACGCCGAGGCCGAGGTGGAGCGCGCGCCCATCGAGGAAGTGCCGGTCGATCTGGTCGCCGATGCCGGCTTCGACGCCTTCGTGCGCGACAACTGGGAGGCCTTGTCCAAGGGCGATCCCCTGTCCTTCCACTTCCTGGTGCCGAGCCGACTCGACTACATGAGCTTCAAGGTGAAGCTCCTGCGCGATGAAGAACTGGAAGGGCGTCCGGTGCGCGTGTTCCGGCTGGCGCTGGGCGGGCTCCTGGGTCTGATCGTGCCCGGCATCGACGTCACCTACGACCGCGATCAACGCCTGCTGATGCGCTTCGAAGGTCTGACCAATGTGCGCGATGCCGAGGGCGACAACTACGTCGCGCGCATCGATTTCCCGATCACGAGCCGGGTCAGCGAGAGCACCAGCACCGCCCTGGATGCGGCGCGCGAGGCTCCGCTGGTCAGCGCCTGCAGCAGCTGATCGCCGGCGTGCTCAAGGCCCGGTGTAAGTCACCGGTTGGGCGCTGAAGTTGAAGTAGAACCACCAACCGCTCTCGCCGTTCAAGCTGTCCTTATCGTTGCGCGAGGAGCAGTTGCCGGTGCCACCCGGCAGCAGCGCGGACAGCGCGATGGTCTGCGGCGGCGTGGTGTTGGGAATCGGGATCAGGATGGTGTTGGCATCACTCTCGCGCAGGAAGCCGCGCAGCAAGCCGTTGATCAGACCGCTGGCTGGATTGCCCTGGAAAGTGGCCGCGATGCTGGCGTCGATCAAGGTGATCGGCACGCCGCCGTTGTCGACGGTGAAGGTGCGCTGCGCGGTGCGGAAGCAGGGCGGCAGCGCGCTGGCGATGGCCGGGCTGTAGGCCGGGCTGCCGGTGGTGCCGGCAATCGGCGCCAGACAGCTGATGCTGGCTTCCGCGGCGTAGTTGAAGGCATTGCCCTCGACGCCCGCCGGCAGCGCGCAACTGGTTCCGGCCACCGGCGCCGTGCACTGCCCCGCCGCGCTGTCGACCCGGCCGATCGCTCCCAGCTGGTTCAGCGGACGGAACAGCAGGAGATTGCTGCTGTCGAGGAAGCCATCGCCATTGCCATCGGTGGTGAAGCCGGTCTGGATCTGCCCGTTGAAGGAGATCTGCGTGGTCGGAATCGGGTTGTCGGTGAAGTCGAAACAGAAAGCCAGCGGCGGCGTGCCCACGGTGAGGAACACGTGCGGATCGCGCAGATCGAGGTCGGTGTAGCGCCACGCGCTCGGCGGCGACAGCAACTCGAAGGAATCCACGGCCACCCAATCCGGTGGCGCCTGCGCAATGGCCGTGGAGGAGGAGGCAAGCAGAAGCAGACACAAGGCGCGGCGCGTCATGGCAGTCCAGCGGCAAGTTCGATGGCCGGCGATGATGCATGCGCGCGCATCCAGGCGCGACCTGCGTGCTGGACTGCGGCGTGCTTGCGGCGCTTCCGCTGCCGCCTGGGCTTACTGCCCGGGCTTCACCGCGCTGATGCAGCAGTCTGCTTCGACGGCGTCGGGGATGGTGTCTTTCAGCCAGCAGCGGGCGCTGTCGGATTGGATGCCGGGCTTCACGTAGGTGTAGGCGCGGCAATTGGCGTCCTGGCGGCAGGCCAGCTCGCATCGGCGGGGCTCGGGCTGGTCCAGGTCGAAGTCGGCGATGTCGTGGCCCGGACGGTCGATGCCCTGCTCCAGCGGCCAGCCATCCGCCACTTTGCTGCCACTGACGCAGCAATCCTCGGCCACCGGATCGGGCGCGGGGTTCTTCAGCCAGCAGCGCGCTGCCTCGGCCTGGATGCCGGGCTTGACGTAGGTCCAGGCCAGGCACTGGGCATCGTCGGCGCAGGCCTTTTCGCACAGCGCGGGATCGGCGCTGGCCAGGTCAAAGTCGCGATAGTCATTGCCGGGCCGATTGGTGTTGGGTTCCACGGCCAGAGCGGGTTGCAGCAGGAAGGCGCAAAGGACGAGCAGGAGGATGCGCATGGGCGGCGTTCAGGCTGGATTCGGAGCGCGCGACCATAGCCGGGGCCTGGGCTGCAGTCACCCGGCCAAAGGTCGATGGTCCATGCGTTCGCCGGGCGAGCTCACCAAGCCTCACGCGGGGCGCATGCCATACTCACCGCCGTGTGTCGGCCCGCCGCGGGCCGGAACCCGCACCACCACTTCCTTGAGTCCGCCCAGGCCAGGCATGCGACCCCAAATTCCCGATCAAGCGCCCCGCACGCCAGGGCTGGGCACCTATCTCAAGGAAGCCTTCACCTGGCGCTGGAATCTGCTGGCGCTGTTCGGCGCGACCGCTTTCGCCGTGTTGAGTCCGATCCCGGGCGTGATGCTGCCGGTGGTGGCGGCAGCCGAGCTGGCCTACCTGGCTGGCCTGATCTCGGTGCCCAAGTTCCGCCGCGCCATCGATGCCAAGTACAGCGGTCGTCCCGATCCCAAGTGGGATGAGCGGCCCGAAGACGCAGAAGGCCTGCTCAGCCGCATTCTGGCCGAGCTTGCGCCCGGGCCGCGCCGCCGCTTCCTGGAACTGCGCGACCGCTGCCTGACCTTGCGGCGCATCGCCAGCGGCGTGCGCGCCGGACAGCGCGAAGCGCCCGAAGCCGATGTGCTGCGCGGGCCCGGTCTGGACAAGCTGCTGTGGGTCTTCCTGCGCCTGCTGCATGCGCAACAGGCCTTGTGGAAGTTCCTGGAACACACCGATTCGGCGGATCTGGAACGTCAGCTCAAGGATCTCGAACGCCGTCGCAGCGAGCTGGGCGAGACCCCGGATGAGCGCATGCACAAGGCGCTCACCGATGCCATCGCCACCACCACCCTGCGCCTCGATAACCTCAAGCAGGCCGAGCGCAACGCGGAGTATTTCGAGCTGGAACTGGACCGCATCGAGAACAAGATCCTGGCGCTGTCGGAGCTGGGCGTGCACCACCAGAACCCCGAGTTCATCACCGAGCAGGTGGACTCGGTGGCCGACAGCATGGCGCACACCGAGACCGCGATCCGCGAGATCAATGCCATCACCGGGCTGTCCGGCGACATGTCGGCGCCGCCGCGCATCCTGTCGGCGCAGCTGCAATGAGCGCGCAGGTGAACGCGGGCGATGGCGCCAACATCGCCTCGGCGCTGACCCGGATGGCGCGCGAGCGCCCGCATCAGATCGCCATCTTCGTGCCCTGTGGCAGCGATCTCTCGGGACGTCCGGCGCACACCCACATGACCTATGCGCAGCTCGACGAGGAATCCGATGCGGTGGCCTGCGGGCTCACCGAGATCGGCATCGGGCGTGGCGTGCGCACCGTGCTGATGGTGCGCCCCAGCCTGGAGTTCTTCGTGCTGATGTTCGCGCTGTTCAAGGCCGGCGCGATCTCGGTGCTGATCGATCCTGGCATCGACAAGCGCGCGCTCAAGCAGTGCATCGACGAAGCCACACCCGAGGCCTTCATCGGCATCCCGCTGGCGCACCTCGCGCGCATCCTGCTGCGCTGGGGTCGCGCCTCGATCAAGACGCTGGTGACGGTGGGCCCGCGTTTCGGCTGGGGCGGGCATCGCTATCAGGATCTGGCCGCACGCGGCCGCGCCGGCGCTTCCGAGCGCAAGCGCTGCCCCGCCGTGCTGACGCCGGTCAGCGCCGATGACGAGGCCGCGATCCTGTTCACCTCCGGCTCCACCGGCGTGCCCAAGGGCGTGGTCTACCGCCATCGGCATTTCCTGGCGCAGGTGGACATGCTGCGCGCCGCCTTCGACATCCAGCCGGGCGAGATCGATCTGCCCACCTTCCCACCCTTCGCCCTGTTCGACCCGGCGCTGGGCATGACCACGGTGATTCCGGACATGGATCCCACGCGCCCGGCCACCGCCGATCCGCGCAAGCTGATTCAGGCGATCCAGGACTTCGGCGTCACCAACATCTTCGGCTCGCCGGCCCTGGTGAACACGCTGTCACGCTACGGCGCACCACGCGGCATCGTGCTGCCCACGCTCAAGCGCGTGATCAGCGCCGGCGCGCCGGTGCCGGTGGCGGTGGTCGAACGCATGCGCCGCATGCTGCCGCCCGATGCCACGATCTGGACGCCCTATGGCGCCACCGAATGCCTCCCGGTGGCGGTGGTCGAGGGTCGCGAACTCACCGCCGATGCGCGCCAGCGCACCGAGCACGGCGCCGGCACCCTGGTCGGCCGCGTGGTGGAGCCGAATGTGGTGCGCATCATCCGCATCAGCGACGAGCCGATCGCCGAATGGCAGGACGATCTGCTGGTGCCGCCGGCCGTGGTCGGCGAGATCACCGTCGCCGGTCCCACCGCCACCGAGCGCTACCACGCCCGCGATCGCGCCACCGCGCTGGGCAAGATCCGCGAGACCTTGGCCGATGGCGGCGAGCGCGTGGTGCATCGCATGGGCGATCTTGGCTACTACGATGAGCAAGGCCGCCTGTGGATGTGCGGGCGCAAGTCGCAGCGTGTGGAAAGCGCCAGCGGGCCGATGTTCACCGAACAGGTCGAACCGATCTTCAACACCCATCCGCAGGTCTTCCGCAGCGCGCTGGTGGGCGTTGGCACGCGCGGGGCGGAAGAGCCGGTGCTGATCGCCGAACTGGAGCCCGAGGTGGCTCGCGAAGAACACGCCCGGATCCGCGAAGAACTGCTGGCGCTGGCGCGCCGGCATGCGCACACGCGCAACATTCGCGAAGTGTTGTTCCATCCGCGCTTTCCCACCGACATCCGCCACAACGCGAAGATCGGTCGCGAAGCGCTGCGGCTATGGGCGGGCGAAAGGCTGCGTCATCGCCTGCCGGAATCGCTGCCGCGCGCAGCCGAGGCGGAGGGCGAGTGATGCGGGTGTTGGTCACCGGTGGCGGCGGCTTTCTCGGCGGCGCAATCTGCCGCGCCTTGCGCGCACATGGCAGTGAAGTGGTCAGCCTGCAGCGCCGCCGCTCGGCGGAGCTGGATGCGCTGGGCGTGCATCAGGTGCTGGCCGACATCGGCGATCGCGCGGCGGTGATCGAGGCCGCGCGCGCCTGCAGCGGCGTGTTCCACGTCGCCGCCAAGGCGGGTCACTGGGGCAGCCTCGAAGAGTACGAGAACGCCAATGTGCGTGGCACCGAGCACGTACTGGCGGCCTGTGCGGTGCATGGCATCGCGCGTCTGGTCTACACCTCCACGCCCAGCGTGGCGCACGCCGGCGGCGATCTGGAAGGCGTGGACGAGCGCGCGCCGATCCCCACGCACTTCCGCGCGCATTACCCGGCCACCAAGGCCCGCGCCGAGGCCATGGTGCTGGCCGCCAACCGTCCGGAGCTGGCCACCTGCGCGCTGCGTCCGCACCTGATCTGGGGCCCGGGCGACAACCACCTGCTGCCGCGCATCGTGGCGCGTGCTCGCGCCGGCCGCCTGCGCTTCGTCGGCAGTGGCGAGAAGCGCATCGATTGCACCTACATCGACAACGCCGTCGCCGCCCACCTCAAGGCTTACGACAGCCTGTGGCCGGGTTCGGCGCATGCCGGCAAGGCCTATTTCATTTCCAATGGCGAGCCGATCGCGCTGAAGACGATGATCAACCGCCTGCTCGATTGCGCCGGCCTGCCGCCGGTGCAGCGCCACCTGCCGTATCCGGTGGCCTACGCGGTGGGCGCGCTGATGGAGCTCTGCTATCGCGCGCTGTCGCTGCCCGGCGAGCCCTTGATGACGCGCTTTCTGGCCGAGCAGCTGAACACCGCGCACTGGTACGACATCAGCGCCGCCGCACGTGACTTCGGCTACCAGCCGCAGGTCTCGATGGAGCAGGGCTTCGCGCAGCTGCGTGAGCATCTGCAGGGCGCCGGCCGTGCCTGAGTTGCCCGAGGTCGAGACCACGGGGCGCGGCATCGCGCCGCACGTGCTGGACCGACCCATCCGCGCGCTGCGCGTGTACCAGCGCGCACTGCGCTGGCCGATCCCCGAGGCGCTGGACCGCGCACTGCCGGGCGCCGCCATCCAGCGCGTGCGACGCCGGGCCAAGTACCTGCTGCTCGATGTTTCGGGCGGCAGCCTGATCGTGCACCTGGGCATGAGCGGCAGTCTGCGCGTGCTGCCCGCCGGCACCGCGCGCCGTGAGCACGATCACGTGGATTTGGAATTCGTCGACGGTGGCGTGCTGCGCTACAACGATCCGCGCCGCTTCGGCTGCTGGCTGTGGCAGCCCGCAGGCAGCGTGCACCCCTTGCTGCACCACCTCGGCCCCGAGCCCTTCGATCCCGGCTTCGATGGCGATTACCTCTACCAACGCAGCCGCGGCCGCCACGGCCCGGTAAAGACCTTCCTGATGGACCAGGAGATCGTGGTCGGCGTGGGCAACATCTACGCCGCCGAGGCGCTGTTCCGCGCCGGCATCGATCCACGCCGTGCCGCCGGACGCGTGGGCCTGCCGCGCTACATCGCGCTGGCAGCGGCGGTACGCGCCATCCTGCAACACGCCATCGAACGCGGCGGCACCACCTTGCGCGATTTCCTCAGGCCCGACGGCGAGCCCGGCTATTTCGAGCAGGAGTTGCAGGTCTACGGCCGCGCCGGCGAGCCCTGTCGGATCTGCGCCACACCCATCCGCAGCCTCAACCTCGGCCAGCGCGCCAGCTGCTACTGCCCGCGTTGCCAGAAGTAGCGCCAGGCACCGGGCGCCACTGCGGTCGCGCCAGCCTCAGGCGCGCAGCGACTTCACCGCCAGCCGCGGTTCGTCCTCGCGTGCCGCGCCCAGGTCCGCCGCCAGATCTCCCAGCAGTGCCCGCGCGCAGGCGGCCGACATCTTCAGCGGATTGAAGCTCTCGCGTTCGCCGTAGCGCAGCAGCATCTGCCGCGAACTCCACAGCGGCGGCACGTGGTGCATGCCCCAGTTGGCAAACCAGCGTCGTTCGATCTCGCCGAACTCCAGAATGCTGACCTCGCTGTGACGCGGGTCGCGCACGATGCGCGCATAGGTCGCGTTGACCGCCTCGCGCGAGCCTTCCAGGCACTGCAGGAACTCGCGCGAGCTGTACATCAAGGCACCGGTGACACCCACCCGCGCGTTGTTCTGTCGCGACACGCCGAGGATGGCCTCCAGATCCTCAGGCCGCGGCAGATCATTGGCACGCGAGGCATAAATCAAGCGACACAGCGGCATGGCAGTTCTCCAGTTGAAGACGCCAGCCTAGCCACCGCCCAGTCAACGCCGCGCCGCGCTGATGTCGCGCTGGCGTTGAAAGCGGGCCTCGGGCGGCGGCGCGCGCCCTGATGCGCACGCATGCCTCAGGCTTGTGGGAGCGCGCTGGCGCGCGATCAACCCTTCCCGACTCCTGAATCCTGGGAGCAACGCGCCCCAATTCCCAATCCCGACGTGGCACTTGGGCCAGCGGCGTGTGAGCCCGAGTCGACATCGCGCCCGATCGGGCGAGCCGCTGGTCCTCAGTCACGGTCACTGCACCATGGACCCGGGGCCTGGTCGCGCCAATGGCCTGATCCTCGCGCGGCAGCGGCGGCGCCTGGATCACGATGGTGGCCGCGATGGCCGGCGGAATGGCGTGCAGGATGATTTGCGTATCCGGGCTGACCAACACGCGGTGATCGCCATCGGCATAGACCTCGCGCGCCCCAAGCACGGCTGAGTAGAAGCGCGCCATCCGCGCCAGATCCCTGGCGTACACCAGGACACCGCTGCGTGCAGGACGACTCATCGAAAAGGCTCCTCCAGTGGAGTGGGTTGCAGTGGCGCTGTCGATGGCGTGCACCTAGCGCGACACAGGCTGAATCAAACGCTCCCCGCAGCCAATCTGGCAACCCTGCAATCTCGCTGGCTTTGCGCGCCAGCAAGGACTCGGGCTGGCGACACTCGATCACGGCCTGCTCGTCACTCACCCCGATGTCGCGGTGCTGGCAGCCGGGGTGCCGAAGAGCTGATTGCGTTCACAGCCGCTGTTGCAGCGCCAAACCGCCAATTGCTTGGCAGATCGACGAAGGGGCTTGTCATTGCTCGCGGCGGATCCGGAATCCAGTTGCGACCCGAATGGCGGGTCGTTCCAGGACATGAACATGCTCAGTTCTCAAGGCGGGATCTTGTGCACATTGGCACTGCTGACTCGCTGCCTGACAGGGACAGGTGCCGTCAGGCCCTCTCAGCTCGGGTCCAAGACCCTTGCAGCATCCTCTCAGGCCGATACAGGCCTGCTCGCCGACAGGTCGCGCCCGAGATCCGTGGGCCGGATGCAGTGTGCGGTCGTGGCGATGGCACTCGCGGCGGTGGGCGACTGCGCCTTTGCCCAAGCCGACATCAACTGCTTGATCTACACCTCGGAAGCCGATCGAGCGCAGCAGATCAATGCCAGGACCTGCCGCCGAAGCGGCCCGCGCTGGGACGCGCCCTTCATGGCCCACTACAACTGGTGCCTCAGCGCATCGCCGTCCCTGCGCGAGCGGGAGAGAGCAGCGCGTGAGCGTGAACTCGCTGCGTGCTCGATAGGCACCAGCAGCCAGGCACTGGTGAACGGCGATCCGGTGCCCGTCGCGGCGCAAATGGACATCGGGCTGGTCACTGTGTTTGGCCGTGGCGGCTGCAGCGGCACGCTGATCAATCGCTACTGGGTGCTGACCGCCGACCACTGCGTGAGCAGCAATGGCGAGGAGGGCGGACCGGACCAGCCGCTCGATCAGATCTCGGTCAGCGCGGAGTGGAATCCCAACCGATTCCCCGCGCAAAAGGTCATTCGCTACAGCGACCGCGGCGTCGACATCGCGCTTGTGATGCTGGGCAGTGAGGCCAGCGTGCTCGGCGGAACCACCAAGCTCCTGTATCCGCACAGCCCCTTCGACCTGTCCGACGGCGAGATCCGCGTGCAGGCCTATGGCCGCGGCCTGAGCCAGTTCGCCAGCAATGGTCCGCCGCAGCAAGCCGGCACCTTCGGCGGCTATCGCACGGCCGTCTTCTTGCCGCGCCTGGGCTCAGCGACCGAGTACTACTTCACCCCTACGGCACGCAGCCAGATCATCGGCGGCGGCGACAGCGGTGGCCCGGACATCGTGCTCTCGCCAAGCGGATCACTGCTGGGAATCGTCGGCGTCCACAGTCGTTGCTGGTTCGACTACGCCACCGGGCGCGGCGACCTGCCCAGCGGCGGGGCCGACTGGCAATGGGCCGTCGACATTGACGTCTGCGAAAGCGATTCGATCTACACGATCCGCGACGACATCATTCAAGCCATCCAGGATCGGCCCGTGGATCGCTCCCTGGAGGCCAGCAGAGAGATCGACCAGGGCATGCTTTCGGAGATCGAAGTCATCGGCGCCGGCATGCAGGACAACAGCGACCGGCCGGGCGCCGACATCCACCGCTTCGAGATCGATGGGCAGATGCCGCAGGTCTGCCAGCAAGCCTGCGAGGAAAACCGCGATTGCCGCGCGTGGACCTATGTGCGCCCCGGCGTCCAAGGTCGCAAGGCGATCTGCTATCTGAAGAATCCGGCGCCCGAGGCCCGCGCCAATGCCTGCTGCATTTCCGGAAAGCCGGTGTCGCGCATCGGTGCCCAGACCGAATCCACCCTCAATGTGGTGGCTGGCGATGACAACATCGATCGCCCTGGCAACGACTTTGCTCGCTTCGAATTCGATGGCGTCGACTCTCTGGTGTGCCAGCGCGCCTGCGTCGAAGAGGCCCGCTGTCGCGCCTGGACGCACGTAAAGCCAGGCTTTCAGGGACCGCGTTCGGTGTGCTACCTGAAGTCGCCGGCACCGCCTGCGAAGCCGAACGCCTGTTGCGTGTCTGGAACCCGATAGCAAGCGGGCTGGGGTCGGACGTCGGGTGCGCGTGATGACACACGGGGCTTCGTGCCAGAGGCCGCGTTCCCGCAATCTCTGGCGCTCGCCGATGCGGCAATCTGCTACTCAGCGCTTAGCATCACCCATCGAAAGAGCAGCCATTCGGAGGCCAGTGATGCGTGCTGCGTGGGTGCTGGGGATGGGCTTGGTGCTTGCGGCGCCGGCAGGGGCGGAGTCGATCCAGGTGGAGCGCTGTGCGGATCCGCTGGCGGTGACGCTGATCGAGCAGCGCGAAGGAACGCGGATCGAGCGCGACTATCTGGGTTGCGGGCAGGGGCCGGTGGCACTCAAGTGGCCGGAGGGCATGCCGGGCGGATACCGCGCGAGTCAGTACGAGGACGCGCGCTACACCGATGTCAGCGCGCGGGTCGCCGAAGGCGAGATTGCACTGGCATTCAAGACCCGGGACGGCGCGCGCCATCAGTTGGCGCTGGCCTTTGACGAACGGCAGGCGGTGCCCGATTCCAACATCGAGGTGATGGCGCGGCATCTGCCCGGCGGGCCGTGGGTGAGCGTGCGGGCGGATGGCTCGACGCACGACATCGCGCGGGCGCTGGGCAAGGCCCTGGGGCAAAGCGTGCGCGATCTCGAGGTGCTGCAGGTGCAGCCGATGCGCCTCGACTTTCAGATGATCGAGCCGGCCACGGTATGGAACCTGGTGGCCGACATTGGCCAGGCCTGGGCGCTGATCGACGCCAAGGGTGTGCGCTTCTGGCGGCCTGGGATGGAGGCGCCCAGTCCAGATCCGCGTCTGCGCATGGCGCAATCGACTGGCGAAGCGGCCCCGACGATCGTCGAGATTCGTGCGCTGCAAGGGCGCGCCGACACCGAATGCGCGGCGGCGAGCGCAGCCTGCATCGACTTGCATACCCAGATCCTGGCCCTGGCCGCACCGCCACATCACCCTTATCCGACCGACCATCTGGCTTCCAGCCTTGCGCTGTTGCGGGCACACCACGCCGCCGGACAGGAGGCGCTGGCCCAGGCTCAGAGTCAGGCGCTGGCGCGGGAATTGGGTCGCGCCGAGTACCGCGCCGCGCAATCCACCGCGGAGCTGCTCGAGACATTGACCACGCTGGTCGAGGTCGAAGCAGACACCGCCGCCCTGGCGCTATTGCCGGAAATCGAAGAGACCCTGGCCGCGATGCCGCCTCAGCAGGTGCGCATCTCCACGCTGCGTGCGGACGCGCTGCGACTGGCGTTGCATGCGGATGCGGCGGACGCGGTCACGCGCTGGCAGCAACTCGCAGAGCGCTACTTCGACTTCGAAGTCGAGGCCGATTACCAGGTCGAGGAAGAGGACTACGATCTGACCCAGCTGGACGCGGCACCGATCAGTCTGGACGCCGCCGACGCCATGCGCCCGGCGCTGCAGCTTGCTGCGACTCGCGTGGCGGATGCCTTGGAAGCAAAGGGCGCAGACCTGCCTCGCGCCAGTGTGTTGATCACGGCGCTGCACCTCACTGACGACGGCGCGCCGCGCGCGCGGCTGCGGATGCAGTTGGCACAGAGCCTGTTGCGCCTGCGCGAAACGTCCTCCGCGCTGCGCGCGGTGCAGGGCATCGAGTGCGAAACGGATTCGCCCGCCTGTGCCTTTCGCCGGCGCCACGAAGCGGCCCTGCTGCTGGTGCTGGACGGCCCTGAGGCAGCACACGCCTTGCTGAGCACAGCGACGCAAGCCGCGGCGGGCTGCGCCGACTACGACCAGGCCTTTGTCGCGATGCTGCGCGGAGAGACCACCGACATGCCCGCAGCCGCTGCCGACTGCTTGCCCGAGGACGCGCTGCCGGCGTTGGTCCTGCAGGCGCTGCCGCGCACGCCGAGCCCCTGGCAGCAGCAACTGGCCGCAGAGGCGCTGAGCTTGCGCGCGGCCAGCGATCCTGCGCTCAAGCCGGCAGCCCTACGCGCCATCGAAGTCGCCCTGGCCAGCAATCCCGAGGCCAAGGCCCGCTTCGAGCATCTGCGTGCACAGCTGGCCGAAGCGCGGCCTTGAGGATCGCGTCGTGGCTTCTCGCAAATGCTGCATCCCGATCAATTCGGCTGCAGGCTGCGGTAGAGGCGGCGCAGTGAGATGAGCACACCGCCAGTACCCAAAAGGCCAGCGAACCAGGCGCCGTTGGCCTGGCCCAGCCAGGGGTGCGCGGCGAGCACCGCCAGGGTGAGGGCCAGCGGCCGCCAGCACTGCCGCCAGTGCGGCATCGACAGCTTCTGCCGGCCGCGCAGCACAGCAGCGAAAGGCAGGATCGAGGTGCTCGCCATGAACTCGGCATAGGCCTGGCCGTGGCGACGCAGCAGTTTGCGGTCCTGCCAGATCGCGCCGATGGCCGACAGCGCGGCGAAGCCGGCGAAGTAGATCGCCTGCGCCAGCGTGGGCACCAGCAGCGCATGCGCGAGCGCGAACACGAACAGGCCGACGAAGAAGCTGTGGCGGCTGATGATCTGGACGCCCGCAGGCGGCGCAAAGCGGGTGCGGAACAAGGCCATCGGCGAACGCCCGTAGGTGTCGAGGGCGGCCATCGCCAATAGCCAGCCGGCGATGGCGACGAGCACCAGGATCGCCTGCAGCGTGGCCCCCGGCGCCGGCATGAGCGGGCCTTCATCGCCCCAGCGATAGATCGCGCTGCCCAGCCACAGCAGGCTGAGGCCGGCGATGCCGCTGAACAGCGCGACGAAGCCCTGCTCGCCCAGCCGCGCGGCCAGGCGCGGGCGCAAAGGCGGGAAGCCCAAGGCGATATGCGTGCCGGCGAAGAGCGCCACACTCAGCGTCACGATCCACACAGCGTCCATCATTTGCTCCTGGAACGGGAATGAGCAGCCGCGCCCGGTGCCGGCGCCAGCAGCGGCGCCAGCACGGCGCGATAGCAGTCTTCGATCAGCGCTTCGGCGATGGCAGGTGGCGGCTGGCCGGCCTGCAGATGCGGGCGCACCACGGCCAAGGGCACCTCGATCAGGGCGAAGCGCACGCGCTGGCGAGCGATCTCATCGCCGGCACCCAGGCGCTTGGCGAAGTTGCGCACGCCCGCCTGCATCTCCTTGGCCAGCGCCGCCGCACGCGCCTGCATGGCCTCCGGCCAATGCGCGGCGGCGAAGTCCTCACGCCGATGCAGCATCAGGATGCGTGCTTCGTCGGGGCGATCACGCACCCGCGCCGGCACCCAGCGCGCCGCCGCCAATCCGGCCTCGAAGGCGTCATCGCCCTCAAGCTGCACGGCGAAGGCCGCCTGAAACGCGGCGGCTGCACTCAGCCAGACCTCGCCGAGCAAGACATCGCGCGAACTGAAGCGGTGGTAGATCGAACCGGTTGGTGCACCCAGTTCGGCGGCGATGCGCGCGACCGTCGCCTCACCCGGATGGCGCGCAGCCAGTCGGGCGGTGGCATCGATCACATCGGCAGTGGCGAATTTGGCATTGCGAGGCATAGTTCTAGAATGCACATTCTAAATCCCAACAACAAGTAGGGGCGACCCTTGTGGTCGCCCGCGCTTCAGATTGCGGGGCTGTAGGGGCGACCCTTGCGGTCGCCCGCGCTTCAGATTGCGGGGCTGTAGGAGCGACCCTTGCGGTCGCCCGCCTTTCAGGATGCGGGGCCGTAGGGGCGACCCTTGTGGTCGCCCGCCTTTCAGGATGCGACAGCGCTCGGCGCGACCCTCACGGTCACCCGCGCTTCAGGGTGCGACAGCGCCCCGGCGCGACCCCTGCGGTCGCCCGCCCATCAGGATCCGACAGCACCCCACGCACCAAGCACCATGCCCTTGCCTCGGTGCCAGCTCGCGCGCCATTGTCGGCGCCTGCTGCGGGCGGGAGTGACTCATGCCCTTGATCGGCGTCGGTGATGTGGATCTGCACTACGAGAGCCACGGCAGCGGCGAGGCCGTGCTGCTGGTCCACGGCTTGGGCTCCAGTGGCGCTGACTGGGCCTTCCAGGTGCCGGCGCTGGCGCCGCACTGGCGCGTGATTGCGCCGGATCTGCGCGGTTCGGGGCAGTCGGCCAAGCCGGCCGGGCCGTACAGCGTGGCGGGCTTTGCCGAGGACCTGTGGCGCTTGCTGGATGTGCTGGGGATCGAGCGCGCGCATCTGGTGGGTTTCTCGCTGGGTGGCGCAGTGGCGCTGGAGATGGCCTTGCAGCAACCCGGGCGCGTGCAACGGCTGGTGAGCATCAACAGCCTGCCGAGCTACCGCGTGGATCACTGGCGCAAATGGCTGGAGGTGCATCTGCAGCTCGCCGCGGTGCGCTGGCTGGGCCTGCCGCGGACGGCGCGGGGCGTGGCGGCGCGCCTGTTTCCGAATGACTGGCAGGCGCCGATGCGCGAACGCGTGGCCACCGTGGTGGGCTCCAATCCGGTGCCGGCGTATCTGGACAGTGTGCGTGCGCTGGTTGGCTGGTGCGCGCTGTCACGCATGCAGCAACTGCGCGCGCCGTGGCTGATGCTGGCCGCCGAGCACGATTACACGCCCTTGGCCGAAAAGCGCGCCTACGCCGCGCGCCTGGGCGCAGAGTTCGTGGTGATCCGCGGCTCCCGCCACGGCACGCCCTTCGACGCCATCCACGCCACCAATGCATGCCTGCAGGCCTTCCTCAGCGGCGTGGCCTTGCCCGCGGCCGAGCAACTGCAAGCCGACGGGCCAGAACGCAGCCCGCAGCACGCACCGACCCTGCCCTGAGCTCCTCGCCGGCCCTCCTTGGCAGGCGGAACCCCTGGTTTGTTCCGAGCTTCCCTGAGGCTGGCCTACAGCGCATCTGTTCGCTTTCGAGGCGCGACGGCATTCCCCACCGAACGCACCCGTCGACGAGGCCTCTCTCATGCGTTCCCTGCTTGCCATCACCCTGCTGTGCGCGGCCCATGCTGCCGCCGCGCAACAGATTCGCTGTGTCAGCACCGTCGAACAACTGAATGCGGCAGCGCAGATTGCGGCCCAGGAGGAGGTCGAAATCCGAATCGTGACTGGCACTTACGATGTCACCCAGACCTGTCTGGACGCCGACTCGCTGCTCGCCTGCGAGACGCCTGACAACAACATCCGCTTCCGTGGTGGCTACAACAGCAACTGCAGCTCACGCAGCACCGATCCAGCGCTGACAGTGATCACGGCACCTGGCCGTAACCTGCAGCTGACCCGTCTGCTCAACATCGTGGACATCGGCGTCGATCGCTTGACCTTTCGCAACATCCGCTTCCTTCGCGTCGTCGAGGAGGGCGGCCTCGACAGCAATGTCCAAGCCGACGTCGAACGCGTGTGGTTCGATCAAGTCGGGCTCGCCGAAGTCACCGCCGACACGGTGAATTTCCGCAATAACCTGGTCACGCGCTCAGGCAATAGCATCGCCAATGCGTCCATTTTCTTCGATTCGACCATCGATAATTTGCGATTGGATGGCAATACCTTCGCCGACAACCTGCATGGGATCGTGTGTCGCGACTGCGTGGGCACCGCTCGCAATAATATTTTCTGGAACAATGGTTTCGATCTGCGCGTCGAGGGCGACAACAGCGGAGTTAGTCTCGTTCTGTCCAACAACGTGATTAGCTCGATCGTATCTGAGGCACCGCTGACGGTGGCTCCGGTCGGCAGCAGCACGGCCAATCCGCTGTTCGTCAATGCCGCTGCGCAAAATTACCGCCTGCAAAACACCTCGCCGGTCATCAACACCGGCACGCCCATCGGCCTCGCGCAAACCGGCAGCGATCACGTTGGCAATGTGCGCTGGTTCGGCACGCTGCCGGACCGCGGCGCCTTCGAATCCTCGGTGGGCACCACCGCAACCACCATCACCGTCACCAATACCAATGACAGCGGCGCGGGCTCGTTGCGGCAGGCGATCCTGGACGCCAACGTTTCGTCCAACTTGAACCGCATCCACTTCGATATCGGCAGCACCTGCGGCCCGCGCATCATCAACCTCGCCACGCCGCTGCCGACGATCACCGGCCCGGTGGTGATCGATGGCTACACCCAGCCTGGCTCGGCGCGCAACACAGCGCCCACAGCCAGCAATGCGGTGCGCTGCATCGGGATCAACGGCCAGGGCAGCGTGATCAATGGGCTGGCCACCGACACCGACGACACGGTGGCGGTCACCATCGACGGCATCGGCTTCGGCGGGTTTACGCTGATCGCATTGAATCTGACCGGTGGCAACGGTCATCGCCTGGTTGGTTCGCAATTCGGCGGCCAGATTGGCCCAGCGGCGAACCTGATCACGCTGCTGCCCAGCGTCAATGGCGTGCAAGTGGGCTCGCTGCTCGGCAGCGCAGCGGCGGGTGTCGACATCGGCGGGCCTGATCCAGCCGAGCGCAACGTGTTCTCCGACAGCACCGACGCGGCCATCCGCATCGGCGGCGGCGCGCGCAATACCAACATCGTCAACAACTACATCGGCGTCGGCCCCGGCGGCAGCACGAGCACCGAAGCCAACCGCGATGGCATCGTCATCGCCGGCCGCTTCACCACGGTCACCGGCAACACCATCAGCAACAACACCCGCCACGGCATCCTCGTCACTGGCAGCAACGCGCGCGGGACCGAGATCAACAACAATCGCATCGGCATCAGCGCACTGTGTACGCCGCTGAGCTGCGGCAGCACTTTCGGCAATGCCGAGGACGGCATCCGCTTCGACGACGCTGCCGCCGATGCGGTGGTCGACGAAAACCAGATCCGCTTCAATGGCGATGATGGCGTGGTGATCACCGGCGATGCGGTGCGCATCGCTGTGCTGCGCAACACCATCACGGACAACGGCGAGCAGCCGATAGACCTGTCCGACGACGGTGCCAGCCAGAACACCAACAACTCCGCGCCGGTGCCGGCGGGTTCGGGCAACTTCCGCCAAAACCGGCCCAGCGTGACCAGCGCGATCGGGCAGGGTGCCAGCGGCCAGGCCGCCGGCATCGCCAGCGGCAGCCTGAGTTCCAGCAACGGCACCTACCGCATCGACTTCTATGCAGTGGTCGACTGCCCACTGCCGATCGTCTTCGGCAGCGGCTCACCGCAAACCTGGCTCGGCGCCACCTTCGCCACCATCAGCAATGGCAGCGGAAGCTTCGACGGCAGTACGAGCTACAGCGGCATCATCGCCGCGGCCGGCGATCCCGACTTCTTCGCCACGCCACGCCTGATCGCCGCTACCGCCACCCGTATGACCAGCAGCGCCGCCGACAGTCAGCCACGCAGCACCTCCGAGGTGTCCAGCTGCCTCAGCTTCGATGCGCGCATCTTCGCCAACGGCTTTGAGTGAGGGAAAGGCGCTGCGTTGTTGATGCGAAGGCGCCCGAGGTGAAGCGTTGTTGACGCAAAGGACGCAAAGGACGCAAAGGGAGCGAAGAACGCAAATCGCCGAGATCGTGGGTGGGGACGATTTGCGTCTCTTGCCAATCTTGGTTCTTCGCGACAGTGGCTCTGTGGGTAATCGGCCCACTCAGCCACCGCGGCGGCGGCGCAGCTGCTCGCGCAGGCTGTCGACCGAGACTTGTACCAGCTCGCCGCGGCGGTCGCGCAGTGGGCGGTTTTCCTGCGGGGCGAAGGCCTGGCCGTAGACCACTTCGTAGGTGGCGGGCAGGCGCCCGTTTACGCGGAAGGATTCGTAGGCCTCGAGCATGCGCGTGTAGGCGCTGCGTCCGGTCAGTCCGCGGCGGCGTTCGGCCAGCGCGTTGCCGGCGCCGATGCCCTTGAGCTCGCGCATCAGCTGGCGCACGTCGGTGTAAGTCAGCGTGTAGCGCTCCACATCGAACACCGGATCGGCATAAGCCTGCGCCATCACCGCGTTGCCGATGTCGTGCACGTCGAGGAAGCGATGCACATGTGCGGCATCGTCGGCGGCCTGCCAGGCGGCGCGCAGCTCGCGCAGGGTGTCGGGGCCGAAGGTGCTGAACAGCAACAGTCCGCCGGGGCGCAGCACGCGGCGCAGCTCGTAGAAGGCGGCATGCAGGTCTTCGCACCACTGCAGGCAGAGGTTGGAGTACACGAGATCGACGCTGCGATCGGCCAGCGGCAGTTGCAGCACATCGCCAGCGAGCACGCGCAAGGGACGCCACCAGCGGCTGTGCCGCCGCGTCTGCCTGAGCATGGGCAGCGCCAGGTCCAGGCCGATCACCTCGGCCTTGCGATAGCGCTGCTTCAAGGCCGCGGTGTGCAGGCCGGTGCCGCAGCCCACGTCCAACACCCGCTGCGGCGGCTGCTCCAGCACGATGCAGCGCTCCACCAGCTCGCGGCCGACTTCGCGCTGCAGCACGGCGAGGCCCTCGTAATCCTGGGCGGCCGCGCCAAAGGCGGCGCGGATGCGTTGACGATCGAGCATGGGGACGATGACCGGGCGGGATGGCTCTGGGCCAAGGGATCAGCGCCGCAGGCGCCTTGGCGCGGGCGGGCACTGCTGTGCCCGCCGCGCCGTGCTTGCGGCACCGTGCGCGCGGCGCACGGCGCGGCTTGGAGCCGGCTTACTGCGCTTCCAGCGGATACACCTTGATCTCGACGCGGCGATTCTTGGCGTGGTTGTCCGCATCGTTCTGATCGGCCGGACGCGCCCAGCCCATGCCCTGCGCCGAGAACTGATTCGGATCCAGCGAGGGGAACTTGCGGATCAGCTCGGTCTTGACCGAATTGGCGCGATTGCTGGACAGCTCCTCAACCGCGGTGTCCGGCACCGCGCCGCGCATCGAAGCGTCGGTGTGGCCTTCGATGACGATGCGCGCCGCACCGTAGGAACCGGCCAGCTTGGCGATCTCCTCCAGCACGAAGTTGACGTTCGGGTCATACAGCTCTTCCACTGACTTGCCGCCCTTGTCCTTGACCACCTTCTTGAACAGGTCCCAGGAATTGGGGAAGAAGTGGATGACCACCGTCTTGGTCAGGATCTCCGGGCTTTCGGACTGGATCGCACTGGCCGACAGCGGCGCGAAGTTGATGCCGTAGTTGCTGGTCTGGTTGGCGTACTTGGGTTCCTTGGCCAGCTTCTGCAGCACGCTGAAGTCGGCGATCTGGTCAAAGTTCACGCGCGAGCTGACCGCGCCGACCTTGCGATACAGCACATAGGCGCTGTTGTAGGTGCGCTCGAAATTGGTCGGGTTGTTCTGGTTGAGGAAGAACTCGCGGTTCTCGGCGAAGTTGGTCCA
>ERZ1066138.10-NODE-10-length-62579-cov-10.725210_pt1 | contig 62579 bp, 55 predicted proteins | sample MGYA00382785_ERZ1066138 | MGnify/ENA primary metagenome ERZ1066138 (study PRJEB33369, sample SAMEA5778368) | biofilm metagenome | biome: Industrial cooling water; feature: Water cooling tower basin; material: Biofilm | place: United Arab Emirates | collected... | reverse complement strand
GTATATTACCGAGGCCGGTAAGATCAGTTTGATCAGAAATGCATCGGGGCTCAATACAAGTCACACCACCATGCTGGCACCTCGCCATAAGGAGATCTCGGCAGAAACACTGCTGGTTTGGGGCGTAAATGATCCATGGCAGCCTATTTCTGACGGTGCTCGTCTGGCATCGGACATCCCTGGGGCTCGCCTTGTCCGCGTAGAAAATGCCTCACATTGGATCCCGCAGGATGCCCCCGATGAATGGCTAAGTCATGTCCTGCCATTTCTCTCGGCTGGTCACACCAGCATGGAGTGACCAGCGCCCCACTTGTCGGATCAGCGAAGCGTGATCAATGATTGATCACGCTATGGCGCAGTGCAGACTCCGCTCACAGCCACTCCCAAGCCGACACAGAAAAACGAAGACGGCCCGGCATCGCTGCCGGGCCTCAAACGATCGATGATCGAACATCGCCTCAGATATCGAGCGTCTGTGCGCGCTCCCAATCCGTGAGATGGGACGCGTAGGCGTTCCACTCGGCCGTTTTCAGCTTGATGTAGGCGTCCGAGAACTCTTCACCCAGCGCAGCCTTGAGGCCGGTGTCCTGATCGAAGCCACGGATCGCGTCGAGCAGGTTCAGCGGCAGACGCGGTGCATCCTTCACCGTATGGCCCAGCTGATACATGTCGATATCGTAGCGCGGACCGGGATGCGCGTTTGTATCGATGCCGTCGAGCCCCGCCGCAAGAATGACTGCTTGCAGCAGGTAGGGGTTCGCAGCACCATCGGGCAGTCGCATTTCGAAACGTCCCTTGCCCGGCACGCGAACCATGTGTGTGCGATTGTTGCCCGTCCACGTGACCGTATTCGGCGACCATGTGGCGCCTGAAAGGGTGCGTGGAGCGTTGATGCGCTTGTATGAGTTCACCGTCGGGTTGGTGATCGCAGCCATGCCCTCGGCATGCTTCATGATCCCTCCGAGGAAGTTGTACCCCTGCGCCGATAGACCCATCTCATCGGTCTTGTCGAGGAACATGTTCTGCGTGCCACTCTTGTCCCACACCGACATATGCACATGGCATCCGTTGCCCGTGAGGTTCGTGAACGGCTTCGGCATGAACGTCGCGCGCAGCCCGTGCTTTTCGGCCACCGACTTCGTCATGAACTTGAAGAACGAGTGCCGGTCGGCGGTCGTGAGTGCGTCGTCGAAGTTCCAGTTCATTTCAAATTGGCCATTGGCGTCTTCGTGATCGTTCTGGTAGGCGCCCCAGCCCAATTCCAGCATGTAGTCACAGATTTCGGAGATCACGTCGTAACGGCGCATCAGGGCCTGTTGATCGTAGCAAGGCTTTGACGCCACATCGAGCCCGTCCGAAATCCTTGTGCCGTCGGCGTTAAGGAGGAAGTACTCGCACTCCACGCCTGTCTTCATGTACAGGCCTTTATCCGCGGCCCGCTTCTGAAGCTTCTTGAGGATCACACGCGGCGCCTGCGCGACGTGGCTGTCTTCCATCACGCAGTCGGCGGCAACCCATGCCACTTCTTTCTTCCACGGCAGCTGAATGACGGCCGAAGCATCCGGCATGGCGAACATGTCCGGATGCGCCGGGGTCATGTCGAGCCACGTCGCAAAACCGGCAAAGCCCGCGCCGTCCCGCTCCATCTCCGCGATCGCGGCTGCCGGCACCAGCTTGGCGCGCTGCATACCGAATAGATCGGTGAAGGAGATCATGAAGTAGCGAATGCCCCTGTCTTTCGCCAGGGATGAGAGATCTTGTGTCATGGCCGTTTCCTTCACTTGGGCACGTCGGGCAGGATGTCGATTTTTGTTGTTATGAAGTGAAAAAAGAAAGGGCGGTTATAAACCGCCCTGTCCTTGTCCGGGAATCCAGCTTGTTCCAGCGAGCGGCACGCGCGCCATGGCGGCCGCTTCGATGGTCAGTGCGCACAGGTCCTCAGGTTCGAGGTTGTGCACGTGGTTATGGCCGCAGGCGCGTGCGATGGTCTGCACTTCCAGCGTCATCACTTTCAGATAGTTGGCAAGACGCCGGCCCGCGCGAACCGGATCGAGACGCTTGGCCAGTTCCGGATCCTGCGTCGTGATGCCGGCCGGATCACGGCCCTCGTGCCAGTCGTCATAGGCACCCGCCGTCGTGCCGAGCTTGTTGTATTCCGCCTCCAGCGCTGGATCGTTGTCGCCAAGCGCGACGAGCGCCGCCGACCCGATGGCAACAGCGTCCGCCCCGAGGGCCAGCGCCTTGGCGACGTCCGCGCCGTTGCGGATGCCGCCCGATACGATCAGCTGCACCTTGCGATGCATGTTCAAATCCTGCAGCGCCTGCACCGCCGGACGAATGCAAGCCAGCGTCGGCTGACCGACATGTTCGATGAAGACTTCCTGGGTCGCAGCCGTGCCGCCCTGCATGCCGTCAACGACGACCACATCAGCGCCGGCCTTCACGGCGAGCGCCACGTCGTAATAGGGACGCGCCCCGCCGATCTTGATGTAGATTGGCTTCTCCCAATTTGTGATCTCGCGCAGCTCGAGGATCTTGATTTCCAGATCATCAGGGCCTGTCCAATCAGGATGACGACAGGCCGAACGCTGGTCGATGCCCTTCGGCAGCGTGCGCATTTCAGCGACGCGATCGGAAATTTTCTGCCCGAGCAACATACCGCCGCCGCCGGGCTTGGCACCTTGGCCGACCACGACTTCGATGCAGTCCGCCTTGCGCAGATCGTCGGGATTCATGCCGTAGCGCGACGGCAGGTATTGATAGACGAGCGTCTTTGATTGTCCGCGCTCTTCCGGCGTCATCCCGCCGTCACCCGTCGTCGTCGACGTGCCGGCGATTGTTGCGCCACGCCCGAGTGCCTCTTTCGCCTGCGCCGACAGCGATCCGAAACTCATGCCCGCAATCGTGATCGGGATTTTCAACTCCACCGGCTTCTTCGCGAACCGCGTGCCGAGCATGACGCTCGTCGAACACTTTTCGCGATAGCCCTCCAGCGGATAGCGCGACATTGACGCGCCGAGAAAGAGCAGATCGTCGAAGTGCGGAACCTTCCGCTTCGCACCGCCGCCACGAATATCGTAGATGCCGGTCGAGGCTGCGCGCCGGATCTCCGAAAGCGTGTAGTCGTCGAACGTGGCGGACTTGCGCGGCGTCGTCGGCGGGTTGTGATACGTCATCAGTAGGCGTCCGCATTATCAATGTTGAAATTGTAGAGTTTGCGCGCCGAACCATAGCGCTTGAACTCGCTCGTCTTCACGTCCTTGATGCCGGCCTTGTCGAGAAGAACCGCCAGTTGATCGTGGTGCTCCGGCCGCATCTCCTTCTCGATGCAATCCGCTCCAAGGCTCTTCACGCTGCCGCGCACGAACAGCTTCGCTTCGTAGATCGAGTCACCCAGCGCATCGCCCGCATCGCCCAGCACCACAAGATGCCCGCTCTGTGCCATGAACGCCGACATGTGCCCGATGTTGCCGCGCACGACGATATCGATGCCCTTCATCGAAATCCCGCACCGCGACGCCGCGTTGCCCTCGATCACGAGCAATCCGCCTCGCCCCGTCGCACCCGCATACTGGCTCGCATCGCCCTTTACGACAACGCTGCCCGACATCATGTTTTCCGCGACGCCCGGTCCAGCCGATCCGTGGATCGTGATGGTGGCCTTCTTGTTCATGCCACCACCGTAGTAGCCGACCGGCCCCCGAACCGCGACCTTGATTGGCGCGTCGACGCCGACGGCGACGGCATGCAGACCGCGCGGATTGAGAACTTCCCACTCCGCTTCGTTGGTTCCTTCCGACTGCCGGTGAAGTTCCGCGTTGAGTTCACGCAACGGCGTAACGGCAAGATCGATCGTGCGCATGCTTTACCGCTCCCAGAAATAGACGGTAGCCGGCTCCGGCTCCCAGATTTTCGCCTTGTCGATACCGGGCAGACCGGCGAGCGCGCGATACTCCGAGCCGAACGCCACATACTGATCCGTCTCCGCCATGACCGCAGGCTTGCACGCGATCGGATCGCGAATGACACCGAAGCCGTTTTTCGTGCCGACCACGAACGTGAAGAACCCGTCGAGATCATCGAGGCTCTTCTCGAGCGCCTGACCGAGGTTCATGCCCTGGTTCATGCGCCACGTGAGATAGGCAGCCGCCACTTCACTGTCGTTCTCCGTCTCGAAGGTCATGCCGTCATGCTTCAACTTGCGCTTCAGGCTGTTGTGGTTCGACAGCGAACCGTTGTGCACGAGGCACTGGTCGGCTCCCGTCGAAAACGGATGTGCGCCGAGCGTCGTCACCGCGCTCTCTGTCGCCATGCGGGTATGCCCGATCGCATGCGACCCCGACATCTGCTTCAGGTGGAAGCGATCGGACACGTCGGTCGGCCAGCCGACTTCCTTGTAGATCTCGATCGTCTCGCCTGCGCTCATGATGCGAACGCCGGGATGGTCGGCTTTGATCGCCGCGCGTGCCGCGTCCGCCTTGTCGGCAGGAACAGTCAGCACCGCATGCGAAGACTTCCGCTCGATCTCGACCGGCGCACCTATCGCCTTCGACAGAGCCGCATCGAGACCCGCAAAATCCTGATCTGCGCGGGCGGACTGCACCGTCAGCTTGGCCTTGCCGTCTTCAGCGTCGCCATAAACTGCGAACCCCGCCGAATCCGGCCCACGCTCGCACATGGTGGCCAGCATCTGCGCCGTCAGCTCACCCAGCCGAGGCTCCAATGCCTTGTCCTTGATAAACAATCCGACGATCCCACACATACCGGGGTCCTCCTATTTGGACGTCTTTCAAGGAAAGGTAGCAACTTCCCCGTCAATTCTCAACTGGCAAGAATAGTTTTTTCCTGAGAGTAGACATTAAGCCGTGGACCCAAGGAGTCGTCACCCGTGCCCACGCGCCCAAAGCTCATACTGTGTGCGCCCCACCCGATAGGCATCGGGGATTGAAATAGCCCAGACAAAAAGCCCTAACGCCGCCCGGCCGATGAAGGAGTGGTCCGGCGTCGTCGTATGCCAGCTGATCGCAGCCAGGATCAGCGTAAAGAGTGCAAAGCCGAAGCCGCGTTGCGGCTGCCCCGCAAGCACGTGCCCGCCTCCCGGCATCAAGACCGCAAGCAGCAAAACGGCATACGGGTGAGGTGGCGCTTTCCTCATCAGGCGGCCTCGCTGTTCAGGTGAGCGTCTCTCTTAGCGATCAGCACCGCGGCATCCGACAGAGTTCGCATGAACTCTGCCCGTTCCACGGTCACGTCTCCGAACACAGCTTGGCGCAGAAGCAGATGTTCTCCCCGTTGACCCTGCGCGACCTGTCGAACGATCCGCACCCCTTTCGGCGTCAGCGTCACCTCTTTCACCCGTGTGTCGGCCAGCAACTTGGCAAGCACCGGCGCCAGTTCACGACAGAGCGCCTCTGCCATCGGCCCGCTACCGCGCACGAGCACGTCCAGCGGCAAGCCTCCCGGCGGCTCGATACGCCGCGGGAGATCGAGCGTCACCGCGTAGAACTCGTTTCCGCTGTGCCGCGCCAGCAGTGACAGTGACGGCGCGTATGGCTGCGGATTGATCATTGTCACCGAAAGCCACAGCTGCGGTAATCGCCGCATCACCATGGTATCGGGTATCAGCACCGCCTTCACATCCTGTCCGAACGCGCGGCCTTCGAGCGCGGGAAAACCATCCCCGCCCGCCGACCAATGCTCAGCCTCGAGCACTCCGCGGCAGTCGTCAAAGAGCCGCCGACGGGCGGCCAGCGCACGGCGATGATCTCTCAGCGCAATGTTCGCCAGTACCGCTGCGAACGCGATGAGTCCGAAGATGAATGCTGCGGTCATGGTTTCTACAGTTTTTCCGTCAGCTACGAGTGGCCGCGGCGCTTCTGCGTCGCCGCGGCCACACTTCTCGAACCCAGGTCAGTAGTCGCCTTGCGGGCGCGGCCAGGGCATCGAGAATTGGTCGCCGCGCCGCACGTAGCGATAGCGGTGGAAGTGGAACCACAGCGACGCGATGATAAAGAACAGCATCATCGCCATCAGCTGCGTGCCGTACCCGAGGAAGACCGCGAAGTAGGTCGCGCTGCACAAAAGCAGCAGCACGAGCGCCGGGAGCGGATGCATCGGATGAACATAACCGCGGTCGATCGAGCCCAGTGGCCATTTGCGGCGGAACATGACGACGTTGAAGGTCATGAACGTGTAGCCGAGCAGCCCCGACAGAATCGAGAACGTGATCACCTGATCGAGCGGCGCGTAGTAGGCAAACAGCACGGCCACCGGAACCAGGAACACGATCGCCCGATACGGCGTGCGATACTTCGGATGCACGGCCCCGAACCACTGCGGCAGATACCGGTCACGCGCCATGGAGAACCAGGCTCGCGAGGCATCGTTGATGCAGCCATTGGCCGAAGCCAGCGTTGAAAAGATCGTACCGATGAACAGAAGAACCATCAGCGGCATCGAATCCATGAGACGCGCGGCATCGAACAGCGGCGTCACCGCTTGACCCAGATATTCCCACGGCATCAGACCTGCGCAGATGAACCAGGTCATGGTCGCAGCGATCAGCAGCGTCATGATTCCAGTCATCGTTCCGAGTGGCAGCGATCGGGCCGGAGACCGCACCTCTTCTGCCGCCTGGCATGTGCCTTCGATGCCGAGGTAATACCAGAGGCCGAAGTGCAAGGCCGCTATCACACCGATCCAGCCGTAAGGCAGCCCTGTCAGCAGTTCTTCGTGCTGGAGCACTTCTGTTGTCCAAGGCTTGACCGCAAAGAACAGGATGATGATCGCCAGGAACGCAATTGCCGTGATGACCAGGTTGAATGTCAGCGTGGCGTAGACGCCGCGGTAATTGAGCCAGGCGAGGAACATGATGGTGAGCACGATGAAGGGCTTGTCGTGGAGCACGAGGGCTTCGCCCGCCGCGTCCGTCATCCCCATCATGCCGCCGACCGTCTGGATCAGATAACCGAGCGTGATTGCGTTGGCCGCCTCCAGCATCGTGTAGGCGAATACGAGAAACAGTCCCACGTTGAAGGCCATGAGCGGGCCAACGATATGCTTGGCCTGCGCATACTGCCCACCTGCGGCAGCGACAGTCGACGTCACTTCCGAGTCGATCATGGCCACGCACGTATAGAGCAGACCGGCGACCCAGCAGGCGATGAGAGCGGCCATCGCGCCGCCTTTGCCGACGGAGAAGTTCCAGCCCATGTATTCGCCGACGAGCACGATTCCGACGCCGAGCGCCCAAACATGGCCTGGGCCCAGAACACGCAGCAGCGAGATTTTCTCGCCATGAATTGTTGTTGTCTGTGTCACCGGTGACCTCCTTGATGAGGCGGGTCGATCACGAGGGCGTCGTCGATTTCACCTTCGCGCGACGAGGTCAGGAGATCCTCGGAATAGGTCATGTTGGTCTTGAGAGTATCGAACAGCATCCAAAGGCCGAGCAGAAGCGACAAGCCCCAGGCGCCGTATTCGATGAGCTGATAGTTGTTGAGTGTGCTGATGTCAGGCATGGCTTTCCCTCTCACCGGTCCCGGCGGCCAAAACGTTCGGCGATGACTTCCCGGTATTCGGTCTTGGAGAAAGCGACCACCAACACGAAGTAACCGATCACGACGAGAGCCGTGACGCCGAGCGCTAACAGATCGAATGAGTAATCGGAGCGAGAGATAATGAGAGGCGCAGCCGTCTCGGGCGTGTATCCGAGTTTCTCCCACCCGGCCTGCATGACGGCATTCTGACCGAGGCCGCTCCACGTGGTCTTGTCAGCGACTTCCAGTTCGGTTTTGCCGCCGCTCGCCAGTCCAAGATAAAGAGGTGCGAACAGAGCGGCGAACACGAGAGCCAACAAAAACATGCTGTCGAAGAACTGCCCCAGAGCCGATTGGCGCGGCGGCACGTAGTCACCATTTTTCATCGTCAACTCCTCAACCTTTGCGCTGCTTCATAATGTCGAGGTAGTGCAGGTCGAGGCCGTAGATGTGCGTCCGGTCTTCGCTGTAATGCTTGATCATCGCGTAAATGGCGGCAGCATTGAACAGCATCACAAGACCGCCGCTGATCAGCAAGGCCGCTTTGACCGCATCGTCATTCAGATGCGGCATCAGGAAGTAGAAGACGAATGTGTAGAGCAGCCAGACGGACACGAGAGCCACGATGGCCCACAGCCGATCCTTGCCGAACATCCGGTTGACACGCGGATCTATTGCTTTTTGTTGCACGGGCACCTCCCCAGAAAGGCCAGCTAATTCCGACCCACACGATGTTGCCTGTCAGGCAATCTATTTTTATTGAGCGGAAAGTCTGCGGCACGGTGCCGCGACATGTCAAGGTTAAGTGCCTATGGATTCGACGGGAGTCACTATTTTCATGCAGTGCGTTGCAACAAAAATGTGCAGATCGGATAATTCTCGCCGTGAACAAACTTGAACAAGCGGAAAAAAACTTGCACTTTGGGAACAACTGGGGGCATGGTCGGCAGGGTTGGACGACCCCTGTGCCGGTCATTTTCGCCGGGGTCATCGCCGGAGCATTTAAATGCCGTTCGCATTGTTGAAATACGCGCTGTCGCGGGAGCATCCCGACGACCCGCACTTCCGATGGAAGCCCGATCTCAAGAAAACATACGACGTGATCATCATCGGCGCAGGCGGACATGGACTCGCCGCCGCGTATCATCTCGCGAAGGATCACGGCATCACCAATATCGCCGTCCTGGAGAAGGGCTGGCTGGCAGGCGGCAACACCGCCCGCAACACCACCATCGTCCGTGCGAACTATCTGACGCCCGAAGGCGTGGCCTTCTACAAAGAGTCGGTCGAACTTTTCCGGACGCTCTCCAACGAGCTCGACATCAACGTCATGTATTCCGAGCGCGGGCACTTCACGCTCGCCCACACCGACGCCGCCATGCGCACGGCGCGCTGGCGCGCCGAAGTCAATAAGCACATGGGCGTCAATTCGGAGGTGATCGATGCGGCCGAAGTGAAGCGCATCTGTCCGACGATGAACGTGACCGACGACGCGCGCTATCCCATTCTCGGCGCGCTCTACCATCCGCCGGGGGCCATCGCTCGCCATGACGCCGTAGCCTGGGGTTACGCAAAGGAAGCGATGAAGCGCGGTGTAGAAGTCCACACCCAGACTGAAGTGAAAAAGATCCTGATCGAGAACGGCCGCGCCATTGGTGTGGAAACGAATAGAGGCGTCATCCACGCCGCCAAGGTGATGCAGGCGGTCGCAGGTTCTTCCTCGCACGTCGCGCGCATGGCAGGTCTCAGGCTACCGATCAAAACCATTCCGCTGCAAGCGTGCGTGTCTGAACCCGTGAAGCCGATCCTCGATCAGATCGTCGTGTCGGGGTCGCTCCACGTCTACATTTCGCAATCGGCACGCGGTGAAATGGTCATGGGCGGCGCGACCGACCCATACGGCCTCTATTCCTCGCGCTCCACGCTCGACTTCAAGGAAAGCCTGATGGGCCACATGCTGGAGTTGTTCCCCTTCATGGGCGAACTCCGCATTCTGCGCCAATGGGCCGGCATGGCCGACATGACGCCGGACTTTTCGCCGGTCATGGGACTGACACCGGTCGAAAACTATTACATCGACGCCGGCTGGGGCACCTGGGGCTTCAAAGCCACCCCGGTCTGCGGCAAGCGCATGGCCGAATGCGTCGCCACCGGCCGTCAACCCGATCTTCTCAAACCCTTCGCTCTGTCTCGCTTCTCGACCTTCGATCTTGTCGGCGAGAAGGGTGCAGCGTCGGTCGGTCACTGAGGGAGAGATACCGTGAAGATCCTGAAGTGCCCGCTCAACGGGCCGCGCAACATCACCGAATTTGTATGGGGCGGTGAGATGAAGCCGATGCCGGATCCGGCAACCGCCACCGATGCGGAATGGACCGAGTATCTCTTCCTGGAAGAGAACCTCGCTGGCGAAATTGCCGAGTGGTGGCTGCACGCACCCACCAACTTTTGGTTCGTCGCCCGTCGCAACACGATCACCGACGAGATCATTGAAACGATGACCTACGACGCTTTCCTCGCCCGCCAGCAGGCGGCGAGCACTGCGACTGCACCGGACGAAGCCGAACCCGCAGCCAAATCGGTCACCGGCGGCACCGACACCGGAGTGACCTCCACATGAGCGGACATTCGACCGGCCGCATCGACAAGCCCGGCTTCGGCCTCCTGATCGACCGCACCAAGCCGATGTCATTCACCTTCGATGGACGGCTGTTCAACGGCTATCACGGCGACACCATAGCCTCCGCGCTGTACGGGGCCGGCCAGGTCCTGCTCTCGCGCTCATTCAAATACCACCGCCCGCGTGGCGCATTGACGATGAACGGCCTGGACGCGAACACGCTCGTCCAAGTTGCCGACGAACCGAACGTCCGTGCCGACCTTCACCCGATATCTTCGGGGCTCGCGGTCAAGTCCATCAATCATCTTGGCTCGCTGGAACGCGATGCCTTCTCGGTCATGGACTATTTCTCGCGATTCCTGCCCGTCGGATTCTATTACAAAACCTTCTTCCGCCCCGCCGGCATCTGGAAATACTTCGAGCGCCCGATCCGCATCATGGCCGGGCTTGGCACCCTCGATCCCCGCGCCGAACACAAGTACTATGACAAGTCCTACCTCTTCGCGGACGTGGTCGTCATCGGCTCCGGCCCCGCCGGACTTGAAGCGGCCATTGCGGCGGCTGAGGCCGGCGCGGATACACTGCTCATCGAAGAGATGTCGGAGCTTGGAGGCTCGCTTCTCTACGGACGCATCGGCGACAGCCGCGACGCCGCTGATACCTTACGCCGTGATCTCGTTGCGAAAGCGCGGAGCCTGACAAACCTGACGATCCTCACCGAAACCGTGGTGTCCGGCCTCTTCACGGATGGCTGGGTCGCAGCAATCGGTGGCAACCGACTTTACAAAATTCGCACGCGTGAAACGATCGTCGCAGCCGGAAGCTTCGATCAGCCGATCGTCTTCCGCAACAACGACCGCCCCGGCATCCTGTTCGCCACCGCCGCTCAGCGGCTGATGCGCTTGTATGGCGTGCGTCCGGGAAACCGCGCGGTGATCGCAACGTCGAATGCATTCGGCTACGAGGCCGCCCTCGATATGCTGGATGCCGGCGGCGAAGTCGCAGCGATCGTCGATCTCGGCACCACATCCGCTCCGGCCGTAGAAGCGGCACGCGCGCGCGGCATCCGCATCGTCAACAACGCTACCCCCGTCGATGCAAAAGGCTATCTGCGCGTCGAAAGCATTGGGGTCGCCTCGATCACGGGCCACGGCAAGACATCGAACGTGACCGACTGGATCACCTGCGACTGCGTGCTGATCTCTGTCGGCTGCTCCCCCGCATTGAACCTCGCAAGCCACGCCGGCGCTAAGGTCGTCTTCGACGAAGCATTACAAATGCACCGGGCCGTCAACCCGCCCGTCGGAGTTTCGCTGGCGGGCAGTGCCGCCGGAGTGTGGTCGCCCAAGCTGGTCGCCGCCCAAGCGCAAGCCACAGGCGCTGCCGCCGCAAGCCGCATCAAGGGCGAACCCGCTGTCGGCTCGCCCGACATCACGGACCATGGTGCGGCCGCCATCACGCACCCCTACCCCATCTTCAAGAGCGGCAAGGGCAAGGAATTCATCGACTTCGATGAAGACCTGACGGTCAAGGATATCATCAACTCGGTCAAGGACGGCTACGACGACATTCAGCTCGTCAAGCGCTACTCCACCGCCGGCCTCGGGCCCAGTCAGGGCCGGCACGCGAACCTCAACACGATCCGCGTCGTTGGCGGCGTCACCGGCAAGCCGCTCGAGGCGATCGGCACCACCACGTACCGCCCGCCGCTCGTCCCGGAAAAGTTTGCCCACATGGCGGGTCGCGCGTTCGAACCAACCCGGCTCACATCAATGCACCGCCGCCACGAGGAATTGGGCGCGCAGTTCATGACAGCAGGTCTGTGGATGCGTCCTGCGTACTACGGCGCCAAGGATGACGCTCAGCGGGCCATCGAAGATGAAGTCCGCGCGGTGCGCACGGCCGCCGGGCTTATCGACGTGTCGACGCTCGGGGGCCTCGACATCCGCGGTCCGGATGCGGCGGCCTTCATCGACCGCATGTACACGTGGGCTTATGAAAAACAGCCTGTCGGCCGCGCGCGTTACACGCTCATGACGGACATGGCCGGTGTCGTGATCGACGACGGCGTCGCCTGCCGCCTCGCGCCGAACCACTATTACGTCACGGCCACCACCAGCGGTGTCGATCAAGTATACCGCGCCATGACGTGGTTTAACGTGCAATGGAAGATGGACGTCGACGTCGCCAACGTCACGGCGGCCTACTCGGCGGTCAACCTTGCCGGTCCCAAGGCCCGCGCCATCGTTCAATCCCTGGCAACCGACATCGACTTTTCCAAGGACGCATTCCCGTACATGGGCGTTCGCACGGGCACGCTCGCCGGTATTCCGGTCCGCATCCTCCGGGTGGGCTTCGTCGGCGAGGCGGGCTACGAAATCCACTGCCCCGCAGGCTACGGCGAAGCGCTTTGGGATACGCTCATGGCAGCGGGCAAACCGCATGGTCTGAAACCGTTCGGCGTCGAGGCACAGCGCATTTTGCGTCTCGAGAAAGGCCACATCATCGTCGGCCAGGACACCGACGGCCTGACCAACCCGATCGAAGCAGGCATGGATTGGGCGCTGGCGAAGAAGAAAGCGTTCTACGTCGGCAAGCGCTCGATCGAAATGCAGGCCGCCAAAGGGATTACCCGTAAGTTGGTCGGGTTCACCGTCACAGACAGTTCGGCCCCTGTGCCCAAGGAATGCCATCTGGTGATCCGCGGTGGACAGATCGTTGGCCGCATCACGTCGGTGGTGAAATCGCCTACGCTTGGCAAGGTTGTGGGCCTCGCCTACCTGCCCCTCGATATGACAGCTGTCGGCCAGCGGTTTGAAATCCGCGTCGATGGCGTGATGGTCTCGGCCGAAGTCGTGCCGACGCCGTTCTACGATCCCGACAATGCGCGCCAAGAACTCTGAGATGGACGCTCGCACATGACGACACCAAATATGACTGCGCCCGACCAGCACCTGCGCCGCACACCGCTCCGCCTCGCGCTTGAAAAAGCTGACGCCCGATGGACGGCGCTCGATGACATCGCCATCGCCGATGGTCTCGGCACGGTTGAAGGCGCGCGCCATCTCGCGATCACGGATTTGTCGCCGTTGCCCCGCCTCGGCTTCAAAGGCCGCGAAACGATCTCCGCGATGCAGAAGCGAGGCGTTGTGCTGGAGGCGATACCCAACCGCGCCTATCGTCAGCCCGACGGCGGTCTTTGCCTCGTCTTGGCCGCCAGTGAAGTCATCCTCTTGTCGCCGCTGGCCGGCGATAACGGACGGCTGCAGGGTCTCCACGACACTTGGCGCCTCGATGACGGCGAGCGCACATACCCGCTGCTGCGTTCCGACAGCCATGCCTGGTTCGTCGTCAGCGGAGCCAAGGCCCCGGAAATGTTTGCGAAAATCTGCGGCGTCGATCTTCGGCTGGCGAAGTTTCCCGATCTATCGATCGCCCAGACGTCTGTCGCAAAGCTCTCTGCCATTGTGACGAGGGCGGACATTCGTGACACACCTGCTTTTCACATTCTTGCCGATAGCGCTTCGGCCTTGTACTTCTTTGACTGCTTGACCGATGCTGCCCAAGAATTCGGCAGCACAATTGCGTGTCGGACTGTTTTGAGAAATCTGGAAAGCGGATGAAAAAAGTTTCGGAGCCGGTCACAAAGAAAAACGGAGGCCATTCGAACCCCCTTCCGTCTCCGCACAAGCAGCGCCGCCCTCAAGACGAACACGGCGACATCCAAACCGCCGAACGGACAGACGACATCGATGATGGGGACGAGGCCGACCTCCCCGTCGCCCTAGACAGTCAGGACCCTCATGCGCTGTCCGGCGCGCGCGACAATGTCCTCGAAGTCGCCATCGGCCGCGAAGTCCGCGCCTTCCGTAAGAAACTCGGGATCACCGTCTCGGATCTCGCACGCGCCACCGGTCTCTCGCTCGGCATGCTGTCGAAGATCGAGAACGGCGTCACCTCAGCATCCCTGACCACACTCCAGCGCCTCTCGCGCGCCCTGGGTGTCCCGGTCACCGCCCTGTTTCGCCGTTTCGAAGAAAAGCGCGATGCGGTCTTCGTCCGCGCCGGCCAGGGTCTCGTCATCGAACGCCGCGGCACCCGGGCCGGCCACCAGTACCAGCTCCTCGGCTTCTCCGGCGGCAATGCCACGGGCCTCGTCGTCGAGCCGTATATGATCACGCTGACGGAGAAATCGGATGTCTTCCCGCTCTTCCAGCACTCGGGGCTTGAGTTCCTGTATATGCTTGAAGGCGAGGTCGTATACCGCCACGGCGACAAGCTCTACACGATGCTCCCCGGTGACAGCCTCTTCTTCGACGCCGATGCCCCGCACGGCCCGGAAGAACTGGTGAAGCTCCCGATCCGCTTCCTCTCCATCATCAGCTACGCCCGCGAACGCGAGGAGTAGAAGCCGCAATTCACCTCCGCGCCTTCCGGCCGGCGCGCCGCAGGCGTGTCGGAAGGCGCCACTAAAAACTATACTTCGTGTTGCAGAACTCGCACGTGACGGAGATGCTGCCGTCGGGGTCGCGGAGGCCTGCCAGATCCTCCTCCGAGAACCGCGTCAGAAACATCTGCACGCGCTCGCGCGAACACCGGCAGCTTGCATCCAGCGTCTGCCCCTTGAAGACACGCACGTCTTCTTCGTTGAACAATCGGAACAGAAGCCGCTCTGCCGACAGCATCGGATCGATCAACTCGTGATCCTCGACGCTCGCCGCCAGAATGCGCGCCCGCTGCCAGTTCTCCTGTTCGGGTGGTGCGGAGGGACTGTCGTTGTCCTCGACATCAGCTGTCGGATGCTGGATCAGCAGCCCACCCGCGCGCCAATGCCATCTGTCGTCGCCTTGAACACGATGCCGAGCCACCGCGAGACGCACATAGCTCGGCAGCTGTTCTGATTGCCGGAAGTACGTCAGCGCTGCGGCTCCGAGACTTTGCCCCTCGAGCGCAACTATGCCCTGATAGCGATCATCCTCGCCAACTCGTTCAAGCGTCATCGCCATGTGGCCGCTGCCGATCAGGTCACCTTGCTTCGGTCGTGAACCCATGGCCGCGATGGCGTCCGCATCGAAACTCGCGTAACCCCGCAATCGCCCCGGAGCCTCGTAGTCGGCGAGCAGAAACCGGATCGGCCCATCGGTCCGCGTTTGAAAGCCAAGGCGCCCGCCAGGCTTCAGTGGCTGCCCGAGCATCGCCGTTAACGCCAGTGCCTGACCGAGCGCTTCGCTGACGGCCTCGGGATAATCATGGCGCGACAAGATCGTATCGACCACGCCGCCCATGCGCACGACACGCCCGCGAATACCGGATTTATCGGTCGAGAACGGCACGACGAGATCGTCTGCCCCCTGGACCGTCTGTCCTGGAGTTCTGCCGGTGCTCGTCTCGGAACCTGCCATGGGCTCTTGCTTTTCAATCCACGCCGAAACACCAGGCGAGCACACCCTTCTGCGCGTGCAATCGGTTCTCGGCCTCGTCGAAGATCACAGACTGAGGACCTTCCAGAACACTCTCACTCACCTCGTGCCCGCGATAGGCCGGCAGGCAATGCATGAAGATGGCGTCCTTTGCGGCCTTGGCCATCAAACCGTCGGTCACGGCATAAGGTTTCAGGATTTGCTTGCGCCGCTGTGCGTCCGTGTCGCCCATCGACACCCATGTGTCGGTGACGACGCAGTCAGCGCCCTTGACTGCCCGTACTGGGTCGGTGCCGACAGCGATATCGGCCTTCTCTTTCTTGGCCCAGTCCAGATAGAGTTTCGCCGGCATGAGTTCTTCGGGGCACGCGAGCCTGAGGTTGAAACCGAAGCGCGCCGCGGCGTGCATCCACGAAACGGCGACGTTGTTGCCATCGCCCACCCACGCCACGGTCCGCCCTTTGATCGGCCCCAGGTGTTCCTCGAAGGTCATGATGTCAGCCATGATCTGGCATGGATGCGTCTTGTCGGTGAGCCCGTTGATCACCGGGATCGTCGCATGCTCGGCAAGCTCGAGAAGCGTTTCGTGCTTGTTGGCGCGGATCATGATGGCATCTCCGTACCGCGACAGCACGCGCGCAGTATCGGCGATGCTTTCGCCGCGCCCCAGCTGCAAATCGGTATGATTGAGAGCCAGCGTCGTACCGCCGAGCTGCCGCATGGCGATATCGAACGACACGCGCGTCCGCGTCGAAGGCTTCTCGAAAATGAGGATCAGAACTTTATCTTCGATGCCCTTGGGCCGCATTTTCGCCGGCACCTTGCGGCCGGCCTTTTTCATATCGTGCGCGTTGTCGATCATGCGCCGTAGCGTCTTGGAATCGAGCCGGTCGATATCGAGAAAATGTCTCACGGCGTTGGCCTTAGCCATTGTCGAAGCGCCTTGTGCGTTATGTTGGAAACTTAGGAGTTGGCGGAAAGCTGGGCGAACGCGCGGCGCATCCGGGACAGCCCATCGGCGATCTCGGCATCGGAGACATTGAGCGGCGGCAGAACGCGCATCACGTTCTCCCCTGCGCTGACGGCTAGCAGTTTTTCCCCGATCACAGCCTTGACCGCATCGGCGACGGGGGGTGCAAGTTTGACACCGGCCAAAAGGCCTTTACCTCGCACCTCAAGCACGATGCCGGGAAACTCATCCTTCAATTGCGCAAGGCCTTGCGAGAGCCGGTTTGCACGCTGGAGGACCGTGTCGAGAAAACCCGGCTCGAGCACGGTATCAAGAACCGCGACGCCGACAGCCGTCGCCAGCGGATTGCCGCCGAAGGTCGATCCGTGCGTACCGGGCGTCATGCCCTTGGCGGCATCTTCGGTCGCCAAGAACGCTCCGACCGGAAACCCGCCGCCGATGCCTTTGGCAATGGCCATGATGTCTGGTGTGATACCCGACCACTCGTGGGCGAATAACTTGCCCGTGCGGCCGACACCGCTCTGCACTTCATCCATGATGAGAAGCAGCCCGTGATCGTCGCACAGCGCGCGGAGATCGCGCAGGAACGCGTCTGATGCAGGCCGAACGCCGCCCTCGCCCTGCACCGGCTCGATCATGATCGCAGCCGTCTCGTGGCAGATCATGTTTTGCACGGCTTCCAGATCGCCGAACGGCACCTGGTCGAAGCCACTGACAGGTTCACCAAAGCCTTCCAGATACTTCGGATTTCCGCCGGCTGCGATCGTCGCCAGCGTGCGCCCGTGAAACGCACCTTCGAACGTGATGATGCGCCAGCGTTCAGCCGCGCCGTTGACGTAGTGGTAGCGCCGCGCCGTTTTGATCGCCCCTTCGCAGGCTTCTGCGCCGGAATTGCAGAAGAAAACCTTGTCCGCGAATGTGACCTCGACGAGTCTCTCGGCGAGCGCCTCTTGTCCCGCGACCCGATACAGGTTCGACGTGTGCCAGAGTTTGCCGGCCTGCTCGGTGAGCGCCGCAACGAGCCGGGGATGCGCATGCCCCAGAGCATTCACCGCGACGCCGGACGCAAAATCCAGATAGGCGTCACCGGCGTCCGTATAGAGCCAGGACCCTTCACCTCGCGCGAACACAAGGTTCTGCCGGGCGTACGTCCCCATCACGGCAGCGGAAGGGGTACCTCCGCCCGTATCAGCCCGGACCGGCATTGGAGCCACGCGCGGCTCAGCCATCGCGGTTCCCCCTAACCCAAAAAATCAAAAAGGCCGCCTGTTCGGGCGGCCGGTGGACGAAATTGGTACTTTGACGGGACCCGGCTGTCAACGCGCCACACCGGTGTGTGATTCGTATTTTTCGAATGTGTTTTTCGGGGATGGCGACCCCAAAGCCCCCAAAAACGGCCCTCCGGCGAATCGCTGTGTGGCCCCCAAGCCACTTGTCCAAGTCAACACCCGCCCAGAACATGGGCTCACCTTGTAGGCGGGAATCTACTCGTAGTACCTTCTGCCTGTCCGGCCACGACATGTCGCGCGTATCCCGCGACCCTTTGTAAGTTTCGTGCCCGGCACGCGTAAGCGAGGCAGTGTTGTAACGCCTCCCGTAAGTTCGCGTGCGTTTGTCCAAGCGTCTCTCAGTCAAGCGTTAGTTCGCGGTCATCGCCTCAGTTCCGGCGTCCTCCGTCGCGCATTCGTGCGCTCCGGCAGCGACTCCAGATTCGGGACGAGACCCATCAATGCCGGCGCGCGCCTTCGTGGCCGCGGCGCGGCCAGGGGGTATGTTATCATGGAGCTTCAAGTCATGAGCTGGAACGATGAGCGCGTCGAACAGCTGAAGAAGCTATGGTCGGAGGGGCTGAGCGCCAGCCAGATCGCCAGCCGACTGGGCGGTGTCACCCGCAACGCGGTTATCGGCAAAGTCCACCGCCTCGGTTTATCCGGCCGCGCAACGACCTCTCGCATGAAATCACATCGGCCCCGCCCCCGTCCGGCGAATGGCCCTATCGCCGGCAACAAGCGGATGATGCCCAAGGGCAATCGCTTCCCGGCGCCTCCGAATTCCCCGCTACAGCAGATTTATCAGGCCGAACCGTTCCAGCCCTCTGCTGAAGAACTCGATATCCCGCTGGCCGAGCGCAAGTCGATCCAGACCTTGCTCGAGTGCCATTGCCGTTGGCCAATCGGCGATCCGCAACTGGCCGATTTCCACTTTTGCGGCAAACAGAAGGTGGCGGGGCTGCCCTACTGCGAATTCCACGCCCGCCGCGCCTTCCAGCCACCGCAGGCCCGACGCCGCGACCGCGATGTCTCTGAGCCGATGGTTCCAGCCATCACGGTCGAGCAGGCGACGGAGAAAGAAACCGCGGGCAGCTGAGTCCGCTCCGCGGCCGAACGAATTTGCCGGTCCCAAGGGGCCGGTAGAGGGGGAGAAGACCGGAGGCGCCGGGGGGCGCACTCCGGTCTTTTCTTTTTTGCGCCCACTTTCGGAGTTTTAATGAGGCGCTTGAGAAGCGGATTGGAACCTGCCTAATCAGGAATTAACCATTTTACGTCTGTAACTATGGGAACAGCGCGGGTTCCCGGGCACGTTTAATCAGCATAAATTCACGAACGGGTGGGGGCCGACGTGAAATACGCGCGCCTTGCGTTTGGTGCAGGCAGCGATTTCTCGAAAGTGAGGTTTGCCATGCCTGCGCATCGAACAGCAACATTGATACTCGCCCTGACGGGTTTCACGGTCCTGCCATTGGCAACAGCCCAGGCGGCTGACCCCACGGGCGTGTGGATCAACGATACCGGGCGCGGTGCCATCGAAATCAAGCCATGCGGCGCATCTCTCTGCGGCCATGTCGTGTGGGTGAAAGACACGACCGACACGAAGGGCTGCGGCCGTCAGATCATCGGCAATGCCGCGAAGGTCGACGGCAACACGTGGGACAACGGCTGGATCTACAGCCCCGAGAAAAAGAAAAAGTACGATGTTGAACTGAAGCCGCTCTCGAACGGCACGCTTCAGGTCACAGGCTATGCCGGCACCAAGCTCTTCTCAAAAACCATGATTTGGAAGCGCGCGCCGGCAAACCTCGTACGCTGCGGAGCGCAGGAAACGATCGCCAAAGCTGAACCGGCTGCAAAGCCGGTAGCGAAGCCGAAGACGGAAACAAAGGCAAAGCCGGAATCCAAACCCGCCGCCAAAGCCGTGGCTGTCGCCAAGCCGGAACCAGCGATTGTGCCGCCGACACCCAAGCCAGCAGAGCGGCCCGCCGCGAAGCCGGATGAAGCAACTCCCGCAGCTAAGCCGGTTGAGATGGCCCGCGCCGAACCTGAAGCAGAAGCCCCGAGCGTCGCAGCTTCGGAACCCGAGTCAAAGCCGGTACCGCAAGTGCATGCACTTCCCGGCGTCGAGAACGAGCAGGATGCACCCTCCGTTGCAGCCCCGCGCGACGACGAGACCGAGCCCGGCACCAAGCTCGACATGGGACAGGTCGCCAAGAAGCTCGCGCAGATCGAGCGCGAGACCGGCTTTGGGTTGAAAAAGACCGGCAATGGCAATTGCCGCCTGAAAGTGCCTTACGCGACCGTGAACTTCCCCTGCAAGGACTGACATCGCCTCGGGCAGCTAGGGCGTGATCACGCCCATTTGCCCGAGGGCCAGAACTGCCAGGGCAACGGCAGCCACCCAGAGAGCAGCTGTACGCCAGCGCCCTTGACGGTTTTGCTTTTCAGCCAGCCGCTCGATGGTGCCATCGTCGAGCCGCACGCCGTTCTCCGCCATCGCGCCGAGCGCGCCGAACGCGCGTTCGGCACTCGAAAGCACCACTGGCAAGTCTGAAGCGAGCTTGGCAAGCATCGTCGCGCCGTCACCGGCATCCCGCAGACGACCCATCACGCTCAAGTTCTGCTCGATCCATTCCTTTGCGATCGGCTCTGCCGCAACCCACATGTTGAGCGACGGATTGAGCCCACGCGCCACGCCTTCCACAATCACCATACTCTTTTGCAGCAAGATCAGTTCAGGGCGCGTCTGCATATCGAACACGTCGGTGTAGGCAAAAAGCTGCCCGAGCAGATCTGCCATCGAAATTTCGGATGCCGTCTTGCCGTGGATCGGCTCTCCGATTGCCCGCAGCGCCTGCGCAAAAACTTCAACCGGATGATGCGGCGGCACATATCCCGCCCAGAAATGGACCTCCGCCGCCCGACGATAATCGCGCGTGATCAGCCCGTGCAGTATCTCCGCCAGGAACCGGCGCTCGCGCATGCCGAGCCGTCCCATGATGCCGAAATCGACCGCAACGATCGTGCCCGCCTTATCGACGAACAGGTTCCCCTGGTGCATATCGGCATGGAAAAAGCCGTCGCGCATGGCATGCTTCAAGAAGGACCGGATCACCGTCATTCCGAGCGTATCGATATCGAACCCGGCCGCCTTCAGCCCCGCCTTATCGCCGATCGGAATGCCGTCGATCCACTCCGTGACGAGCACGCGCTTTGATGTCCGCCGCCAATCGACCCCCGGAATGCGAAAGCCTTCGTCAGGATTGAGGTTCTCCGCCATCTCCGACATGGCAGCCGCCTCGAGACGCAGATCCATCTCGAGTTCGGTGGTGCGTGCGAGATTTTCCACGACTGCCACCGGCCGCAAGCGCCGCGACGGCTCATGCCACCGCTCAACCAATCGCGCCGCAAAGAAATAGCTATCGAGATCTCGCTGGAACCGTTTCTCGATTCCGGGCCGTAGAATCTTCACGGCCACGGTCCGCCGCTCATCGCCATCCACCACGACGGCTTTGTGGACCTGCGCAATGGAAGCCGCCGCTACAGGAGGTCCGAACTCGACGAAATGATCCTCGAGCTTACCGCCGAGTGACGCCTCGATCGCGCGCCGCGCTTCGTCCATGCCGAACGGAGGCATCCGATCCTGTAAATGCGACAGCTCGCCCTGCAGCTCTGGCCCGATGATGTCGCCGCGCGTCGCGAGGAACTGCCCTAGCTTGATGTACGACGGTCCGAGAGCCCCGAGCGCCGCCGATATCCGCTTGTCGCGCGGTTTGCCCCACTGGAAAGGCGCCGCAGCGATCCGGACAGGCAGCGTCGCAATCCGCGCCAGCTTGAACGGCAGCGGCTCCGGCCCATCCTTGGGCACAAAGCGCACGCTGTGGCTCGCGAGAACGACGCCAGCCTTGGCGAGACGCAGCGTGTTGAGAAGAGCTCCGGCCATGCCGCTTTGGAACCGATGGAAATAGAGTTCGTGTCGAGCGCACCGCGCGCCGCCCCGCACATTGCCGCGCTGGACCTTAAGGTCAAGCAAAGGCGGCAATGGAGGTTAGAATGGCCCTTCCGGTTGCGGCTGCATCAGACAGCCGTCGCACCTCGGTTCACGACCTTCAGGTCGAATGCGGCGGCCAGCAACGCCTTGGTGTAGTCCTCCCTCGGCGCCGCGAAAATCTCTTCCGCTGTCCCGGTCTCCACCACTTTACCATTTCGCATCACGATCACGTCGTTGCAGAGCGCCCGCACCACCTTCAAATCGTGGCTGATGAAAAGATAGCCCAGCCCGCGCTTCTTCTGGAGGTCGCGCAACAGATCGACGATCTGAGCCTGCACACTCTGATCCAGCGCGCTGGTCGGCTCATCGAGCATGATGAACTTCGGCTCCAGCACCGTCGCGCGCGCAATCGCAATACGCTGCCGCTGACCACCCGAGAACTCATGGGGATAGCGATCGAGCGAGTCTGGATCGAGGCCGACCTCCTGAAGCGAATGGCGGACCCGCTCCCGCCTCTGGTCGTATGTCAATTCCGGGCTGAGAATTTGCAGCCCTTCCTCAATGATCTGCGACACGGAAAGGCGCGGCGACAATGACCCATAGGGGTCCTGGAAGACAATCTGCATTTCTTTGCGCAACGGCCGCATGTCTTTCGAATTGAGCCCGTCGATGCGCCGGCCTGAATAGACAATCGGCCCTTCCGATGAAATGAGCCGCAAGAGCGCCAGACCAAGCGTTGTCTTGCCCGACCCGGATTCTCCGACAACGCCCAGCGTGCCGCCTTCTCGCAGCTTCAGCGACACACCGTCGACTGCTTTGATGTGGTCGACCGTCCTGCGCAAGAACCCGCGCTTGATCGGAAACCAAACCTTCAAATTGTCTGTCTCGACGATCACTGGCGCGTCCGGAGCCCCTGGCGCTGCCTGTCCCTTCGGCTCGCTTTCGATCAGATGCTTCGTGTAGGGGTTCTGAGGTGCGGCGAAGATCGCTTCGGCATCGCCGTCCTCAACGATCTCCCCATAGCGCATCACGTACACGCGATCCGCCATCCGCCGCACGATCCCCAGATCATGCGTGATGAGTAGCATCGACAGCCCGAACTCTTTTTTCAGGTCGGCAAGCAGTTCAAGAATCTGCGCCTGGATCGTCACGTCGAGCGCCGTGGTCGGCTCGTCCGCGATGAGCAGATCCGGCTCATTTGCAAGCGCCATCGCGATCATCACTCGCTGCCGCTGCCCGCCCGACAGCTGATGTGGATAATCGGCGAGCCGCGATTCCGGATCACGGATCCCGACCTTTCTCAGGAGTTCGACAACACGCGAGCGAACCGCTCCATCATCCAGCCCGCGATGCACCTTCAGAACTTCGCCCACCTGCTTCTCGATGGTGTGAAGCGGATTGAGAGAGGTCATCGGCTCCTGAAAGATGATCGAGATGCGGTTGCCCCTCACCGCCTGCATCTCGCGCTCCGTCGCCTTGATCAGATCCTGCCCCTCAAACAGGATTTCGCCCCCCGGATGCGACGCCGCGGAATACGGCAACAGCTTCATGATCGACAGCGCCGATACACTCTTGCCCGAGCCGGACTCGCCGACGAGAGCGACCGTCTCGCCCTTGCCGACATGAAAGTCGATGCCCTTGACCGCGAGAGTTTCAGTCTGCCCCGACCGGAATGCCACCTTCAGACCGCGCACGTCGATGAGCGTCTCGCGCCCGCCGTTGACTCCAGCCTTCTTCGATCGTGTTTTCGCTTCCGCTTTATTCATCAATGCGCTCCTCAGCGGAAGGTCTTCTTGGGATCGAGCGCGTCACGCACACCCTCGCCGATGAAGATCAACAGCGACAGCAGAGTTGCGATCAGGATGAAGCCGGATAGCCCGAGCCAAGGTGCATCGAGATACTTCTTGCCCTGCAACAGCAGTTCCCCCAGCGAAGGCGACCCCGGCGGCAAGCCGAGTCCGAGAAAGTCGAGCGCCGTTAACAGCGCAACGGAACCCGATAGCTTGAACGGCAGGAACGTCAAAGTCGCGACCATCGCATTCGGCAGCAGATGCTTCCACATGATCGTCGTGTCGGAGAGCCCAAGCGCTCGCGCCGCGCGGATGTATTCGAAGTTGCGTCCGCGAAGAAACTCGGCCCGCACAATGCCGACGAGCCCTGTCCACTGAAATGCCAGCAGCACGATCAGAAGCGTCCAAAACCCAGGAATGAGGACTGAGGAGATAATGAGCAACACGTAGAGCTCGGGGATCGAAGACCAGATCTCCAGAAACCTCTGAAACACGAGGTCCACTCGTCCGCCGAAATATCCCTGCACCGCGCCAGCAGCCACGCCGATGATCGACGAGAGAATGGTCAGCAGAAGCCCGAATACGACCGAGACGCGGAACCCATAAATGATCCGAGCCAGCACGTCCCGGCCCTGATCGTCAAGCCCGAGCCAATTCATGTTGCCGATAGAGTGATAGCGAGCCAGCAGCTCTGGATCGGCGTCACATAGCTTCACGTTAGACGCCCATTGCGGCGGCGCCGGAAAACCAATGCCGCTCGCCACTTCCACCCCGTCCTTGTTCTCCGTGCACGAGCCATCCGCGCGCGCCCGCGTCGGGTAATCCTTATTGATCGTGTCGTAGGAAAACGCGATAGGCGGCCAGATCGCCCAGCCGTTGTCCTCGATCTCCCTGAGGATCACGGGATCGCGGTAATCCGTGACTGCAAGAAACCCGCCGAACTTTTCTTCCGGATAGTCCACGAACACCGGCATCAAGATCTCGCCCTTGTAGCTCATGATGATGGGGCGGTCGTTGGCGATGAACTCGGCGAACAGCGACAGGAAGAACAGGACTCCGAAGATCCACAGGCTCCAATACCCGCGGCGGTTTGCTTTGAAATTATCCCACCGGCGTCTGTTGATCGGCGACAGCTCGACGCCGCGCCAGAACTGCAATCGGCGAGCCAGCGACGGTTCGGTGGTCTTGGAGCTCGCGGCCGTGACGGCTGTCATGCCTCAGACCTCCCGGCTTTCGAAGTCGATGCGTGGATCAACGAGCGTGTAAATGAAGTCCGAAAGCAGGTTTGCGACCAGCCCGACGAGCGAAAAGATGTAGAGCGTCGCGAACACGACCGCATAGTCGCGATTCATCACCGACTCGAACCCGAGTAGACCCAGTCCATCGAGCGAAAAGATCGTCTCGATCAAAAGCGACCCTGAAAAGAACGCGCCAATGAACGCCGATGGAAACCCGGCGATGATGAGCAGCATCGCGTTGCGGAAGACGTGCCCGTAGAGAACTTCACGCTCGGTGAGCCCCTTCGCTCGCGCCGTCACCACATACTGCTTACGGATCTCGTCGATGAACGAGTTCTTGGTCAGAAAGGTGATCGTCGTAAACGTGCCGAGCGCTAGCGCTGTCAGCGGCAGCGCCAGATGCCAGAAGTAATCGACGACCTTCCCGAACGTCGACAACTGATCGAAGTTGTCCGATACCAGCCCCCGCGATGGGAACCACTGGAAGAATGACGACCCGGCAAACACCACAAGCAGGAGCACCGCCACGAGAAACCCCGGCACCGCGTAGCCGACGACCAGAACCGTGCTCGTCCACGTATCGAACCGCTCGCCGTCACGCACCGCCTTGCGTATCCCTAAGGGAATCGACACCAGATAGGTGACGAGCGTCATCCACAGCCCAAGTGAAACCGAGACTGGCAGCTTTTCCTTGATGAGTTCGATCACCGAGATGTCGCGGAAGTAACTCTCACCGAAGTTGAAGGTGAAGTAGTTTTTCATCATCAGAAAGAACCGCTCGTGCGCCGGCTTATCGAAGCCGAACTGCTTCTCGAGACTTTTGATGAACTCTGGATCAAGTCCTTGGGCGCCCCGGTACTTCGAGTTGGCCGCGTCGGCCCCGCCCTGCCCCACCTGAGATGATGCGCCGCCCGCGAGTTCTCCGCCACCCCCGCCGCCGAACCGCTCCGTCGCGCCCACCCCAGAGCCGGACAGCTGTGCGATCACGCGCTCCACGGGACCGCCCGGCGCAAACTGAATGATGACGAAGCTGATGAGCATGATCCCGATCAGCGTCGGGAATATCAAAAGCGTTCGCTTCAGGAGATAAGCGCCCATGGCGTTTCGCGCGTCCCTGTCAATGAGCCGTCAGTTTCGCAGCTTTCGCCGGATCGTACCACCATGTGGCGAGGGCCCCACGGTCGTACTTCGGCTTCACGTCCGGCCATGCATACTTGTTCCAGAACGCGAGATGATGCGAGGCTTTATACCAGTGCGGCACCCAATAGTGACCCGAGCGCAGCACCCGGTCGAGTGCCCGCGCGGCCACAACGAGTTCAGCCCGCGTCTGCGCCTTCACGATCCGGTCGGCCAGCGCGTCGATTGCTGGATTGGAAATTCCGGCAAGATTGAAGCTGCCGTCCGTCTTGGCCGCCTCTGAGCCCCAGAAGTTCTTGAGCTCGATTCCCGGCGTCAACCGCAGGCTGAACCGCTCGATCGTCATATCGAAATCGAAGGTCTTCATCCGCAGTTCGAACTGTGCCGGATCGACCCGGCGCATATTCGCCGTGATTCCGATCGCCTTCAGATTTTTGACATACGGTCCGGCGATCCTCTCGAACGCAGCCGCATCGAGGAGGATCTCGAATTCGAACGGCTTGCCCTGCGCATTCTTGAGCGTCCGGTCCTTCGGATCGACCGTCCAGCCGGCCTCTTTCAGCAATCCTTGCGCCTTGCGCAGGTTCTCGCGCGGCAGCCCCGAACCGTCCGTCACCGGCGGCACGTAGACCTCGCCAAACACCGCTGCCGGCAACCGATCCTTGAAAGGCTCCAGCAGGGCGACCTCGTCCGCGGAAGGCTTGCCGACAGCCTTCATATCCGAGTTCTCAAAGAAGCTCGCCGTGCGCTGATAGAGCCCGAAGAACAAGTTTCGGTTCGACCACTCGAAATCGAATGCCAGGTCGAGAGCCTGCCGCACGCGCACATCTTGAAACAGCGGCCGCCGCGTGTTCAGGAAGAACCCTTGTGCCCCCGACGGCGTCTCGTCCGGCAGCGACAGCTTTTGCACGCGGCCATCCGCCACCATTGGCTTATCGTAACCCGTCGCCCAGTCCTTGGATGTGAACTCCTCGCGGAAGTCGATCGTGTTGGCGAACAGCGCTTCGAGTTCAAGGGTACGGTCGCGGAAATAATCGTACCTGACCTCGTCGAAATTGAACCTGCCGCGATTGACCGGCAGATCCTTGGCCCAGTAATCGTCGCGCCGCTCGTAGGACACATACCGGCCCTGACTGAACTGCCCGATCCGATACGGACCCGATCCGATCGGCCTCTCGAGCGACGTCTCCTCGAAATTCCGCGTCGCGTAATAGGCCTTCGGCAACACCGGCAGCTGCGCCACCTCGATCGGCAGCGGCTTGACGAGTTCGCCCTTGAAGGAAAACTTGACCGTCTGCGGATCGATCGCCTCGGCCTTCTCCACATCACTCAGCACGATCCGGTAGCTCGGATGCCCCTTCGCTTTGAGCGTTTCGAAAGAGAACACGACGTCATCGGCCGTCACGGGCGAGCCATCCGCGAATGTCGCTTCCGGCCTCAGCCTGAACACGACAGACATCCCATCCGCGGCGACATCCGCCGATTTGGCAACGAGCCCGTAGACGGCATCAGGCTCATCAAAGGCCCGGGTCATGAGCGTATCGTACAAAAGCTCGAGCCCCTGCGCCTTATCGCCCTTCAGAATGAAATTGTTGAAGCTGTCGAACGTCAGCGTGCCACCAGGCCCGACCTGCGAGACCTTGCCGCCCTTCGGCGCATCGGGATTGACGTACGCAAAATGTTTGAAGTCCGGCGGATATTTGAGATCACCAAAAATCGATAGCCCATGCGTCTCCTCCGCGGCAGCTGGCATTGCAAGCAGGAGACCGGCCACTCCAAGACACGCTGCTCTGAGGAAAGGACCCATCCTCACCGGCCACGCGCGGCCTTCACCGCATCAGCCTTCGCCGGGTCGATCCACCACGCGTTGGCAAAGACCGGATTCTGCGACGGGAGCGTTTGCGCCCGTCCGTAAATGTCCCACGTCGCGATCCGATCGAATGGATAATACCACTGCGGAACCACATAGAAGTTCCACAGCAGCGTCCGGTCGAGCGCGCGCGTGGCGGCGACGAGATCAGTCCTGTCTTTTGCAAAAACGATATTGTCGACGAGCTTATCCACCGCAGCATTCTTGATGCCAATCGTGTTCCTGCTGCCTTCGCGATCCGCTGATGCCGAACCCCAATAGTCCCGTTGCTCGTTTCCAGGCGAATGAGACTGCGCAAAACTATCGACGATCATGTCAAAGTCGCGCGTCTTTTCGCGCTGCTCATACTGCGAACTGTCAACGATCCGCACGCTTGCAGCGATGCCGAGCTTCTTCATATTTTCAATGAACGGCAGCACGATCCGCTCAAAATCCGGCTGAACGAGCAGAATCTCCACCTTGAGCGGTTCTCCTGCCGCGTTCTTGCGCTGACCGCCGGAAACCTTCCAGCCAGCTTCGTCAAGCAGCTTGGTTGCAGCAAGCATGTTCGCGCGGAAGTCGGTGTCCTTCTCGTGCGCCGGGCTCTTCCAAGGCGTGGTGAAAACCTCAGCCGGCACGTCGGCCTTCACCTCGTTGAGAAACTCCAGTTCACGCCCCTCAGGCAAACCGCTCGCAGCGAGTTCGGAATTCCCGAAGAAGCTTTGCGCGCGCACATACTGTCCGTAAAAAATAGATTTGTTCAGCGCTTCGAAGTTGAACGCCAGCGCGATTGCTTTGCGCACGCGAGGGTCATCGAACGGCTTACGGCGAACGTTAAAGGCAAATCCCTGCATCGACGCGACACGCTTGTGCGGCAGCGCTTCTTTTTTTACGAGCCCTTTGGAGGCGGCATCGAAATTGTACTGCGTCGCCCAGGCACCCGCCGACGTTTCCGTCCAGAAGTCGACGATGCCGGATTTGAATGCTTCGAACGCGGGCGTGCGATCCTTGAAGTAGATGTAGGAGATCTCGTCGAAATTGTACTGGCCCTTGGTGACAGGCAGGTCCTTGGCCCAGTAATCCTTCACGCGTTCGTAAACAATGCGCCGGCCGGCATCCACGGACTTGACCTTATAAGGTCCCGAACCCATCGGCGGCTCAAGCGTTGACTTGGATAGATCGCGCTTTTCGCCCTTGTCGTTCATGTCCTCAAAAAAATGCTTTGGCACGACGCTGAGCTGCCCGACGATCAGCGGCAACTCGCGATTGCCCGGCTTATCGAACGTGAACGTCACTTCCCGCTCGCCGGTCTTCTCCGCCTTTACAACGTTCTGGTAATAGAACCCGACACGAGGGTCGCTTTTCTTCATCTCCGTGAAACTGAAGACAACGTCGTCTGGCGTCACCGGGCTGCCGTCGTGAAACTTCGCCTCGGGTCGCAATCCAAACGTGACTGAGGAGAAATCATCCGGATAGGAGATCCATTCAGCAAGGAGCCCATACTCGGCTGACGGCTCATCCGGCGAACTGAACAAAAGAGTATCGAAGACATTGCCGAGACCTGCCGCTGGCTGACCCTTCACGGTGAACGGATTGAGGCTGTCGAACCCGCCTATTGCAGATAGCCGGAGCGCGCCACCTTTCGGAGCGTCCGGGTTCACCCACTCGAAGTGCTTGAAATCGGGCGGAAGCTTCGGCTCACCAAGCAGTGATACTGCGTGCCGTTTCTGCGGCTGAGTTCCGCCAGCTTGAACCGGAACGACGGCGGTAACGAGCACGCCGGCGACCAGGCCTGCGATAAGCGAAAGGCGAGTCATCAGCGGCATATCCTCCTCGAATGATCGTGTCGGGACGGGCGGGCCATCAGCCCGCCCGTCCCTGCATATCATGCGTGTAGCCTCGGAATGGCGGCCGTGGCGCTTAAAGTTTCTTAATGTCGTCCGGCAATTAAAAGCCCCGCCAAATCGTTGGCGGGGCTTTGCATTCCGATACTTTGCGCGTCTTAATTCGGCAGCGGCGCCGGGGCGTCGGCCAGGGTCCGCAAATATGCGATTACATTGGCGATTTCCGCAGGATCCTTAATTCCCGCGAAGGCCATCTTGGTGCCGGCAATGTAGCCCTTCGGCTGGTGCAGGAAGAGCGCCAAATTCTCGTACGTCCATTCGCCGCCCTTCGCCTTCATTGCGTCGGAATACTTCGCTGCGAAATCGGCCTGTGCTGCCTTCGGACGATTGACGATACCCCACAAATTCGGTGCAGCCCCACTCGGAGCATCTTTCTTCACAGCATGGCACGCCGCACACTTCTTGAAGCCCGCCGCACCGTCGTCTGCCTTGGCGGACGCGAGTAGTGCAACGACAGCCTTTGCATCAAAACCGCCGGCAGCAGGGGCCGGAGCAGCAGGGGCCGGAGCAGCAGCATCTTTGGCGGGAGCCGGGGCCGCGCCGTCTTTAGCGGGCGCTGCCAAAGCAGGCGCCTCAGCCGTTTTCACTGGATCAGCCGCCGCCTGGGCAGCCTCGGCCGTGGCGGTATCGGTTGGCAACGTATATCCATTGACCGGTTGCCCCGGACTACTGGCAGTGCGTGCGCCTATGATGACATTCGATCCGACGATCAACAGCAGAGCCGCGAGCACAGCCCCGGCGATCTTGCTCATTTCAAAGGAATCCATTGCCCACCTTCGTAGCTTGGCGACACCGTCGACCCGGATGGATCGAAGCGAACAGTCCGGTCAAAATCGATCCTGCCGCATGTAAGGGAGCCGCGGCCAGCTTGCAACGATGGAGCCGCTGTGTTCTAGACCGCGACTGCGAGACCGATTGTCCCGTCCCCCCGACCGGATCCAAGTCCATGACCCGAAGCATTGTCCTCATCCCGGCCCGGCTGAAGGCGACTCGTCTGCCCGATAAGCCCTTAGCCGACATCCATGGCCAGCCGATGATCGTGCATGTCTGGCATCGCGCCATGGCCGCTGAAATCGGTCGTGTTGTTGTTGCTACCGACAGTCAGGCCATCGTCGACGCCGTTCGTGCGGCTGGTGGTGAAGCTGTGATGACTCGCCAAGACCACGTCTCAGGCTCCGACCGCATCTACGAAGCCCTCAACCGGATCGATCCCGATGGCGAAGCAGAAGTCGTCGTCAACCTGCAGGGCGACTTGCCGACACTCGATCCGGCTCTCGTCCGCGCGTGCCTTGCACCGCTGAAGGAAAAGGGTCCCGACATCACGACCTTGGCCGCGGAGATCACCGACACCGAGGAGCGCCACAATCCTAACGTCGTGAAGGTGGTCGGCTCCGCGCTTCGCATCCCAGGCCGTCTGCGCGCGCTTTACTTCACCCGCGCGACGGCTCCCCACGGCGACGGTCCGCTGTATCACCACGTTGGCATCTACGCCTACCGCCGCACCGCGCTTGAACGGTTCGTATCGCTGCCGCCCTCAACCTTGGAACTGCGCGAAAAACTCGAGCAGCTGCGCGCCTTGGAAGACGGCATGCGCATAGATGTGTCGATCGTTGACACTGTTCCGCTCGGTGTCGATACTCCGGCCGACCTCGAAAAGGCCCGGCAGATGATCCGGCCGCTTTCCTCCTGACCAAGCACCAGAACCGAGCTCAATCGCGATGCCGACATCGAAGCACGCCCCGGCGCTGAAGCGCATTGCCTACCAGGGCGAACCCGGTGCCAACTCGCATCTGGCCTGCACGGAAGCCTTCCCCGACTACGAGCCCATCCCCTATCCTACGTTTGAGGATGCTCTGGCCGCTGTGAAATCTGGCGATGTCGGCTTCGCCATGATCCCGATCGAGAACTCGGTCGCCGGCCGCGTCGCCGACATCCATCACCTGCTCCCTAACGCCGATCTCTTCATCACCGGCGAACACTTCCTGCGTGTTCATCACCAGCTCATGGCCAAACCCGGCGCAACGCTCGATACGATTAAGAGCGTGATGAGCCATACCCAAGCTCTCGGTCAGTGCCGCAATACGCTTCGTAAGCTCGGCCTGAAGTCTGTTCCGGAGGCCGATACAGCTGGTTCCGCTCGCATGGTTTCAGAATCGCAGGATCTGACGGTGGCAGCCCTTGCCTCTCGTCTGGCTGCGGACATCTACGGTCTCGAAATCCTGAAATCCGACGTTGAGGACGAGGCCCATAACACCACCCGGTTCGTCGTCCTCGCCTGCGAACCCGACGATGCCGAGCCTGAAGACGGCCCTGTCATGACGACCTTTCTTTTCCGCGTTCGCAACGTGCCGGCCGCGCTTTACAAGGCGCTCGGCGGTTTCGCGACCAACGGCGTCAACATGACAAAGCTTGAAAGCTACCAGACCGAAGGCACGTTCAACGCGACGATGTTCTTTGCCGACATCGAAGGCCATCCCGTTGAGCGCAAGGTTCAGCTCGCTTTGGAAGAACTCTCGTTCTTTTCCACCGAACTGAAACTGCTCGGCACCTATCTTGCGAGCCCCTATCGCGCCGAGGCACAGGCCCGCGCCAAACCCGATCCCGCGAACATCCGATGAGACTTGACGGCAAGATCGCCATTGTCACCGGCGGCGCCTCCGGCTTCGGTCGCGGCATCGCCGAAGCCTACGCGCGCGAAGGCGCCAACGTGATGATCGCCGATAGGGACACCAAGGGCGCGGCCGCTGTCGCAGCGGGCATCGGCAAAGCCGCCGTTCCGTTTACCTGCGACGTTTCCGTGAAAGCCGATGTCGACGCCATGATCTCAGCTTGCGCGCAAACCTTCGGCGGCCTCGACATCCTGGTCAACAACGCCGGCATCACGCACACGAACCAGTCCCTGTTGTCGGTCACGGAAGACGACTTCGACCGCATCTACGCCGTCAATGTAAAGTCGATTTATCTGACGACACTCGCCGGCGTACCGGAGCTGGAAAAGCGCGGTGGCGGCTCGATCATCATCACGGCCTCCACGGCAGGCGTCCGGCCGCGCCCGGGCCTGACATGGTACAATGGCTCCAAGGGCGCTGCCTTGACGCTGACCAAATCCATGGCCGCTGAACTCGCAGCGAAGAACATTCGCGTCAACGCCATCAACCCGGTGATCGGGGAAACCGGTATGATCGAACAGTTCATGGGAATGCCGGACACGCCTGAGAACCGGGCCAAGTTTACCGCTGGCATTCCTTTAGGCCGCTTCTCGAAGCCCTCCGACATCGCCAACGCCGCCCTATTCTTCGCCGACCCCGCCTCCGCCTTCATCACCGGCACCACCATCGAAGTAGACGGCGGCCGCTGCATCTAGTAGCCAGCACCGCATGGCCGCAGCCCTTCTCACTCTTCGCGATATTCACCTGACGTTCGGAGGTACGCCCCTTCTCGAGGGTGCTGATCTCAATGTCGAACCGGGCGACCGCCTGTGCCTGGTTGGGCGCAACGGCTCCGGCAAGTCGACGCTCATGAAAATTGCCGCAGGTCTTATCGAGCCCGACAGCGGTGAACGCTTCGTCCATCCCAACGCGTCGGTCCGTTATTTGCCGCAAGAGCCTGACTTCGGCGACGCGCCCACAGTGCTCGCCTACGTCGAAGGGGGGCTCGGGCCGACGGATAATCCCTACCTCGCCCGCACTCTACTCGACGAATTTGGAATGAGCGGCGACGAAGACCCAATCCACCTTTCGGGAGGCGAAGCGCGCCGAGCGGCGCTCGCCAAAGCGCTCGTTGCAAGCCCAGACGTTCTGCTCCTCGACGAGCCGACGAACCACTTGGATCTCCCAGCCATCGAATGGCTGGAAAAAACGATCCAGAGCCTCCGCGCGGCGATCGTCCTCATCAGCCACGACCGCCGCTTCCTCGAAACGCTCTCGCAAAAAACTCTATGGATCGATCGCGGCGTCACGCGCGAACTTCCTCAAGGGTTCGCTCACTTCGAAGCCTGGCGCGACAAGGTTCTCGACGAGGAGGAAGCGGAGCGACACAAGCTGGACCGCAAGATCGTACGCGAGCAGCAATGGATGCACGGCGGCGTCACCGGCCGTCGTAAGCGCAACGTCCGCCGCGTCCGCGAGCTGAAAGAGATGCGCAAACGGGTCCGCGAACAGCGCCACGTTCAAGGCAATGTCCGCCTCGCCGCCACCGACGGCGGCACCTCGAGCCGCCTCATCGTCGAGGCGCGTGGCGTCTCCAAAAGCTACGGAGAGACCGTCATCGTCCGCGACTTCTCGACCACGATCCTGCGCGGTGATCGTGTCGGCGTCGTCGGCCCCAATGGCGCTGGCAAGACGACGCTCCTGCGTATGCTCACCGGAGAGCTCGCTCCCGATAGCGGCACCATCCGCCTCGGCCAGTCCCTCGAACTCGTCACCCTCGATCAGCGGCGCGATGAACTGAAACCGGAGTGGACGGTCGGCGAAGCCTTGACCGGCGGTCGCGGCGATCAGGTCAGCGTCAACGGCAAGGTGCGCCACGTCGTCAGCTACATGAAGGATTTCCTTTTCACGTCCGAACAGGTCCGTTCGCCGATGAAGGTGTTGTCGGGCGGCGAACGCGGCCGCTTGATGCTCGCCCGCGCATTGGCAAAACCTTCGAACGTCCTCGTCCTCGACGAGCCGACCAACGACCTCGACCTTGAAACACTCGATTTGTTGCAGGAATTGCTCGCCGACTATCCCGGCACCGTGATCCTCGTCAGCCACGACCGTGATTTTCTCGATCGCGTCGTCACAAGCGTCATCGCGGCCGAAGGAGACGGACGCTGGAGCGAATATCCCGGTGGCTATTCCGATATGCTCGCCCAGCGCCAAGGCGCCGACCTGGAAAATCGAACTCCGGCCGAGACGAGCAGGCCAGCGGCGGGCGATGTCGCCACCCAGTCGCCTGAACCTGCTAAAGCGAAACGGAAACTCTCCTTTAAGGAGAAGCACGCGCTCGAAATACTGCCGGCGCGCATGGAAAAGCTCAGCTTGGAAATCGCGACGCTGCAATCGAAGCTGGCCGACGCAAGTCTCTACGCGAAAGATCCCAAAGCCTTCACACAAGCCACGGCCGCCCTGGCGAAGTCTGAAGCTGAGTTGACCGCCGCCGAGGAGCAATGGCTCGAACTCGAAATGCTGCGGCAGGAACTCGAGGGCTGATCCCCCAGGTTACGCGCCGAGCGTCGTCAGCAGAGCGCCGCCGATCACCAACGTCGAGAGGGTCCCGGCCACGAGAACCGAAGTCAGAACCTGCTGTGCCGACGATGTGCTGCCCGTTTCCATGATCGCTCTCCTGAGGTTCGAAGCATCCCGCTTCCATGCCCTCAGATCTACCGCCCCCGCAGGATCGCCGCTGTTCCGCTCGTAACACGTGAGAAAAGTTGCAGCGCGCACACATGCCGCGTTACCCGCACTTAGGACCCGGGGTCCGGGAGCAACGCGACCCGGCGCTAGTGCCGCCACCCGGGCGTTGCTCGAATAAAAAAATTGGAACAGGAGCGCCGATCAGCGCATGAGCTCAGAACTAAACACAACCGATGCGGACCGGAGGTCCGGGGAGCAAGGCGACCCGGCGTAAGCGCCGCCCATGCGGAGCGCCGACGAGGCGCGTGAGCTCACAAAATGGCGGAGAGGGAGGGATTCGAACCCCCGGTACGGTTGCCCGTACTTCGCATTTCGAGTGCGACGCGATCGACCACTCTGCCACCTCTCCGGAAGCCGTGGCGCCCGAAGGCGGAGCCCGCTTCTAAACGGTGCGCCGCCGGGGCGCAAGGGCCCTTGCACCCCCATTTTAACGGGACATTGGCCAGCACGGCACACCCGCCCGCACGCTATTCTTCGCAGGTCGGCGCCATGTTTGTCGTGAAACATGCAGGCCCTGCCAAATGGCCATCAGACGCTCAACCCGTCGATCAGCAATAAGTTTTCGGTCGCGCGGAACATTCCGCACATCGTGGCGGCGGGAAGGCGGATCACAAATGCTCGAAAAAGATACTCGTGACACGCGCAGATCTGGGCTGAAGCACCGCGCGTTTGCGCAATTGTCTGGTGTGGTTGCTTCCCCGTGGACACACCGGACGCCAACGCGCGCGTCGCGGACAAGTCTCGCCTGAGCATCCCTCGTGGCACGCGTGTCTCCCTGAAATGAACCGAGGAGTTCACCTATGAAATCTCTCTATGCGATGATCATTGCCGCTGTCATGGCGCTGCCAATGTCGTTCGCCCATGCCGCCACCAAGGATATCGTTGATACGGCCGCAGGCGCCGGCAAGTTCGAGACGCTGATCGCCGCCGCCAAGGCCGCTGGTCTCGTTGACACGCTGAAGGGCCCCGGCCCTTACACGGTGTTTGCGCCGACCGATGAAGCTTTTGCAAAGCTTCCGAAGGGCACGGTCGAAGATCTGCTGAAGCCGGAAAACAAAGAAAAGCTTGCAGCGATCCTCACCTACCACGTACTGCCGGGTAAGGTGATGGCCGCCGACATCGCCGGCAAGAAGGCCAACGTGAAGACCGTGCAGGGTAGCGAACTGGCCGTCGACGCGACCACCGGCGTCAAGGTCAACGACGCAACCGTGATCACTGCGGATGTCGCCGCCTCCAACGGCGTGATCCACATCATCGACACTGTCGTTATGCCGAAGCTGTAAGCGGCCCCTGTCGTCTTATACACACGGTCGTCCCACCTCTGGACCCGGTGAGCCTCCCTCACCGGGTCCTTTTATGTACTGGGAGACGGACCAACGCCATTTCGTGCCGCAGCCGCTGCAATTTGCGCCTGCTCCCAACGCGCCATCTCGCGCGGCTTCAAGACGAACGCCGCATACGCGTGGAAAGCGAGCCCCACTCCCCAGCCGAGGCCCACCCAATGCACCCACGTGCCCGAGCCGCCCAGGACATCGAGCACGACGAGGAGCAACATGACCGGGACGAACACCATCACGTGGACATAGAAACCACGAATGGCCTCATATTCCTTGCGAGCACGCGTGTCGTGCATCTCTTCCTTCATGGAAAATCTCGCGGGGCAGGATAATGGCTTCGCATACGGGAGACGGGCCCTGATGCGCCGAATGTCATCGTTCTTTCTATCACAGCACATAAACAGGTGCCGTGCCGTTCCGCACGGAACATCAACGCAGCTTTTCAGTCTCACACATCGAGCCTCAAAACGGCAGTCGCCGGCTTTTCATGCTCGAAGCCCTGCGCCGTCAGCTGGCCTGTGCCGGCATCTGCCACCATCGCCAGGCGTGTCCGCGGATTGAGGACGGGATCCCGCAGCCATCCGAAGTCCGTATCGAGGTCCGCCGCAATGCCCGCCATCATGCGCGCCCTGCCGGCGCTATCGCCGCCTCTGGCATGACCTGTCCAGCCGTGCGCTTGCCAATGATTGGCAGCCACCTGCACCCCCCGGTGCACCCGAGCCTCCGTTTCGCTGCGCTCGATGACTGCTGTTTCTTCGGTACCGGTGCCGGCAATGGAATAGATGGCCGGCGTGGAAATCGCCTCGTCGCTGAGCCGCCGCACTGCGTCGTTGAAACTTGCCGCCTCATTGCAAACCGACCGCAAAAGATGCGCCGGCGTGGGATGCGGCATGTTCCAGACGCGACGCCGGTTGGCCGCCCAATCCAGATAGAAGAACCCCACGGCCTTGCGCATCGGCGCCTGGTTGAGCGCCACCGCAAACCGACCAGGCGCAACCGCAGACAACACACCCGTGTACCCTGGCCAGGTCAGCGTCAGATAGCGACCTGCCGGCGCCGTGACCCGCGCTGCCACGATGTTCCGCCCTAGTCCTGGCGTTTTCCAGTCAAGAACCCGGATCAGGCGCGCACTCTGCCGATCCGGCGAAGGCGCCACGCGGCACGTGCAACCCCACTCGTAATTGACGGAGAAAAAGTAGGCTCCGGGCCGGTCCAGCTTGTGGGCGACCGTCTCGATCTCCGGCAAGTGGGCGTTGTTCCACCGCACGAGCCACGCCTTGGACACCCGGTCGAGCTGCCGTAGGGCTGCCCGGGGAACCCGTTCTGTGGCCAGATCCAGCAACCCGTGCGCGCGATCGAGATGGGCGTTGAGAGTAGCCAATGGGAAATCTGGACCGCAGTCCATGACTGGGATGGCCGGCAAAGCGGGTGATGAGGTCACAAGCAGCTCCAATTACCCAGACTTTTCCTAATCCGAGAGCCCGGATGTCGCCAGACCAAGTTGCCAAGCCTTCCTTGCGTGAGCCACAGGGGTGCGCGGTTGACTTTGGCACCTGTCTCAACGATAAGAACCCGGACCGCGGGGCCCTTTTGGGCGGCCGCGTGAAAAGGCGCTGCCCGAGGCTCTGGTCGACCCACCAGTCAACCCCTTGAAAGTCCGCATTAATTTGCGGCGCCGCAGGGCGCGGATGAGACCCAATGCGCGAATAATCGCGCGGAAAGAGGCAAGACATGTTCGCAGTCATCAAGACAGGCGGCAAGCAATACCGCGTCGCTCAGGATGAAGTCCTCACCGTCGAGAAACTCGACGTGACCGAGGACGGCAAGATCGAATTCGCTGAAGTGCTCATGGTTGGAGCTGGCGCCGACGTGAAGGTGGGCAAGCCGTTCCTGTCCGGTGCCAAAGTCACGGCCGAACTGGTTGAACAGACCCGCGGCCCCAAGGTCATCGCATTTCGCAAGCGGCGCCGTAAGAATTCGCGCCGCAAGATCGGTCATCGTCAGGATTTGACCACCATCCGCATCACTGGCATCACCGGTTAAGCAATTTCCCGTAGGCTCCGCGAAGGACGCCACGGCCCGACATCGAGGATCACGTCATGGCACAGAAGAAAGCAGGCGGCTCGACGCGCAACGGCCGCGATTCCGAGAGCAAGCGTCTTGGGATCAAGAAATACGGCGGCGAGCGCGTCATTCCGGGCAACATCCTGTGCCGCCAGCGCGGCACGAAGTGGCACCCCGGCAAGAACGTCGGCATGGGCACCGATCACACCATCTTCGCCCTGATCGAAGGGACGGTGGAGTTCAAGTCCAAGGGCAACGGCCGTACCTATATCTCCGTCACCCCCGCGACGGTCGAAGCTGCCGAGTAATCGGCGCTTACCAGTCCGGAAATCGTTCAAGGGGAGATGCGACAAGCATCTCCCCTTGTTTCATTTATGAGCTAGGCTGCCGGGACGTCTATCCACCCGTGAGCCTCATGAGACGCAATGCGAACCAAGCGACTGATCCTGCGCGAACTCAATCACGCTGACGCCCGGCGCATTGCTGTGCTGGCCGGCGACATCGACGTTGCCCGCATGACGGCCCGCCTGCCGCATCCGTATACCGAGTTCGACGCCGAGGAATGGATTCGCGGCATCGAGGACAACGAATTCGTGCGCGGTATCGAGTTCGAAAACTACTTGATCGGTCTCATCGGCTACACCATCGACGCCAACGACCGGTCCGCGGAACTCGGCTACTGGATCGGCAGGCCTTGGTGGGGAAGGGGTTTCGTCACGGAAGCAGCTGAAGCGGTGATGCGCCACGCCTTCAAAGTTGCGCGCGTCCCGCGCATGACGTGCTGTCACTTCATCGACAACACCGCATCCGCGCGCGTGATCGAAAAACTCGGCTTTCGTTGCATCGGCGTCAATAAGGCCTACTGCCTCGCGCGCCGCGCCGAGGTCGATACCATCATCTACGAAAGGAAGCGCCCCATGACCGCCTTCCTCTGGAGAGGCGCGGCATGAAGTTTCTCGATCTGGCGAAAATCTACATCAAGGCCGGCGACGGCGGCGACGGATGCATCGGCTTCCGCCGCGAGAAGTTCATTGAATTCGGCGGACCCGACGGCGGTGACGGCGGCAAGGGCGGCGACGTGTGGGTCGAATGCGTTCAAAACCTCAACACGCTCATCGACTACCGCTATCAGCAACACTTCAAGGCCGAGCGCGGCACTAACGGCATGGGCCGCAATCGCGCTGGCGCTAACGGCAAGGACGTCACGATCAAAGTTCCGCCGGGCACCGAAGTGCTCGCCGAAGACCAGGAAACCGTACTCGCTGATCTCGTGAACCCCGGCGATCGCGTTCTTCTCGCGCGCGGAGGTAACGGCGGCTTTGGCAACGCCCACTTCAAGAGCGCGACAAATCAAGCCCCGCGCCATTCCAATCCTGGCTTGGCGGGTGAAGAGTTCACGATCTGGCTACGCCTGAAACTGATCGCTGACGCCGGACTCGTGGGTCTTCCGAACGCAGGTAAATCAACATTCCTCGCCACGGTGTCAGCCGCCAAGCCAAAGATCGCGGACTATCCTTTCACCACGCTCCACCCTAATCTGGGAGTTGTGCGCGCGGGCTCCTTCGACTTCGTGCTTGCCGATATTCCCGGATTGATCGAAGGCGCCCACGAAGGCGCGGGCCTGGGCGACCGCTTCCTTGGCCACGTCGAACGCTGTCGCGTTCTGCTCCATCTCGTCGACGGAACCTCGCAAGACGTGGCCGAAGACTATCGCGTCGTCCGCCGCGAACTCAAAGCCTACAGCCCTGAGCTCGCAAAGAAGAAGGAGATCGTCGCGCTCTCGAAATGTGATGCGCTCGACGACGCGACCTTGGCCGAACGCTTCGAGACGTTGAAAAAAGCCGCGCGCAAGAAGCCGTTGACCCTCTCCGCCGTGTCAGGTCAGGGGGTCAAGGACGTCCTTTTCGCACTGGTGCGCGAGATCGAAAGAAAAGACGCCGAAGAAGCGGCCGAGGCTGAAGACGCATCCGAACCCTGGCAGCCGTGAGCCGTCCCACACTATTTGAACAGCACAAGTGAAAGGGCCATCGCCCCCATCCCGATGACCATTCCATAGGCCGCTTCATGGCCTACCGAATAGCGCTTGGCCTCGGGCATCAGCTCATCGAGCGCCAGAAACACCATAACGCCGGCAATCACTCCGAACACCGCCCCGAAAATGGCCGGCGACAAAAATGGCGCCAAAATGAGATAGCCGATGATGGCTCCTGCCGGTTCCGCGAGGGCCGAGATGCTGGTCGCGCCAATCGCCTGCTTTTTGCTTCCCGTCGCATAGAACACCGGCACCGCGATCGACACGCCCTCCGGGATGTTGTGAATGCCGATCGCAAACGCGAGCGGCGCACCAACTGAAGGGTTGTCGAGCGTGGCAAAGAATGTGGCGAGACCTTCGGGAAAATTGTGCGCCGTAATCGCAGCTGCCGTCAGCAAACCCACGCGGCGCATCCGCGCTTGCTCTGCGTCGGGGTGTTTTGGATCAAGTCCTGCATGCGGATTAGGGATCAGGCGGTCAATGACGCCCAGCATTGTGATGCCCGCGAAGAACGACAACGTGGCAGCTGAATAAGCCGCGTTCGGTGAGAACGCCTCCCCGAACGATGAGATCGACTTATTGAAAATTTCGACCAGCGACACATACACCATCGCGCCGCCGGAAAAGGCGAGGCCGAACGCGAGGAGCCGCGGGCTGGAAGGATTGCCACGCACGACAATCAAGCTCCCAACGATCGTCGCGGCCGCAGCCATTGTGCAAACGGCGAGCGCCGTCAGAACCGCCGGATTAAAAAGCTCTGCCATCAAGGCCCATGCACTGCTTTGACAATATTCTGCAGAGAGAATGAGTCATTGGTCAGCACTTGTCTACAGGTCGGCACGACTGCCCAGCCCGCCTCTCAAGCCCGCCAATGAACGGCCTTCCCTACTCTGCCGACCTCACAAAGTTCGATAGGAAATTCCGATCCCAGCGGTGCCGGATGGCTTTCTCGCCTTCGAGAATGAGAAATAGCAAAACGCCCGCCATGATCGCAGGCCACGCTTCCGCGAGATTGATCGGCCGCGTCTCGAAAAACGCTCCCATGAAGGGCGCATAGGTAAACAGCAGTTGCAGAAGCACGACGGCCGCCACCGAAGCCAGCACGACGGGTGTGCCGAATACCCCCTGGAGAGTGAGCGACGGTGTTCGCAGAAACCGCACGCTGAAAAGATAAAACACTTCCATAATCACCAGCGTATTGACGGCCAGTGTGCGCGCCTTCTCGATCTCGAACCCTTGCGCCAGCGCCCAACCGAACACCCCGAAAACGCCGCTGAGGAACAAGGCTGATACGAACACGATACGCCAGACCAGAAAGCTTGAGAGAATAGCTTCGTCGGGCGAGCGCGGCGGCCGGGTCATAGCATCCGGCTCTGTTGGTTCGAAGGCCAACGCCAGCGCAAGGCAAAGTGAACTCACCATGTTGATCCACAGGATCTGCAACGGCGTGATCGGAAGCGTCACCCCGATGAGGATAGCCACGACGATGCTGAGCGACTCCCCACCATTGATCGGCAAAAAGAACGCGATCGTCTTCTTGAGATTGTCATAAACCGTCCGCCCCTCGCGAACCGCGTTGGCGATGGAAGCAAAATTGTCGTCTGCAAGGACGACTTGGGCTGCCTCCTTGGCAGCTTCCGTTCCCTTGATGCCCATCGCCACCCCGACGTCGGCCTGTTTCAAGGCCGGAGCATCGTTCACTCCGTCGCCTGTCATCGCTACAACCGCCCCGCGCGCCTGCAACGCTTGCACGAGCCTCAGCTTGTGCTCGGGGCTTGTCCGCGCGAATACGTCGACGCTCGCCACCTGCTCGACAAGCTGACTGTCCGACAAGGTCTCGATCTCTGGCCCGGTCAGAGCCTGCGACGTGTTTGCAAAACCAAGCTCTTGCGCGATCGCACGCGCGGTGACCGCGTGATCGCCCGTTATCATCTTCACGCGAATGCCGGCAGCGCGGCACTCCGCAACGGCTGCAATGGCTTCTTCTCGCGGCGGATCGACCATGGCGAACATTCCGAGCAAGACCAGACCGCTGCCGACATCGTCAACACTGAGTGACGTCCTTCCCTCTGCGGCGCTCTTCACTGCGACACCCAGGATCCGCTGGCCCTTACCAGCCATGCCGTTGATCCGCTCCGCCCAAGCATCCGTGTCGAGCGGCCGATCGCCCGCTGCGGTTCGCTCCAAGCTGCACATGGCAAGCACGCGCTCCGGCGCGCCCTTGACACAGATGATGGCGTGGCCACACCGATCATCGTGCAGAGTCGCCATGAAGCGGTGCTCGGATTCGAACGGAATGATGTCGGCTCGTGGAAACTCCTTCCGGGCGCACTCGGCTTGGACACCGGCCTTTAGAGCAAGCGTGAGCAGTGCCCCTTCCATGGGATCGCCGGCAACGGTCCAGCCGCTGTCGCCTTGCTGCAGGTCTGCATCATTGCAGAGGATGGCGGCCCGGACCGCCTCGATCAAGACGGCATCACTGTCTGCAACAACCTCGCGACCACCTAGATTAAAGCTCCCCAGCGGCGCGTACCCGGCTCCGCTGACCTTATAGGTGTGCTCGGCTGTCGCAACCGCTGCCGCTGTCATCTCGTTGCGCGTCAGTGTTCCCGTCTTGTCTGAACAGATGACCGACACCGATCCGAGCGTTTCGACGGCCGGCAGGCGCCGGATGAGAGCCCGCCGTTTCGCCATCCGCTGCACACCGATCGCCATGGCAATCGTCAGAACGGCCGGCAGTGCCTCCGGGATGGCGGCAACAGCCAGTGTCACCACCGCCAGAAACAGATCCGCAACCGGCTGGTCCCGAACCAGCACACCGAACACGAAAATCACAGTTGCGATCGAGAGAATGGCAATCGTCAATGTGCGCGCGAATTGGGTCATGTGCCGAAGCAACGGGGTCTCTATCGGCTCCACTTTGGCAAGCATGCTGCTGATGCGGCCGATCTCTGTTGCGGCACCCGTTGCGACCACGATTCCGTCCCCCTGCCCGCAGGTGACGAGCGTGCCCGAATACGCCATCGAACTGCGATCGCCGAGAGATGCGCCGTCGCTGATGGGATCCGTCTGTTTCGCGACCGGCACGGACTCCCCCGTGAGTGCCGCTTCGTCGATCTGAAGGTTCTTGACCCTGAGTAGGCGCAGATCAGCCGGTACACGATCGCCCGATTCCACGAGCACGAGATCGCCAGGCACCAGTGTCTCAGCCGGGACGGTCAGCCGAACCCCGCCTCGCAGCACCGCGGCGTTGGCGCAGACCATGTGTTGAATCGCGCGGATCGCCTGCTCTGCTTTGCCTTCCTGGACAAAGCCCATGAGCGCATTGACGAGGACGACTGCGAGCACGACGCCAGCGTCCGTATAGTGACCGATCGCCGCCATGATGGCGCACGCGCCCAAGAGAACCTGCAGCAGGAAATTGTCGAATTGTGCGAGCAACCTGCGCAAGGCCGACTGCTGCGGGGGCGCAGGCAGGCAGTTCCGCCCGCCTTCCGCAAGCCTTCGGCTTGCCTCGACCGGTGAGAGCCCGTCAGAAGGCGTAGCCAGAATGCTGCACACTTGAGTGCGTGGCATCGCATGCCAGGACTTCGCATCCCGATCTTTCACAACCCCGAAATGCGGCGACGATGCCGACATGCAAAATCCTTCCCGCGAGTCTGCGAGCAACATCCATCAAGGCGCAGAACATGCCGGTCCGTCCGGCAATAGTCCATGGCGCGTCAGGTGGTGTCTTGCGGCGGGCCAGCGCGCCGTCGCCTTGACGAAGGCTGGCCACTTGGATTTTTGACGCGAGCAAGAGGGCGGGTTGGCACACCGGTAGCGATAACTTTCGCCGCCTCATCTCCCCCGCATGGCACACGGAATTCCGATCCTGAACCCGGACTGCGCACCAGCCGCGCCTCAAGCCCGGCCTCAAACAGGCCGAGTGTCGCGCTGAACTAGGCTGGAGTTGCCTTGCTGATCGCAGGACTCAAAAACGGAGTGTCGCCCCCATCACTGGCCCTTGTTGGATGGCGTCGAACTCGTATCGGTTTACACCCGATCCTTCAGAGTAGTCGACGGAGAGGGCGCGGTAGCCGAGATAACCGTCAACGACGTAGCGGTCCGTGACGCAGAGCCGGAAATCGTAGGTCGCGATGACCTGCCAGGTGAAATCGCTACCGACATCAAAGCCGCCGACATCGCCGCGCACGGTCAGGTTCTGCCCCGGCGCAAGCTGCTGGCGAAGCCGCGCGCCTATGAACGGATCGACCCAGTCGACCGATCCTGACTTCGCAATGACCCGGTTGCCTTCCACGTCAAGCCCCAGGTTTGGTAGGCTGATGTTCAACGATGCATCGGCTGAGGCCGATGCATCCTGGTGCCAATATCGACCACCAGCCAATATGTCGAAGGCCGATGGGCCCCAGCCAGGATGGCGACCGGACCAGATCTGGTAGGCAACTCCAATTTCAACAATAGCTTGTTCGTAGTCCGCGCTCACGTCGCCCCGCAAAGTGACGCGACCGGAAGGCCCCGTCTTTGCAAAATCGTTCGAGCCTGAAAGTCTCGCATACGCAATGTCATTGAAGAGGGTGAGGCGGCCTTTGCGGGCTTCCGCGTAGCTAAACCAGGCTGGAATGCCGGACCAGTCGAGCGCATCGAGCACCTGACCAGCCGTGATGTCCACATCGAACGACCGTCCTTTGATCGTGAGATCTCCTGATATCCAGGGAGTCCAAGCATAGGTCGTAAATGAAAAGGCCCAAGTGTCGGAAGCGCTTTGCGACACGGCACCAACTTCAGCAGCGCGTACAACGCCACTCCCAGCGACTTGGTGTAACGAGATCAGCAGCAACGTGACCGTGGCCCACTTCGACTGCCTACTTCTCATTGCGCACCTGTTCTAACCGCCGCCAAAACCAACGAGAATGCTACGCGACTCCGCTCGCTATTGTTGTTGTAAGCGCACAACACACTCTCTGGTATTTCGAACTCTCAGATGAAAGCACCTCAATGACTGTCGTTCAAATGAGAGCTCAATGCACGCCAATGCGGTTTTAGTATCGGATAGGCAATGTATTTGAATCGCACCGCGATGACCTTGAGCCAAATCGCGTTGGCTTTGCTTATGCAGCTAAGACTTAAATGTCGGCACGTGTTCGGCTAATGGGTTCCCGAGAGACCGCGTAAAATCCGCTGTCAATCGGAGGATTGGTCGTTGCAATTCTAACGGCTAGCTTTGATGGGATTGACCAAAAAAGAGACAGACCGATCAGAAGGGGGTGACATCCCCAACTTTTCGGCGACCTCGCACAAGCATTTTGCCACCGATGACCGGCAACGCGAACCCGCCAAGCAGTAGAGCCGCATCCACCACGTCTGCCCTCAATGATCAACGAAGTTAGGGCGGCCAAGCTGGCCGCCCCGCAGTCCGCTGCTATTCGGGGATGATCGCGCCGATCTCGGCCTCGTAGGGATCGGCCGCAACCTGCGTCGTGCGCGCCTTCGTGCCCGGCATCACCTCGAAGCGCGGATCAAACTCAGCCATTGTCGCCGCCAGCTTGCCGAGGATGCTCACGTCGCCCTCCGCTTTGGCAGTTCCGTCCTTCAGCTGGTCCTCGAGCTTCTTTGCCCCCATCATAGTAAGCTCGAGATCGGAGCGGTTGATGGTGAGCGTAAGGTCCGGCTTCTCGGCTTGGAAGCCCTTTATGTTGGTGAGTGTCGCATTCTCAAGCTCGATCAGGAACTTCTCGCCGTTGTCCGGCGTCACGAGGTTCATGACAAAGCGCAGCCCTTCCGCCTTGCGGCTATCCATCTTGATGCCGAGGAAGTTCAGGAACAGCTCGGTCGTCATGCCGCGGACCACGTCCGGGCTCGACGTATCGACCATCTCGCCCTGCGGAATGCCGGAGCGGAGTTCGTACGCGCCCGAGAGGTAGCTGTTGCGCAGGCCCGGATTCTCCTGCTGGTAGCCAAGCTGCTCGAAGATGTCGGCGAGCAGGTCCTTCGCCGCTTCGTTTTGCGGTTCAGCCTGCACCAGCTTGTTGACGATCTCCATCGCCAGCAGATACTTGCCCTCGTTGAAGAGTTCTTGCCCGCGCGCAAGGATCTTCGCGGAACCGCCCATCATCTCGACATAGAGCGGGGCTGAGTCCTCGGGTGACAACGGCACGAGCGTCGCGGGGTTGCAGTCCCAAAACCCGAGGAAGCGCTGGATAACACCTCGCGAGTTGTGCTCCGGCGAACCATGATAGCCGCGACAATGCCACTTCTGCAGGATCGACTCCGGCAGCCTGTAGACGTTGTGAATCTGATTGATCGTGACACCCTGGTTAGCGAAATGCAGCACCTGGTTGTTCATGTGCGCGTAGAGATCACGCTGGTCGCGCAGCACTTCCTGGATGCGTTCATTGCCCCAGCGCGGCCAGTGATGCGATGCGAACATCACCTCGGCCTCCTTGCCGAAGCGATGCAGCGCTTCGTTGATGTACTTCGACCAGCGCAGCGCATCGCGCACCTGCGCCCCGCGCAGCGTGTAGATGTTGTGCAGCGTCGCCGTGACGTTTTCGGCCATCCACAGGGCCTTCAAATCAGGAAAATAAGTGTTCATCTCGCGCGGCGCTTCGGTGTTCGGCGTGTTCTGGAAGATCATCCGCACGCCGTCGACCTCGAACTCCTCGATCGGCTCCGAAACAAGGCGGTTCGGCGCGATGAGGCCAGTCGCGCCGGCAGAGATCTTGTGTCCCAGACCCTGCGTGACGAAGCCATGCGGGGACACGGGAAGCAGCAAGCCGTACTGATAGAATAGCCGCCGGTTCATGGCGTTGCCGGCAAACACGTTCTCGGCCACGGTGAAGTCCATGAAGTCGACGGGCGCGATGATCTGCACCTTGCCGGAGGCAACGTCCTCGTTCTTGAGATCGAGACCGCGCACACCGCCCCAGTGATCGCCATGGGTATGTGAGTAGACAACCGCCGTTATGGGACGGCCTTCTCCGACCTTCTCCTGGAATAGTTTCGTCGCGGCGCGCACCGCCTCGGCCGTGACCAACGGATCGAAAACGATCCAGCCAGTCTTGCCGCGGACGAAGGTGATGTCGGAGAGATCGACGCCGCGCACCTGGTAGATGCCGGGGATCACCTCATAGAGCCCGTAGTTGTTGTTCAGCTTGGCAATCCGCAACATCGAGGGATGGATGCTGTCGAACTCGCGGTCCTCGTTGAGGAACTGGAAGCGCTTCATGTCGACAGCGTCATGGCCCGCATCGGCTTTGATGATGAGATCCGGCATCGGCGCGATGAAGCCCTTATTCAGCTCCTCGAAGTCGCGCGTGTCGCCGAAGGGAAGGTTGCCCGAGGACCGCCTGATGGCCTCCATCGTGTGGCTCGATGGCGCCTTGCCCTTGGGGTGGAAATGGCCTTCGAGCGGTTTTGGGGCCGTCGCAGCCGTGGCGGTCTCACCAAGCTGCATCGCACCAAGCGCGAAGGCGGTTCCGACCGCAGGGACGGACTGAATGAAATCGCGGCGCGTGGTCATGAGTGTGCTCCTCTCCTGTAAGGGTGAGGAAAGTCTAGCGAACGAACGTGACATGCACACCCAGACTCTGCGCAGCACACGTTAGTGACTTTGCCGTTCGCGGTCGGTCAATTCATATTACGAATGACAATGTTGAACCAATTGAATTGGATTTTGAAGTTCTCACGGTAAAGAGCACGAGTGGAACGTGCATATTCTTCTCCGCTGTCGTAGCGCAGCGGCCCATCGTTGACATCCTGAAGATAACCGCTGCTGACAGTGGAGCGGATTTGACGTTCCGGCTCTTAAAGCTGCGAAGGCACAGCCGTTCAATGTCCGCTATCTCTGCTTTTCGTCTCAGTGATTGCAGACTCAAGGTAGCGTCATGCCGCGGAATTCAATCAATCGAATGCCGCTCTGAGCGAGCCCGCATTTCACACCGCAAACCCGAATCCACGACCGGAAGGGCCGAAGTGGCCGGTGTTAATGTCTTTCGGGTTCACGGAACATCGAACTCGGCCACGATGGGGGCGTGGGGCGAACCGGGCTCTTTTCGCACCTGAGCGGAGCTGATGAGCTCGTCGGCCAAAGTTTCATTGTGCGCCTCTATCCCACGAAAATGAGCGAGGCTTTGCCAGCTTGCGAGAATGTGGTCCAGCATCTGTGCGCGGCCGTGATAAAGAACGCTGAAACGCCGATCCTCCGATATCGATCGATCGAGAACCACGAGGGTGCGCTCGGCCAGACGCCCGTTGCCTGTATCTTCTTCGGCGCCAATGAGGATTTTTAGAGGGGTCTCGTGGTCCTCGGCGTTGAAGTCGCCTGCAACGATGAGGAAGCGTGATGCGTCCGTTTCCAGAAGGCCGTCGATAACAAGGCGCGTCTCCAATGCCTGTGCTGTCCGCTTCCAAGCGGCAATGGCATAGCCTTCAGCCCAGCCTGACACCGACCGCCAAACGGAGGCATTTTCCTTCTGACCTGGAACTGGTGCGGCGATCGGCGCCCGGTAATGCACGTTGATCACGGTCACCACTCGACCTGACGCGGCTTCGATGTCCGCTACCAGGATAGGCCGTTCAAATGCGATCTTCAGTGGTTCAGCAGCGGGCGGTATCGAGGTCAACGGGCGATAGGACAGGAGCGGGACCAGGGTGTTCCGGATCGACTGAAAATTCAGAATTGGCCATCGAGAAAGCGTGACCAAGTTGTGGACGTCGGCCACTCCGCCACCAGGGCTCGATGCCGACACTGCGCGTGCGTACGACTGATAGATGGTGCCCTCTAATAGTTTGTCGAGCGCTAGAAGCGTGCGAGGTCCGCCCGCTGCAAGATGTTGTCCATTGATTTCCTGCAGGCACAGAATATCCGCCCTTAGCCGCTTCAGCTGAGGTCTCAAGATCGAGATGCGATCGTCGAGCGAGATCTCTGATCTGGGCGGCAAATCCAGATTGTCAACGTTGAAGGTCGCGATACGCATCACGTCTTTTCGATCTCCGCCGGACTTCAAGCTTTACAACCATGGTCCAAGCGATAGCCATGATGTTGTTTTTGCTCCCCTCCCATGTCGTGACGAGAACCACCGGCCCTGGCTCAATCAACATAGAGGCTTTGTTCAAATTCAACTGACGCATTGAGCAGCACTCCGATGTCATACACAGCTCTGACGTCACGGCACGAGCACGATGGCACCTGTGATGTTGCCAGATCTTAGGCGATTGAGCGCGGTATTTGCTTCGGCAAGTGGCATGGGTTCGACCCGGGTACTGATCGACATTTGCTTAGTGGTATTCAGAAAATCGACGGCATCCTGGCGCGTCAAGTTGGCGACCGACTGAAGGCGGCGCTCGCCCCATAGGATCGCATAAGGCATGGCTGGAATATCGCTCATGTGAATGCCGCCAAGAACGACTGTTCCGCCCTTATTGACCGCCTTCAAAGCGAGCGGCACAAGCGGGCCGACCGGCGCGAAGACGATTGCGGCATCGAGCTTTTCCGGCGCGGTTTCTTCCGAGCCGCCCGCCCACACGGCTCCCAACTTGCGCGCAAACTCCTGCGCAAGCTTGTCGCCCGGGCGTGTGAAGGCGAACACTTGACGACCCTGGTGTATCGCAACCTGGGCGATGATATGGGCGGCCGCGCCGAAGCCGTAGATGCCGAGCTGCCGTGCGTCGCCAGCAAAGCGCAAGCACCGATAGCCGATGAGACCTGCACAAAGGAGTGGCGCCGCCTCGACATCGGGAAGAGGCGTTTCGAGTGGAAAGCAGTAGTCAGAAGAAGCAACCGTGTATTCGGCATAGCCGCCGTCGAGCGTGTAGCCGGTGAATCGAGCTTCATCACACAGGTTTTCACGCCCCGTGGTGCAAAAACGGCAGGAAGTACACGTCCCCCCGAGCCAGGGAATGCCGACACGCTGACCGATTCGAAGGTCGAAAACGCCGGCTCCGTGCTCTGCGACGTGACCCACGATCTCGTGTCCGGGGATGATGGGCAGGGCCGGATTTTCAAGCTCGCCGTCGACAAGATGCAGATCCGTACGGCAAACCCCGCATGCTGTAATTTTTACAAGGACCTGCCCTGGTCCCGGAACAGGCGTCGGCCGCTCGATCAGCTGCAAGGCCTCGCCGACACGTGTGAGGACCATCGCTTTCATGCGCTCACTCGCATTTCGTCTGCGACCATAATTTCTTCGGTCTCTCGCCGAAACATGAATTGGAACGCACGCAACATCAAGGAGATCGGCGTGGGCGTCGCTGCTGTCCCACATCAGTTCTGAGAGAGCAACATTGCCAAGTCCAGAGCTATAATCGTGAACGTGCTTCGAAGCGTTGTCGGGACGAAATGCCGATAAAGCCGAACACAGACTATGTTCTGAAAAAGCTGATTTGGATGAGGGTCCACCACATTTGGCCTAATGGCCTCCGCTATCTTTGGACGGATGCGTTTGGGGTTGTTCTTTTGGCCTTGCTTTCCGAGGAGCTTGGTGAGATCGCGGATATGCGGGCCCTCCTCGACCGCCAAAAGGTTCCACCGTGCCGAATGTGGGAACGCGATGAAATCGTCTTGAGAGGGTCCAATGCCTGGAATGAAAGAGCTGCGTGAACGGCTCGTCGCCCAGCAGCTTGAAGCACGTGGCGTTCGGGATCCTCTGGTTCTTAACGCGATGCGATCGGTGCCCCGTGAGCATTTCCTTCCAGAGAAACTCAAAACGGACGCGTATGAGGATACGCCCCTTCCCATCGGCTCCGGGCAAACAATCTCTCAGCCGTACATCGTGGCTTTCATGATCGAAGCTCTTCAACTGCGCGGCGGCGAGAAGGTTCTCGAAATCGGTGCGGGATCAGGCTACGCCGCCGCTGTTTTGGCAGAAATCGCGGGCGAGGTCTTCACCATCGAGCGCATCGGACAGTTGGCGGAGCAGGCTGCCCGTAATCTCGAAGGTGCGGGATGTGTGAACGTCCATGTGCGTCATGCAGACGGGACACAAGGCTGGGCGGACGAGGCGCCGTTCGACGACATTCTCGTGTCCGCCGGAGCTCCCGACATCCCGAAGTCACTACTTCATCAGGTCAAGGTTGGCGGACGAATTGTGATTCCGGTGGGACGCGACCAACGCGCCCAGGAACTGATCCGGATCACACGTGTCAGCGAGGACGAGTTCACACGGGAGGATATTGCGGATGTCCGCTTCGTTCCGCTGATCGGAAAAGAGGGTTGGGAAAGCGAGGATGGTTGGCAAACGAAATCACCCCGTGTCGTACAATCGAGGCCCGCGGTCAGCCTTTCTGTCCCTGGGCTCATTGCCAAGCACGGTGAAACCTTCGTTGAACTTGAGAAGGCGGACCTCGATCCGCTGATCGAACGGATCGGCAATGCGCGCGTCGTCTTGATCGGAGAGGCCACGCATGGGACCTCCGAATTTTACCGAATGCGAGCACGCATTACGCAGCGGCTGATCGAGTCCAAGGGTTTCGGAATGGTGGCCGTCGAAGCGGACTGGCCCGATGCGGCGCGGATTGATTACTATGTTCGTCACAGAGAGGCCCAGCCGACCTCATGGACGGCATTTTCGCGATTTCCGACCTGGATGTGGCGAAACGAAGAAACGCGCCGCTTTGTTGACTGGCTGCACGTACACAATGCGCCTCGGGACGAAACTGCGCGCGTGGCGTTCTATGGATTGGATCTCTACAGCCTATACACATCGGTCAGGGCGGTCATTAGCTATCTCGAATCCGTCGACCCTGATCTCGCGACCACGGCTCGTGAGCGATATGGATGCCTCTCACCGTGGGAGGCCGATCCAGCCGCGTACGGACGCGCCGCGTTACGTGGATCCTACCGAAACTGCGAACGAGCAGTGACGCATATCCTCACGGAGATGCTCGAGCGCCGACAGGAACTGATGCTGAGCAACAGCGACCGTTTCTTTGATGCGACCCAGAACGCCCGGCTCGTTGCACGGGCTGAGCAATACTACCGCGTGATGTATTACGGCTCGCGGGCATCCTGGAACCTGCGTGACTCGCACATGTTCGAAACACTTCAGAACATTCTCGACCACCGCGGGCCGCAAGCCAAAGCTGTAATCTGGGCGCACAATTCCCACATCGGTGATGCGTCGGCGACGGAGATGGGCAGGCGCGGCGAACACAATATCGGACAGCTTTGCCGCGCGCACTTCGGAACAGAATGCTATTCCATCGGCTTCGGCACGAACGACGGAACGGTCGCAGCAGCATCCGGCTGGGATGAGGCCATGCAAGTGATGGCCGTGCGTCCGGCTCATCCGCAGAGCTATGAGCGGCTCTTCCACATGACGAATACGCCGGGCCTCATCCTGCCTCTGCACCGAAAGGCGCCAGAACTGCGAGAACTACTGAGCGCGCCCCGGCTGGAACGAGCTATCGGCGTGATCTACCGGCCCGAAAGCGAACTCGCCAGCCACTACTTCGAGGCCGTGCTACCGAACCAGTTCGACGAGTACATCTGGATCGATCGCACATCGGCCGTAAGACCATTAGAGAGCAACCAGTTGCAGGGCATTCCCGACACATACCCCTTCGGACTGTAGTGGGAGTCAATGGCAACCACACCACCGCAGTAAACTCGAGCGTCTGAAAGGCGAGCTCCAACCTGAACTGCTCTTTCAGACGCTACCCCGTGTCGGTCCTGAACTGGCAGCCAAGATCCACGACATCTTGATGTCGACACACTTGAAGCTCCGGAGGTCGCAGCCCACGATCGGCGTCTTGAAACGGTTCCGGGCGATGGTCGCCGACATCACTGCCGTGGCCAAAGCATAAGGCCAACATCAACGAGAAGATCCAGCGTCATGGCATAGATCGTGAGTACGGCGGCATTGAGCTGGAATGTGGAAACGGCGAGATTCCCGCGAGAGTAGTCGATCAGGACGTAAAGCAGGATCACCACGGGCAATAGCGACGACAGCATATCGACCATCATCTGTCGCCGCGACGTTGGTCGGTAGAAGACATGAGCCACCATCTGCAGAAAGAGGTAGGTCAAGAGAACATACATGAGCGCAAAGGACGACGTCAGATGCCCCTGCTCGGTCGGCATCCAGCCCGGGACGCCAAAAAAGAACACCCCGATCGCCACAGCAGCAATGACCGAGGCGCCAATACTGAAATGGTGTCCCTTGAAAAGCGTTTCAATCATCGTCGATCTCATCCATGGATGGCCACTGACGATGTATTTGCGAGATTCGCCTCCTAAGACACTTTGAGCAATATCAAGTGGCCATCCATTTTGGAAGAAGTGGCTTCCAGAAACGTCTTTGGGGAGCCAAGCGCTCAAAGTCGTGAGCCTCAGCTCAGTGCCAGTCCTGCTGAGCCGCTAAGCCTGAAGCGAAAGAGAGAGCATCGCTTCTGTCATTCCTATACTCTAAGTGATTTTCGGAATGTCGTGGAGCCAACAGAATGCGGGGCAAAGGGACGGGACGAAGCATCAATGAATCCCGCTAAGATGGGCGATCCAGTGACGTGGCAGCAAGCCGACGGAATGAACCACGTGATGACAGATCGGTTCGTCAGAAGAGCTCTATTTGCGATTGCAGTTGCGGGCCTGTCTCTGGGCACTCTCGTCTGGATTTATGGGTACGGGGTTTGGGCTGATCGCCTTTGGGCCATTGCCACTGTCCCGGTGATTATTGGCCTTGCGATCTCAATAGTGCGAGATCTTCTTGCGGGCCGACTTGGCGTCGATGCCGTCGCGTTTATCTCGATGTCGGCTGCAATTCTTCTCGGCGAGCCATTGGCTGGCGCTGTCGTTGCTGTCATGTATGCGGGCGGAAATCTTCTGGAGGACTTCGCTGTTGCTCGCGCCGAGCGCGATTTGAAATCTCTCGTTGACCGAGCGCCCAGGCTTGCTCACAGACGTCACGATAGCTCGATCGAGGACGTACCTATCGAGCAAGTTAGCGTGGGCGACTCGATCCTCGTTCGCGCCGGCGAGGTCGTCCCCGTCGATGGCATCATATTGGCCTCCACCGCGACGCTCGATGAAGCCGCCTTGACCGGCGAACCCATCCCCGTGACCCGCAACGTGGGAGAATTGGCCCGTAGTGGCACGATCAACGCCGGAGCAACATTCGAGCTGAAGGCCAGCGCAAGCGCTGGCGAAAGTACGTACGCGGGCATCGTCCGGCTTGTAACTGCCGCACAGACGGCGAAGTCACCGTTCATTCGCCTGGCTGATCGTTACGCTCTCATATTGTTGCCGGTCACGTTGGCCATCGCTGGGGCGGCGTGGCTGCTTTCAGGCGACCCCATACGAGGCCTTGCCGTGCTCGTCGCCTCAACGCCGTGCCCGTTGATCCTTGCAGCACCCGTGGCATTCATTGCGGGAGTGTCGCATGCGGCTCGGCTGGGCATCTTGATCAAAGGCGGTGGGCCCCTCGAAGCGCTCGCCAGAACCCATACCGTCATGTTCGATAAGACCGGGACATTGACCGTCGGGGGAGCTCGTCTCGTTGCTGTTGAGACGGCGCCGGGAGAGAATCCGGATGACGTGCTTCGGCTGGCCGCATCTCTGGAACAGGCCTCGCAGCATGTCGTCGCCGCTGCGATCGTAGCCGCAGCGATTTCACGGGGGCTGACCCTAGAGGTGCCCGATCAGGTCCGTGAAACCATGGGTTCGGGTGTTGAGGGCACAATCGCTGGAAGGAGGATCAAAGCCGGTTCGCGTCAACTCGTATGCGGTCCTGGCAGCATGGATCCGTGGGCCGTCCGGGCGCTGCGCCGCGCGTCGTGGCGGTCTGCCCTGAGTGTGTTCGTCTCTGTCGAAGGGCGCGTGATCGGAGCCATTCTCCTCGGAGATGAGCTGCGTCGTGAAACCCCAAGGGCTGTTCAATCCCTTCGTACCGCAGGCGTTCGCCGGATCGTCATGGTGACCGGCGATCGGGCCGATGCGGCCGAGACGATCGGTGCTGCTCTCGATCTGGATGCCGTTCTGGCCAATCGGGAGCCGTCAGACAAGGTGGATGCGGTTGCTTTTGAGCAGCGTTTGCATCCCACTTTGATGGTGGGCGATGGGATCAACGATGCCCCGGCCCTTGCAGCCGCCGACGTCGGCATTGCGATGGGCGCCAGAGGAGCTAGCGCCTCTTCGGAGGCGGCCGACGTCGTCATACTCGTCGATCGCCTCGATCGGGTGTCCCAGGCTGTCATCATTGCACGCCGCGCCCGCGGCATCGCGATTCAAAGCATCACGGTCGGCATTGGACTATCTGGCATCGCGATGATTGCAGCGGCGTTCGGCTACCTGACGCCGGTCGCTGGCGCTTTGACCCAGGAAGCCATCGACGTGGCCGTCATTCTCAATGCTTTGCGTGCACTAACGCCGGAATGGCGGCTCGGGCGTGAAACCATGCAGCCCGCAGCCGTGCGGGCCCTGCAACAAGAGCATTTGCAGCTTGATGCTTCGCTTGACCGGCTTCGTGAAATTGCCGATGCGCTTGATGATGCCCCGCCCGCGTCAGCGGCGGTGCTCATTCGCGAAGCGGCTGCTTTGGTAACAACCAAGATCGTGGAGCACGAGCGCGACGATGAAGGTCGGATTTATCCTCGTCTAGCGAAGTTTCTGCATGATGGGCATGGCCTGGCCGCAATGAGCCGGGCGCATCGTGAAATCCTCCACCTCGCACGGCTGCTAACGCGAGTTTCGGAAGGACTTAAGTCTGAGGACGCTGATCGCTATCTCATTCGCGATGCGCAGCGCGTCATCGAGTCCATCGAGTCCCTCGTGCGCATTCACAACGCGCAAGAGGAAGATATCTATGAGCATGCCACAACGGGTTGATTGGTGTAACGTGCACATCGATTGGCTACACCGCCGATCGCGAATAATGACTGTGTCAGGCGAACCGAATGGATCAGCTGCGTGGGACACAAAAGCCTGTTGTGAACGGCCCACCGGTTTTGCACGCCAGACGCGCCGCTCTACGCCCTTCTCAACATTGACCGCGAGATTCTCCAGAAGGCCGCTCGGTTGTACCGATTGTCGGGAGTGGCGAACGGCAAGTTGTGCGATTCTAGAATAACTTTTTGAATCAGGGCGTTATGACTGGTGGAGCCTCGCCCACAATCATCCAATCAGCTTTTAGACCTGCTGGCAGAGTGGAACAAGGCGCTGGAGGCCCATCTGGGGCCGGGTGGCCCACCACCCCCGAATCGAGCAAGAAAGTAATACGTTCGAACGCCCTAATAGCTTGTTTTGATATTTTAAGCATAGTATGCTGTGCTTAAATGGAGTTCACAGGCTATGGATATCCCGAAAACAGAGCTGTTTGGCGTCTTGCAGGAGTTTAACCCGTGGTGGGCGGGGCAGCCGATTGGCGATCTTCCCACGTGGGAGCGGTCCGCCACGGCGCAAATCTGGCGCTGGGTCGAGGATAAGGACTCGCGCCGCACACTGCTGCTGACCGGGGCCCGACAGGTGGGGAAGACCACGATCTTCCGGCAGATTATCCGGCGGCTTCTGGCGCAAGGCTTCCCGGCCCAGAATATCCTGTATGCCACATTTGACCACCCGATCCTCAAGCTGTCCGGGATTGAGCGCACGATTGGCGCGTGGGAGGAATTATACCCCGCCCATCCCGACTACCCCCGCATGTTCTTTCTCGACGAAATCCAGTTCATCGAGGGGTGGCAGACATGGATCAAGCATCAGGTGGATTTCCAGCGCGGCAACCGGATTGCCGCAACGGGCTCGGCCTCGGATCTGCGCGATGGCTCCACCGAGAGTGGGCTGGGCCGCATTGAGACAATCCCGCTGCCTACACTCTCATTCGGCGAATATCTGCGCCTTAGAAATGTTCCGCTTCCTAATCTTCCAAGGCTCCGCAGCCTGCGGGAGTTGTTCAGCTGGTCCCCGCCGGATTTTGCGCGGGCCGCATCTCTGGCGCAGCCGCTGACGGCCCATTTCCATGAATACCTGATCCGAGGCGGCTTCCCGGAGCCGGCCATGCAGCAGGATATCACGCGCTGTCAGCGCCTGCTGCGCGAGGATATCGTCGATAAGGCCCTCAAGCGCGATATGACGGCTTTTTACAAGGTGCGCCGTGTGCTGGAGTTGGAGCGGTTGTTTTTGTACCTTTGCTACAATGACGGCGGCATTCTCGATATCCCGACCATCGCCCGCGAACTGGACGGCGTGAACAAGCAAACCGTCACGAACTTCCTTGAATTATTTGAGGCCACGCATCTGGTCTACCGCCTCAAGCCCTATGGTTATGGCAAGGAAGTATTGCGCGGGCGCGATAAGGTGTATCTGGCCGATGCAGCCCTGCCCGGCGCTGTCACGCTTCAGGGGCGCAAGCTGTTGGAGCGGCCCGAACGGCTAGGGGCCGCTGTCGAGACGGCCTTCTTCAAGCACGTCTTCACGCGCTTCTACACGCAGGCCCCGCGCTTTTCCTATTGGAAAGGGCCTAAGGACGAGGAAGTGGATTTGATCGCCGAGCTGCCTGACCGCGCCGTGCCATTCGAAGTGAAATATCAGGATGCCGACATCACCGGGAAAAAGCTTAAGGGCCTGCGCCACTATCTCGAAAAATACGATATCGAGCAGGGTTATGTGATTACCCAACGCTATGAAGATTTCGGCCCGCTGGAGCTGACCTCGACCATCAAAGGCCGCGAGCGGGAAAAGCTCAAGGCACAGGTCATGGCCATCCCGGCACCGCTGGCGTGTTTCTGGCTCTCGGAAGTGTAGCGATTATAGTCGTCCCAAAGTACGCTTATGTCGTGCCGCCAGATGTGTGCTGTATGACAGCACATCTGGCTCGGCGGTCTTGCGCCCGCCTCGGGAAGGGGGCCATGCTGGCCCCCGTTCCATCCCCCCGGCCCAAAGCAAAACGCACGGCAATGAGCGGCCAGAAAAGCCATTGCCGATATAAGTTTATTTCATGACGAAAATTGTATACAATTAAAAGAGTTGGAGTTTATCCAGCCGGGGCATCGAAACCCCTCATATTGCACGGTTGGCATCAGCCGTGATTGGTGCGCTCTCATCAGATACTGGCGGCGCGCGCCAAGGATGCCGCTTCTCGGGAACAAGACCGGGAGGCGGCAGTGCATGTTCAGGCTCACTGCCTGCCCTCGCGCTTCGGCGCGAACAGGCCCGCGGCTAAAGACTGCCGCGCCGTTTTTGCAATATGGCGGTTTCGAACTCCCGGTCACCACGAGGTTTCTCGTTGGTGGCCGTTTCGTTTTGACGAATGATTTTGTTGGGGGAGTTTGATGCGAGTAATCGTTTTAATGCCATTGGCCTTGGCGGCTTGCGCCGGGCCAAGCCAATCAGGAACAGCGGTCTATCTGTATCCGGGATCAAAAGCCGAGATCGTGAAGGACGGCGCATGTGCCATACATGAGAACGTCTCGACGGATGTGCTGGCCCCCGCGTCCATGGATGTCACGACATGGCCGGCGGCGGAGACGCGCAAGGATCAGGCAGGCCATGACCTAGTCAAGGTGACGGCATGTGGAGCGTAGGTGCCATCTTACGGCTCACCGCCGTGGCCATCTTTTGCGTCTTGCTGCCCTTGAGTGCCGACGCACTGGATTTTTGCACGGTTCCACATGGGCAAACCTACACCATCAATGAACACAGCACGTGCAGGCGCGTTCAGAATAATCACGCATCAGGACAAGCGATCTTCGTCCCAACCAAAACCGATGCTGAATGGAGCGCTGGGGGGAATGCGTTTATCAATGCCACGCCTGCGGGAGTAACGGTGTCGGGTTGTAGTTCAGGATCTCCGTCATGGACGGCTGTTGCCAGCATGCCCCAATCAAAGGGTATATTTTCGATGGAAACGCTGGATGATGGTCGCGTATTGGCCTGCGCAGGTCTTATGGCCGGAAGCAGCAATACAAATCGCTGCGATATTTATGATCCCGGTACTAATATCTGGACTCAGGTTGCAAACCTTCCTCAGTCGAAATTCGGCATTGCCTCTGCTAGAATTGATGGCGGAAAAATATTGATTTGTGCGGGCAGTACGGGTTCTTACACCAACCGTTGCGACACCTATGATCCGTCCAACAACACATGGACTCAGGTTGCCAATCTTTCTCAAGCAAAGGCCTATACTGTGGGTGCTTCTCTTGCTGATGGGAGGGCAATGATTTGTGGTGGTTTTGGGGGATCCGCATCCAACAGATGTGAAATTTATAATCCTAGTAATAATACATGGACAACGGTTGCTAACTTCCCAGTGGCTAAACAGCGTCATATTATGGATTTAATGAATGATGGCCGAATCTTGGCATGTGCGGGAGCGCCAGATGCGAATGGCTGTGATATTTATGATCCTATCGCCAATACATGGGCGGCGGCGACAAATTTTCCAAGGTCTGAATCTCTTATGGCTTCAGCGAGATTGGGAAATGGTCAAATAATGGTTTGCGGGGGTGCTGCCTACACGAATAGATGCGATTTTTATGACCCAACTGCGCAAACTTGGACAACGGGCTTAAGTATGCCCGCTAACAGAATGTGGCCAGCCGCAACAAAACTAAACGATGGGCGCGTGTTGCTGTGTGGTGGTTCGCCAGCAGCCAATAACTATACTAATACATGCTACATATACGATGCCGGTGGTCCAGCGGGAGCGTCCTGCACTCCGTAATGCCTATATCTTGTGATCGAGAATGAAAAAATGATCCAAGGGTATGGCGGCGCAATAATTATGTACCCCGGGCGAAATGCAGGCGGCCATAGCAGAGCTTGTTTTTGATGATGTGTTTGGGCGTCCCCCTTACTGCGTTCGAGTCAGGCTCTCGTGAACCGAGCCTGCGCTTTGCTTGTCTCGGCCCTGCGGGCTTCGATCCTTGACGCGCAGTGAAGTGAGTGAAGATGCTAAGGGGCGCTGCCCCTCGCGCGCGCAAGGCATCCAAACGTATCCCCGCTTCTGCGAATCGGGGCCCCTCATTCGGAGCCTCCTTGCGCTTGCTAGCCCCGCTCTCGCCGAGGGGCAGGGGTGCTAGCGCACTCCGTTTTTTATTCAAGTGATGCTAGGGCTAGTGCGAGACTTTGTGATCTTCCGCCCGGATTGGATGGGGGTGGGGCGCATATTATTTCCATAATCATAGATGCGTGCGGGGATCGCACGGTGGTGATGGAAGGGCCGCCATATCCATGACGCTAAAGCCGGAGAAATATCGCCATCACTTTGAGGGGCTGGGCCTTACGGACGCGCAGTGCATCGCCCTGTGCGAAGCGATCTGCATGGTTGCAGAATTGTTTGCCGACCGCGCCTTTCGCCCACCCACCGCCCCGCCGGGAAGGGCCGCGAACGATAATGATTCAGTTGCTAAAAACACTGTGGTAAAGTTGTTTCAGCAAGCCGCAAACATTGAAACCAAGGAGCACAGCGCAAGCGCCGGGAAGCCGGGCCGCACGCGCCCATGAACAACGCCATGACCACAGCGCAGGCCGTTATCTATTGCCGCGTATCCAGCAAGCGCCAGGTGGAGGAAGGCCACGGCCTCGCCTCGCAGGAAACGCGCTGCCGGGAATATGCGCGGCACAAACGCTATGACGTGGCGCGGGTGTTTTATGATGAGGGCATCTCAGGCGGGTTGATTGATCGGCCCGGCATGCAGGAGATGCTAAAATTCCTGCGCAAGCACCGGGCCGCGCAGACGCATGTTGTTATTATCGACGATATCAGCCGCCTTGCCCGCGGGCTTCAGGCGCATATCGAATTGCGCGGGGCCATCGGGCAGGCAGGCGGCAAGCTGGAGAGCCCCTCTATCGAGTTTGGGGACGATTCGGACAGCATCCTAGTTGAGAATCTTCTCGCCTCCGTGTCCCAGCACCAGCGCCAGAAGAATGCCGAGCAGGTGGTCAACCGTATGCGGGCGCGGTTTATGAATGGGTATTGGGTGTTTTCCTGCCCGATCGGCTATCGCTATCAGGCCGTGAAGGGGCACGGCAAAATGCTAGTGCCCTTCGAGCCCACTGCTAGCACCGTGCGGGATGTGCTGGAGGGGTTCGCCTCCGGGCGCTTTGCCAGTCAGGCCGAGGTGTTTCGCTATCTGGAACAATTCCCGGATTTCTATAGCCGCCACCGGGCGCAGCTGGACTTCAAGCGCGTGCGCGAGATTTTGGAGCGGCCCATCTATGCGGGTTATATGGACGCCCCGAAATGGGGGTTGACCCGCGTGCAGGGCAAGCACGAGGCGCTTATCAGCTTTGAAACGCATCAGCGCATTTTGGAAAAACTGCGCGGGCCAGCCGTGGGAGCCATACGCAAAGATACGAGCGAGGATTTTCCGCTGCGCGGAATTGTGGCCTGCGCATGTTGTGAGCGGCCCATGACTGCCGGATGGTCGCGCGGGCGGCACGGAAAGCCCTACGGGTATTACTTTTGCCAGACGAAGGGCTGTGAGGATGCCCGGCTTAATCTTCGCAAGCAGAACATCGAAGGGGAGTTTGAGGGACTGCTCACCAAGCTTCAGCCGCCGCAAGCGGCGTTCAACGCTTTGCGCGAAGCCTTGCGGGATGCATGGGACGAGCGTGAGCGTAGTTATGCTGAGCGCAAAGCCGCTTTGCGTGAGGAGCTTGGTTTGATTGAGCGGAAAACAGCGAGCCTGATGGATCGGCTGGTGGCCGCTGAAAGCGCAGCGCTGATCGCGGCGTATGAGGAGCAGGTGCGCAGCTTGCACGAGCGCCGGATTGTCCTTCAGGAGCAACTGGCCCGGCCCGCCTGCGCGGAGGACTTTGAGGCCAATTATCGAACCGCCTTAGAGTTCATCCAGAACCCAGCAAAACTGTGGGGTTCAGACACGCTGGCCGAGCGCAGGCTGGTGCCTAAACTGCTATTCGGTGGCCGGGTGCTCTACCGGAAAAATGAGGGTTATCGAACCCCTGATGAATCCCTGATTTACGGGGTTTTTGGGGGTGGTTCAGGGGGTGGTTGGGAATTGGTGGAGCCGAGGGGAATCGAACCCCTGACCTCTGCAGTGCGATTGCAGCGCTCTCCCATCTGAGCTACGGCCCC